>Ga0214919_10012631_pt1 | contig 10357 bp, 8 predicted proteins | sample LL1503_MetaG_FD_177994 | JGI IMG/M metagenome (GOLD analysis project Ga0214919, IMG submission 177994) | Freshwater microbial communities from Lake Lanier, Atlanta, Georgia, United States - LL-1503 | ecosystem: Environmental > Aquatic > Freshwater > Lake | place: USA: Georgia | collected 2015-03-15 | reverse complement strand
TGAGCGGCGAAGGCTTCTGTCACTTGGGCGAGCGTTTTACTGGCCGCCTCTATTTGCGCCGCATCTTCACCCAGAGCAGAGGTCTGCAAAGTGGCTATCGCGGCGTCCACTTCAGTACGCTCTTTCGCGCTAAGCAAATCACCATCGGCGTTCAAAGCGCTTTGCGTAGCCAGCACCAAGCGCTGCGCATCCACACGCGCTTCGACCAGCGCGCGGGCGCGCATGTCTACTTGCGCGGTGCTAAAACTTTCTTGCAACATGCGGGCAATTTGATCGTCGCTCAAACCGTACGAAGGTTTGACATCAATTTGCGCCTCGACACCGCTGACTTGCTCGCGCGCTCCCACATGCAGCAGCCCATCGGCATCGACGGTAAAGGTGACACGGATGCGCGCCGCACCGGCCACCATGGGAGGGATGCCACGCAACTCAAAGCGCGCCAGGCTGCGGCAATCGGCCACCAAGTCGCGCTCGCCCTGCACCACATGCAAGGCCAGCGCAGTCTGACCGTCCTGGTAGGTCGTGAAGTCCTGCGCCATGGCCGTCGGAATCGTCTGGTTTCGCGGCACGATCCGCTCGACCAAACCACCCATGGTCTCTATGCCCAGAGAAAGCGGAATCACATCAAGCAACAACAAATTGCCCAACGGGTTGTTACCGGCTAATTGGTTGGCCTGAATGGCTGCGCCCAGCGCCACCACTTCGTCGGGGTTAAGGTTGGTCAAAGGCGCTTGCCCGAAAAAATGAGCCGCCGCCGCTCGCACCTGGGGCATGCGCGTGGAGCCACCTACCAGCACCACGCCTTGGATGTCTGCGGTTTGCAAGCGCGCGTCGCGCAAAGCCTTGCGCACCGCCTGGAGGGTACGTGCCGTCAAGGGCTGCGTGGCTGCTTCGAACTCTGTGCGGTTGACCGATATATCAATGCGCGCCTCACCCAGGCTCAATTCCACCGGCGCAATATCTTCGTCGGACAAAGCCTCTTTGCAGGCACGCGCTGCTTGCAATAACAAAGCTTGGTCTTCCATGCCCTGCACTGCCACGCCGGACTGGGCCACGATCCAGTCGGCCAAGGCGCGGTCATAGTCATCACCGCCCAGGGCCGAATCGCCGCCGGTGGCCAACACTTCAAACACGCCGGCTGACAAGCGCAAGATGGAAATATCAAAGGTACCGCCACCCAGGTCATAGACCGCATAAACGCCTTCGCTGGCGTTGTCCAAGCCGTAGGCAATGGCCGCAGCGGTGGGCTCATTAATCAGGCGCAAAACGTTCAGGCCGGCCAGTTGCGCCGCGTCTTTAGTAGCCTGGCGCTGTGCGTCATCAAAATAGGCCGGGACGGTAATCACCGCGCCAAAAATATCGTCGTTAAAACTATCTTCAGCGCGGAAACGCAAGGTCGCCAAAATCTCCGCACTAACTTCCACCGGGCTTTTTTCACCTGCAATGGTGCGCAGTTTGACCATGCCCGGCGCATCGACCAAGGCATACGGCAGACGGGCCGCGTCTACGATGTCCGCCAAGCTGCGCCCCATCAAACGTTTTACAGAGGCAATCGTATTCCCGGGGTCCGCACTTTGCTGCTGCAAAGCCTCCTGCCCGATTTGGCGGCGCTGGGCGTCCAGATAGCGCACCACGCTGGGCAACAACACCGCGCCAGCGGCGTCGGGCAAGCACTCAGCCACGCCGTTACGCACGGCAGCCACCAGCGAATGTGTAGTCCCCAGGTCGATACCGACGGCAATGCGCCGTTCGTGCGGATTGGGCGATTGGCCCGGTTCGGAAATTTGGAGCAAGGCCATAAAAAAAAAGAATCAGCTCAGCGCGTCAAAGCGCGCGTCCAGGTCGTGGCGGAATTTTTCAATAAACATCAGGCTACGCACCAGGGGTACTGCAGCCGGATAGTCCTGCCGGTCATCCAGCGCATCGGCACACAGCGCGAGCAGATCGCTTTGCGTCGAGTCTACCGAACCGACCAGGGCCTCTAGGTCGGCGAGGGTACCGGCATCGTCCAACGCTTCTCGCCACTCGATTTGCTGCATCAAAAATGCCGGAGCCATGGCGGTGTTGCTATGGGCTTGGATAGGGGATCCCTGCAACTCGCACAAATACGCGGCACGCTGCAATGGGTTTTTCAGGCGCTGGTAGGCCTCGTTGATACGCACCGACCATTGCATGGCCAGACGCTGGGCGGCGGCACCTTGGGCGGCAAATTTGTCCGGATGGGCCTGGGCTTGCAAAGCTTTCCAACGCGCATCTAAGGCGCTGTGCTCTTGCGCAAACTGCCGGGTTAATCCAAACAGTTCAAAATCATTGGATTGGAGATTCACACCCGAAAGGACTCGCCGCAACCGCATTTGTCGCGCTCGTTGGGGTTATTGAAACGGAAACCTTCATTCAATCCCTCGCGCACAAAATCCAACTCGGTGCCATCGATATAAGCCAGGCTTTTCGGGTCCACCAGCACCTTGACGCCGTGGCCTTCAAACACAATGTCATCGCCACTGAATTCGTCAACATATTCCAGCTGGTAGGCCAAGCCCGAGCAGCCTGTGGTGCGTACACCCAAACGCACGCCCACGCCTTTGCCCCGCTTGGTCAGATAGCGGGTCACGTGGCGCGCAGCGGCCTCAGTCAGTGAAACAGACATATCAGTTCAAGTGCTTTTTCTTGTAATCATCAACCGCCGCTTTGATGGCGTCTTCGGCCAAGATGGAGCAGTGGATCTTGACCGGCGGCAAGGCCAGCTCTTGCGCGATTTCACTGTTTTTCAGGGCCGCCGCTTCGTCCAGGGTTTTGCCCTTGACCCATTCGGTGACCAAAGAGCTGGACGCAATCGCTGAGCCGCAGCCATAGGTCTTGAAACGCGCATCTTCGATCACACCGGTAAGCGGATTGACCTTGATTTGCAGCTTCATCACATCGCCGCAAGCCGGTGCGCCCACCATGCCAGTGCCTACCGTGTCGTCGCCTTTGTCAAAGCTACCCACGTTGCGGGGGTTTTCGTAGTGGTCCACCACTTTGTCGGAATAAGCCATTGTGTTTACCTCATTGTGTGTGATTTAGGGGCCGGTGTCGGGTGCTTAATGCGCGGCCCATTGGATAGTGGAAATATCGATACCTTCTTGGTACATATCCCACAAAGGGCTTAGGTCACGCAACTTGGCGACATGGAACTTTATCGTCTCAACTGCATAGTCGATTTCGGCCTCGGTAGTCCAGCGGCCAATCGTCATACGCAAGCTGCTATGGGCCAACTCGTCGCTACGGCCCAGGGCGCGCAGCACATAGCTGGGCTCCAGGCTAGCCGAGGTGCAGGCGGATCCGCTGCTCACTGCCAGACCTTTAATGCCCATCATCAGCGACTCGCCCTCGACATAGTTGAAGCTCATGTTCAGGTTATGCGGCACGCGCTTTTCCAAGTTGCCGTTGATAAACACCTGTTCCACGTCTTTCAGACCTGCCAACATTCGCTCATGCAAGGCGCGGATGCGAATGTTCTCGCCCGCCATTTCTTCCTTGGCAACCCGGTAGGCCTCACCCATGCCCACGATCTGGTGCGTCGGCAGGGTGCCGCTGCGCATGCCGCGCTCATGGCCGCCACCGTGCATTTGCGCTTCCAGGCGGATACGCGGCTTACGACGTACAAACAAAGCGCCTATGCCTTTGGGGCCATAGGTTTTGTGCGAGGTCAGGCTCATCAAATCAACCGGCATATCAGCGAGATTGAATTCCACCCGCCCTGTGGCCTGCGCGGCATCGGTATGAAAAATAACGCCTTTTTCGCGGCAGATGCTGCCGATGGCGTACAGGTCTTGAATCACACCGATTTCATTGTTCACAAACATCACGCTGGCCAAAATCGTGTCCGGGCGGATTGCGGCTTTGAATACTTCCAAATCCAATAAGCCGTCTTCCTGCACGTCCAAGTAAGTCACTTCAAAGCCTTGGCGCTCCAGTTCGCGGCAGGTGTCGAGCACGGCTTTGTGCTCCGTTTTCACGGTAATGAGGTGCTGGCCCTTGGTCTTGTAAAACTGCGCCGCGCCTTTGATCGCTAGGTTGTTGGACTCAGTGGCACCCGAGGTCCAAACGATTTCGCGCGGGTCCGCACCGATCAGCGCTGCCACCTGGCCGCGCGCGTTTTCAACCGCGTCTTCAGCCTCCCAGCCCCAAGCGTGGCTGCGTGAAGCGGGGTTGCCAAAGTGCGCGCGCAACCAAGGAACCATGGCGTCCACCACCCGCTCATCGCAAGGGTTGGTGGCGCTGTAGTCCATGTAAATCGGAAAGTGAGGGGTGGAGTCCATAAAGGTCGATGCTCAGTAGATTAAATGGCTTGGTGCATGCGTGCCGTAAAGCGGGGCGCTTCAGCGCGGCGTGTCAGACTTTGGAAAAGGCGTTCCCCAAAGCAAATACCGAATTGGGAGCATTGATGCGCACTGGCTGCGAGACCGGGATGGCCGAAATCGCGCGCTTGATGCTGGGCTTTTCTTCCACTTGCAAACCTTTGGCCAACTGGTCATCCACCAGTTTTTGCAAGGTGACCGAGTTCAAAAACTCCACCATGCGCAGATTCAGCGAACTCCACAAATCGTGGGTCATGCAGCGCGAACCATCGGTTTGGCAGTTTTCCTTGCCGCCGCAGTGGGTGGCATCTATGGGTTCGTCCACCGAGGTAATGATGTCGGCCACCGTGATGTCCGCGGCGCGGCGCGCCAGGGTGTAGCCGCCGCCAGGGCCGCGGGTAGATTCCACCAGCTCATTGCGGCGCAGCTTGCCGAATAACTGCTCTAAATAGGAGAGAGAAATCTGCTGGCGCTGGCTGATAGCCGCCAAAGTAACCGGTCCGCCGGCCTGGCGCAAACCCAGATCAATCATGGCGGTAACGGCAAAACGGCCTTTGGTGGTGAGGCGCATGGCAAGCTCCTGAATCGGTATTAAGTTGAGTAATGGACTCAAGTATAACCAACAACCTACTGTTTTGCTCGGGTAAGTAGACTGGCCGGTATTGATTTTGCCTATCAGGCCCGCAGCGGCAGTACCAACACGTTGTCGCGCCCCGCGGCGCCAAAGGCCTGCTCCTTGAGAATGGCCAGTTGGTCACGCACCCGCGCCGCTTTCTCGAACTCCAGATTGCGGGCGTGCTCCATCATGAGTTTTTCCAGGCGCTTGATCTCGCGGGCTACGTCTTTTTCGCTCATCTCCTCCACCTGGGCGCGCTGCATGGCATCGCGCTCCAGACGATCCGCCTCTTTACCGGCTTTTTCGCTGTACACGCCATCGATCAGGTCGCGCACCTCTTTGACGATGCTGCGCGGGGTGATGCCATGCTCCAGGTTGTGGGCCACCTGGCGAGTGCGTCGCCGCTCGGTCTCACCGATGGCGCGCGTCATGGAGTCGGTGATGCGGTCGGCGTACAAAATCGCACGCCCATGCAAATTGCGCGCGGCCCGGCCAATGGTCTGGATGAGCGAACGCTCGCTCCGCAAAAAGCCTTCCTTATCGGCATCCAAAATCGCTACCAGCGAGACTTCTGGCAAATCAATGCCCTCCCGCAACAGGTTGATACCAACTAACACATCAAACGTACCCAGGCGTAAATCGCGCAGAATTTCCACCCGTTCCACGGTGTCCACGTCGCTGTGCAGGTAGCGCACTTTCACGCCGTTATCGCTCAAGTAGTCGGTTAGCTGCTCGGCCATGCGCTTGGTCAGCGTGGTAATTAGCACGCGTTCGTTTTTGTCCACACGGATGCGAATTTCCTGCAGCACATCGTCCACCTGCGAGCTGGCGGGGCGCACTTCCACTTCCGGGTCCACCAGGCCGGTGGGTCGCACCAGTTGCTCCACCACCCGGCCGGTATGGTCTTTTTCCCATTGCGCGGGAGTGGCCGAGACGAATACGGCCTGGCGCATCTTGCGCTCGAACTCTTCAAACTTCAGGGGCCGGTTATCGAGCGCGCTGGGCAGGCGAAAACCATATTCCACCAGCGTGGTTTTGCGCGAACGGTCGCCGTTGTACATGGCGCCCAATTGGCCGATCAGCACATGGCTCTCGTCCAAAAACATGAGGGCGTCTTTGGGCAGGTAATCGGTTAGCGTCGCAGGAGGTTCGCCGGGCGCTGCGCCGGACAAATGGCGCGAGTAGTTTTCGATGCCCTTGCAATGCCCTATTTCGCTAAGCATCTCCAGGTCAAAGCGGGTGCGCTGCTCCAAGCGCTGCGCCTCGACCAGCTTGCCCATGCCCACCAGTTCTTTTAGCCGGTCCGAAAGTTCAGTTTTGATAGTTTCGACCGCCATCAACACCTGCTCGCGCGGCGTGACGTAATGGCTGCTGGGGTAGACGGTAAAGCGCGGAATTTTCTGACGGATGCGCCCGGTCAGCGGGTCAAACAGTTGCAGCGACTCGATCTCGTCGTCAAACAGCTCCACGCGGATCGCCATCTCGCTGTGCTCGGCCGGGAAGATGTCAATCGTGTCGCCGCGCACACGGAAAGTGCCGCGCGAAAAATCCATGTCGTTGCGCTGGTATTGCATCCGAACCAATTGCATGATCATGTCACGCTGGCCCAGCTTATCGCCAGCGCGTAGCGTCATCACCATCTGGTGGTAGGCCTCGGGCTGGCCGATGCCGTAAATCGCCGACACGGTGGCGACGATGATCACATCGCGCCGCTCCAACACGCTTTTGGTGCAGGACAAGCGCATTTGCTCGATGTGCTCGTTAATCGCCGAATCCTTCTCGATAAACAAATCGCGCTGCGGCAAATAGGCCTCGGGCTGGTAGTAGTCGTAATAGCTGACGAAATACTCCACCGCATTATTTGGAAAAAATTCGCGGAATTCGCTGTAGAGCTGCGCTGCCAGGGTTTTGTTTGGCGCAAAAATAATCGCCGGCCGACCCAGTCGGGCAATCACATTGGCCATGGTGAAGGTCTTGCCCGAACCCGTCACCCCCAACAGGGTCTGAAACACCTCGCCGTCTCGAACGCCCTCGACCAATTGCGCGATCGCCGTCGGCTGGTCGCCCGCCGGGGGATAGGGCTGGTACAGCTCAAAAGGCGAGTCAGGAAAACTGATGAATTCGCCTGGGCGCTGGGGGGCTATGACTTCAAGGGGTTCAGACATGGGCGCGGAAAGAGGACAACCCGCTAGCTTAGCGCAGTAAGCGTTGGCGCGCCATGCGCTTTGCCTCCCGGCAAAGGCTAGCCCAACAGGGCGATGACCCTACGAGGGCTAAAATGCGCCGCTGCTTTTCCCTATGCCCCGCCTGAATGCGGGCGCATCAACCCCCAACTGCTCAGGACTACTTCATGTCTCTTTTCTCCGCCGTCGAAATGGCACCGCGCGACCCCATTCTGGGTCTGAACGAACAATTTAATGCCGATACCAACCCCGCTAAAGTCAACTTGGGTGTTGGCGTGTATTTCGACGAGAACGGCAAGCTGCCCTTGCTGCAGTGCGTACAAGCTGCAGAAAAGACCATGATGGAAAAGCCCAGTGCGCGCGGCTATTTGCCAATTGACGGTATTGCCGCTTACGACAGCGCTGTCAAAGGCTTGGTTTTTGGCGAAGGCTCTGAGCCGGTTACCTCCGGCCGTGTGGCCACTGTACAAGCGGTGGGCGGCACCGGCGGTCTGAAGATCGGCGCCGACTTTTTGCAGCATGTCAGCCCTGGCGCCACCGTCTTGATTTCAGACCCCAGCTGGGAAAACCACCGCGCACTGTTCAGCCACGCCGGCTTCAAGGTCGAGACCTATGCCTATTACGACAGCCAAAAGCATGCAGTGAATTTCGAGGGCATGCTGGCTTCGCTGAATTCAGCAGCGCCAGGCACCATCGTGGTACTGCACGCCTGCTGCCACAACCCCACCGGCTACGACATTACTGCCGCGCAGTGGGACCAGGTGATCGGCGTAATTAAGGCGCGCAGCCTCACCCCTTTCCTGGACATGGCCTACCAAGGCTTTGGCCACGGCATCGCCGAAGACGGCGCCGTAGTGGCCAAGTTTGTTGCGGCCGGATTGAACTTTTTCGTGTCCACCTCATTCTCCAAGAGCTTCAGCCTGTACGGCGAGCGCGTCGGCGCCTTAAGCGTGGTCTGCCAGGATAAAGAGGAATGCGCCCGCGTGCTCAGCCAACTCAAAATCGTGATCCGTACCAATTACTCCAACCCGCCCATCCATGGTGGCGCGGTGGTGGCCGCTGTGCTGGGCAACCCCGCCTTACGCGCCCAATGGGAAGAAGAGCTAGGCACGATGCGCGTACGCATTAAGACCATGCGCCAGAAGCTGGTCGAGGGCCTGAAAGCGGCTGGCGTAGCCCGGGATATGGGTTTTATTACCAGCCAAATCGGCATGTTCAGCTATTCCGGCCTGAACAAGGACCAGATGGTGCGCCTGCGCAACGAATTTGGCGTTTATGGCACGGATACCGGCCGCATGTGCGTGGCCGCGCTGAACGCCAAAAACCTGGACTATGTGTGCCAGTCGATTGCTAAAGTGCTCTAAGCGCGCCGCCAGGAGGGATAAACGCGTCGGATGTCCGATGCGTAAGCACGCCAATTAGGAAATGCTGTTATATTGCACTGCAACATTTTCCAAAGGATAGCCAGATGCTCTACGAGCTTTACGAGACCCAGCGCGCACTGATGGAACCCTTTTCCGACTTGGCCAATTTCGCCGCCAAGTCGCTATCCAACCCGGTTTCACCTCTTTCGCAATCCTCTCTTTCCCAGCGTATGGCGGCCGGCTACGAGCTGATGCACCGTCTGGCCAAAGACTATGAAAAGCCCGAGTTTGGTTTGCGCACTGTCGATGTGGATGGCGTCGAGGTAGCGATTCATCAGCGCGTCGAGTGGAGCCGCCCATTTTGCGACTTGCTGCGCTTTAAGCGCCTGACCGACGATTCGGACACCCTGATCAAGATCAAGGACCAGCCCGTGGTACTGATCGTGGCGCCGCTGTCGGGCCACTATGCAACGCTGCTGCGCGACACCGTCAAAACCATGCTCAAGGACCACAAGGTCTACATCACCGATTGGAAAAACGCGCGCTTGGTGCCTTTGTCCGAAGGCCGTTTCAATCTGGATGACTACGTCAACTATGTGCAGGACTGCATCCGCTTGGTGCAAGGCAAATACGGTAATTGCCATGTGATGAGCGTCTGCCAACCCACAGTGCCGGTGCTGGCCGCTGTTTCGCTCATGGCCTCGCGCGGGGAAAAAACACCACTATCCATGACCATGATGGGTGGCCCGATTGACGCACGCAAATCGCCCACTGCGGTCAACAACCTGGCCATGAACAAAAGCTACAACTGGTTTGAAAACAATGTGATTTACCGCGTACCGGGCAAGTTCCCCGGTGCCGGCCGCCGCGTGTATCCGGGCTTTCTGCAACACACCGGTTTTGTAGCCATGAACCCGGACCACCACGCAAAAAGCCATTACGACTATTTCAAAGACCTGATTAAGGGCGATGACGTCAGCACCGAAGCACACCGCAAGTTTTACGACGAGTACAACGCGGTACTGGACATGGATGCGGACTACTACCTCGACACCATCAAAGTAGTGTTCCAAGACTTCAGTTTGGTAAACGGCACTTGGGATGTACGCTCCCCCCGTGGCGATGCAGAGCGCGTGCGCCCCGCTGCTATCAAGAGCACCGGCTTGCTGTCGGTGGAAGGCGAGCTGGATGATATTTCGGGCTCGGGCCAAACCCGCGCCGTACATGACATTTGTACCGGCGTGCCACCGGCCCACAAGAAGCATTTTGAAGTGACCGGTGCCGGCCACTATGGCATTTTTTCCGGCCGCCGCTGGCGCGACGTGGTCTACCCCACGGTAAAAGCCTTTATCAAGAGTTACCAACCCGCTGGCGCGATGCCAGCCACTACGGCGCCAACGGTAGCGGTAGCGACAACCAAAGCAGTACCCAAGGCCCGCCGCGTCGTGACTAAACCGGTTGCGGCACCCGTTACCAAAGCCACTAAAACCGAGAAAACCGCGGCTAAGGCAGTACCCTCCACCACATGGCGTGGAGCCGCTGCGCCAGCCGCCAAGACTACCGTGGCGGCGAAATCCAAGACTAAGGCAACTGCCAAAGCTGCCACTTTAGTGAAAAAAGTGGCGTCAAAACCCGTCCGCGCCAAGGCCGCGCGCAAAGCCTGAACTGGGTGCGGTGACCGCAACGCCGCCCCCTAGCATCGCGCTGGCTGCACGCATCCTAGATGCGCTGCCGCAAACCCAGTGCACTCGCTGCGGCTATCCCGATTGCGCCGCCTACGCGCTAGCCATTGCAAAACAAGAAGCGCCCATTAACCAATGTCCGCCCGGCGGAGCGCAAGGGATTGGTCGATTG
>Ga0214919_10012630_pt1 | contig 10358 bp, 7 predicted proteins | sample LL1503_MetaG_FD_177994 | JGI IMG/M metagenome (GOLD analysis project Ga0214919, IMG submission 177994) | Freshwater microbial communities from Lake Lanier, Atlanta, Georgia, United States - LL-1503 | ecosystem: Environmental > Aquatic > Freshwater > Lake | place: USA: Georgia | collected 2015-03-15 | reverse complement strand
CACCTGGTTTATGAAATCGTCGATAACGCAGTCGATGAAGCTCTTGCGGGTTATTGCACCGAGATCAACGTCGCGCTTCTTGCAAATGGCGGAGTGCGAGTAATCGATAACGGCCGCGGAATTCCAGTAGATATCCATCCTGTCGAAAAGAAACCAGCGCTCGAAGTTGTACTCACAGTTCTTCACGCGGGTGGAAAGTTTGGCGACGGAGGTTATTCAGTTTCTGGCGGCCTTCATGGCGTTGGTGTTTCTGTTGTAAATGCTCTAAGTCGTGACCTAAGTGTTGTGGTCCAACGCGACGGATTTTTCTGGGAACAAAGTTACAAACTTGGTGTCCCAACTTCCCCAGTTGAAAAAGGTGTTGCTACAACATCAACTGGGACCGAAGTCACCTTCTGGCCGTCGGAAGAAATATTTGAAACCACAGATTTCTCATTTGAAGTTCTCTCTACGCGTTTCCGCGAAATGGCATTCTTAAATAAAGGTCTCACAATCACTCTTCGCGACGAACGCCCAAGCCATGTTGATGAAAAAGGTGAACAACTCAATGTTCGTTATTGCTACGAAGGTGGAATTGTTGATTTCGTCAAACACTTAAACACCACCAAAGGCGTAACCCATAAATCAATCATTGCTTTTGAATCTGAAGATATAAAACATAAAATGTCGCTCGAAGTTGCGATGCAATGGAACACCGGATTTTCTGAATCTGTATACACGTTCGCAAACACCATTAACACCCAAGAAGGTGGAACTCACGAAGAGGGTTTCCGCACCGCACTCACATCACTCGTCAATAAATTCGCAGAAGAATGGGGTTATATCCGCAGGAAAGAAGATCGCCTTACTGGTGATGACATTCGTGAAGGATTAACCGCAATCATTTCGATCAAAATTGCTGAACCACAATTTGAAGGTCAAACAAAGACAAAATTAGGAAATACGGAAGCTAAGTCATTTACCCAAAAAGCATTGAATGACGCGGTCGGGGAGTGGTTCGAAAAGAATCCAACCGAAGGAAAAGAAATCGTCCGTAAAGCGATTGATGCAGCTACCGCACGTATCGCTGCGCGAAAGGCCCGTGACTTATCTCGAAGCCGTAAAGGATTGCTTGAAGGGCGCGGAATGCCAGGCAAGCTCGCTGATTGCCAATGGACCGAACCAGAAAAATGTGAGCTCTATATTGTCGAAGGTGATTCTGCAGGTGGCTCCACTAAAGGTGGACGCGATTCGCGCTACCAAGCAGTCCTTCCAATCCGCGGCAAGATTCTTAATGTTGAAAAAGCACGTATCGATCGAGTCTTGCAAAATAACGAAGTCCAAGCGCTGATAACCGCACTTGGTACTGGAATCCATGATGATTTCGATATCGCGAAGTTGAGATATCACAAAGTCATCTTGATGGCCGATGCCGATGTCGACGGACAACATATCCGCACCTTGCTTCTTACTCTCTTATTCCGATTCATGCGCCCATTGATTGAACAAGGTTATGTTTATTTAGCCCAACCTCCTTTGTACAAAATTAAGTGGGGCGGAAAAGAACTAGTTCAATACGCATTCTCCGATAAAGAGCGTGATGGCTTGATTCAGATTGGTCTCGACGCAGGAAAACGACTTCCAAAAGAAGATGGAATTCAGCGCTTCAAAGGTCTGGGCGAGATGCCGGCAAAAGAGCTATGGGATACCACGATGGACCCAACTCATCGCGTACTCATTCGAGTAACTCTTGACGATGCAGCTGCGGCCGATGATCTCTTCTCAGTTCTTATGGGTGAAGATGTCGAACAACGACGTCAATTCATCCAACGCAACGCTAAAGACGTAAGGTTCTTGGATATTTAATAATGGAAAATCTAGAAAATAGCGAACACGACAAAGTCGAGGCGGTCGATCTCCAAGTTGAGATGGCTCGTTCATACCTTGATTACGCAATGTCAGTCATTGTTGGTCGCGCACTTCCAGATATTCGTGATGGCTTAAAACCTGTCCATCGTCGCGTTTTGTATGCGATGTATGATGCGGGATACCGACCAGATAAGGGTTACTACAAATCCTCACGCATCGTCGGTGATGTCATGGGTAATTACCATCCCCATGGCGATGGCGCGATCTATGACACCTTGGTTCGTTTGGCACAACATTGGTCACTTCGTTATCCACTCGTTGATGGAAATGGAAACTTTGGTTCGCCAGGAAACGATCCAGCCGCTGCGATGCGTTACACCGAAGCTCGTATGGCTCCATTGGCAATGGAGATCATGCGCGATATCGATGAAGAGACCGTTGATTTCGTATCGAATTACGATGGTCGCTCACAAGAACCTGTAGTTCTGCCGAGCCGATTTCCCAACCTTCTCGTTAATGGTTCCGCCGGTATTGCGGTGGGAATGGCGACCAATATTCCGCCACACAATCTGCGGGAAATTGCTGCTGCAGTCGAGTGGGCGCTAGAAAATCCAGAAGCCTCAAGTGAAGAAACACTAAGCGCGCTATTAGGAATTGTTAAAGGCCCTGATTTTCCAACTCGCGGAATCATTGTGGGACGCCAAGGAATTGAAGAGGCTTACCGGACTGGTCGCGGTTCAATCACTATGCGCGCCGTTGTTGAAATCGAAGAAATCAATAAGCGCACATGTTTAGTGATCACCGAACTTCCATATCAAGTAAACCCAGATAATTTAGCTTTGAAGATCGCCGAACTTGTGAAAGATGGAAAAATCAAAGGCATCGCAGATGTTCGCGATGAAGGCAACGAACGTCTCGGCCAACGACTCGTAATTGTTCTCCGTAATGACGCAACACCAAAGATTGTCCTAAACAATCTTTATAAGCACACCCAATTACAAGATTCTTTTGGTGCAAATATGTTGGCTCTTGTCGATAACGTTCCGCGCACACTTCGACTCGATGAATTCGTCCGTCATTACATCACTCACCAAGTTGAAGTAATCGTCCGCCGCACGAAATACCGCCTCTCTGAACGCGAAAAGCGCGCCCATATTTTGCGTGGCTACCTCAAAGCACTTGATGCCCTCGATGCCGTTATCGCATTAATTCGCGCAAGCGCTAACTCCGATGAAGCCCGTTCGGGATTGATGAAACTTCTTGAGGTTGATGAACTTCAAGCAAACGCAATCTTAGATATGCAACTTCGTCGCCTTGCTGCCCTTGAGCGACAGAAGATCATTGATGAATATGAAACATTGATGTCAGAAATCAAAGAACTCACCATAATCTTGAACGATCCAGCAAAACAACGCACCATCATCAAAGAAGAATTGAAGGAAATCGCCGAGAAATATGGCGACGATCGCCGGACCCAAATCATTGCAGGAGATACTGATTTATCAGTCGAAGATCTCATTCCGGATCAAGATGTAGTCGTAACCATCACACGCGGTGGATATGCAAAACGAACTCGCGCCGATCTCTATCGCTCCCAACGCCGCGGCGGAAAAGGCGTTAAAGGCGCTGCGCTTAAACAAGATGACATCGTTGAACATTTCTTCACCGCCTCGACCCATAACTGGTTGTTGTTCTTCACCAACCAAGGTCGGGTCTACCGCGCAAAAGTTCACGAACTTCCTGATGCTGGTCGTGATGCTCGTGGCCAACATGTCGCTAACCTTCTAGCCTTCAAACCAAATGAGAACATCGCATCTGTTATCTCCATCGCTGATTACTCATCCCTGCCGCACTTAGTTATCGCAACAAAAGGTGGCATCATCAAGAAGTCACCACTTGTCGAATATGACTCACCTCGCACCGGTGGATTAATCGCGATTACTTTGAAAGAAAATGATGAAGTTGTTGCAGCATCAGCCATTACAAGTAAAGATGAAATTCTGCTTATCTCAAAGAAGGGCATGTCACTTCGTTTTACCGCCGACGATGATTCATTGCGTCCCATGGGACGTTCTGCCACTGGAGTTATCGGAATGAAATTCCGCAGCGGCGATGAATTACTGACTATGGCTACTGTTGGAAGCGGAGATAAAGCAAACTTCGTATTGACCGCTACTGATGGTGGATTTGGTAAGCGCACCAACCTTGAGGAATATCGAACTCAAGGTCGTGGCGGTATTGGAGTTAAAGCTGCGAAAGTTGATGAAGATTCCCGTGGTGGATTAGTTGGCGCGATGATCGTTAATGAAAAAGATGAAATTCTTGTCATCACTTCAGGTGGCGTCGTTATGCGCACACCTGTGAAAGAAGTTCGCGAAACTGGTCGCGACACATTAGGAGTCCGTCTCGTAAACCTTGATGAAGGGACCCATGTGGTCTCGTTAGCAAAGGTCAGTGATGACGAATAGGTGTGAAAAACAAGCGCGAGAAAAGTGCTATTTTTGCGCCTGCCCGCAAGTCAGGTAGCCTTGCGCTTCCGTTTTGCGGGCCTATAGCTCAGCCTGGTTAGAGCGCTTCCCTGATAAGGAAGAGGTCAGTGGTTCAAGTCCACTTAGGCCCACCATATCGACGCTCTCGATAGCTGCGATATGGGGACTTAGCTCAATTGGTAGAGCACCTGCTTTGCAAGCAGGGGGTTAGGGGTTCGATTCCCCTAGTCTCCACGTGTCAGACACACCACCAATTTCCCGCGCAACACTTCATACATCAATGGGCGACATCGTCATCGAACTATTTCCTAATCACGCACCAAAAACTGTTGCGAACTTTGTTGAACTTGCAGCCGGAATGCGCGAATGGGTAAACCCCAGCACTGGCGAAAAAACAAATCAACCGTTGTATGACGGAACTGTTTTTCATCGCGTCATCAAAGGATTCATGATTCAAGGTGGCGATCCACTCGGAACCGGAACTGGCGGACCTGGATATCGCTTTGCTGATGAATTTCATCCGGAACTAACTTTTAGCAAGCCATATTTGTTAGCGATGGCTAACGCAGGCCCTGGAACAAACGGCTCACAATTCTTTATAACAGTTGCCGAAACTTCATGGCTCAATCGCAAACACACAATTTTTGGTGAAGTGAAAGATGAAGCCTCACAGAAAGTTGTACAAGCGATCTCAGAAGTGAAAACTGGTGGAGCCGATCGTCCGGTTCAAGCAGTCAAAATCAATTCTGTTTCGCTATCCTAATTTGATGCGTCGCACCCTTACGGGTTCACTCGTATTCATCATTGCAGCCTCTTATCTGCTGCAGATTTCTGTCTCTGGATATGAAGAGAATTTATTATTGAATCGCGCTTATGTTGAAAGTGGCCAGTACTACCGATTGCTAACAGTTGCGCTACTTCATGGCGGGTTGTGGCATTTAGCTTTTAACCTCTTTGCACTTCATTCCCTAGGCACAATTGTGGAGAGTTATTTTGGTAGAGCTAAATATGCGCTCATCCTTCTTGTTTCTTTGTTAGCAGGCTCAACGCTTTCAGTTCTATTCAATCCTGCATATGTTTATTCAATTGGAGCATCCGGCATGATCTTTGGGCTCTTTGGGTCACTGGCGTTAATTGGCAATCGCGCAGGCGTTGAGTGGCGCTCAATTCTTGTAATTGTTGGTTTGAACTTCGCGATCGGATTTGTTCTAGGTGGCGTTGATTGGCGCGGTCATTTAGGCGGGTTGATTGGTGGAACTTTGGTTACCACCGCTCTTAACCGATCGAAGTAGCGCTTGAGCTACATCAATCACTTCCACATCTGATTCCCGACCTTTTGCACCATCACTAACCATCACACGGCAGAACGGGCAACCAACCGCAACCTCTTCGGCACCAGTCGCAATCGCCTCATCAACACGATTCAAGTTAATGCGCGTCCCAAGTTTCTCTTCCATCCACATGCGACCACCACCAGCACCGCAACAGAACGAACGCTCTTTATTGCGAGGCATTTCAACAAGGTCAACACCAGTAGATTCCAAAAGTTCGCGCGGTGCTTCATAAATTTGGTTATGGCGACCGAGATAACAAGGGTCGTGGTAAGTGAGCTTCTTAGATTGTTTCGCAATCGGCTTTAAGCGACCTTCTTTTATCAATGTGTTTAACAACTGGGTGTGGTGAACCATCTCAAGTTCAAATCCTTGTTGTTTGTAGTCTCGGCCGATAGTGGTGAAGCAATGCGGACAGGTCACCACAACTTTCTTCTTACCCTTGTAATGCGAGTACACCTGATTGAACGTTTCGATATTTTCACGGGAGAGAATTTGATAGAGGAACTCATTTCCAGCTCTACGTGCAGGATCGCCAGTACATGTCTCGCGCGCACCGAGGACACCAAACTTCACGCCGGACATATAAAGGAGTTCTGCAACAGCCTTCGTGGTTTTCTTCGCACGCTCTTCATAGGCACCTGCGCAACCAACCCAGAAGAGATACTCAACTTCATCAGGTAACTCACCATCAATCACAGTGACTGGGAAGTCACATTCACTAATCCAAGCGTTGCGGTCCATACGATTTGCGCCCCATGGATTGCCCGCCTTTTCAAGGTTGCGGAATGTTCCACCAAGCTCGGTCGGAAATTCAGATTCAACAAGCACTTGGAAGCGGCGCATATTGACGATGTGATCGATATGTTCGATATCTACCGGGCATTCATTAACGCAAGCACCACATGTAGTGCACGACCAGAGAACATCGGGAGAGATGGTCTCGCCCACAATTGGTTTATCAGATTGCACATTTGCGAGCGCATGATCACGCATCGCCATCACAAGCAATTTAGGCGAGAGCGGTTTTTCAGTATGCCAGGCAGGGCATTGTGATTGGCAGCGGCCGCACTCGGTGCAGCTAGCCATATCCAATAAACCTTTCCAAGAAATATCTGCGGCTTTTCCGATACCGAAAACATCATCTTCTTTAGGATCTTCAAAATCAATCGGTTTTCCATGAGACAACATCTCAGGCAACGCGCCAAGAGTTGGGGAAGCGGAGACATTGCGTTTGAAATAGATATTAAATGGCGCTAAGAATCGATGCCAAGCAACACCCATGGTTAGGTTCGCAGCAATCACAATAAACCACGTCATCGAAATAATAATCTTAAGTGCGGCAATGATTACTATCCATTGTTCTAAAGTTGCAACGTCAAGATTATCGAAAGCGTTTACAGCCGGTTGGGAGAGCGCAAATTCAAAACTCTTTGCTTTCTCACCAAGGAGTGCGCCTTCTAGTCCGCGAAGAGCGATAACACAGAAAACGATCGCCAAAATAGTCGCTTCAACAAAATACGCTTTCCAAGAGCCGGATCCAAAGAAGCGTGAAGTGCGACCCTTCTTAACAACGCGCGTAACTTGTCGAATCACGATGAGCGCAACAATGCTGATGCCAGTCAACCAAGTAATCAGTTCAACAAAAAAGTTGTATGGAACAAAATGTCCAATAATCGGAAGAACAAAATGTGGATCAAAAATTTGGCCATATGCCGTCACTAAAGTTCCAAAGAGTGAAACGAAACCAACCATCACAAACCAATGCGCAATTCCAGATCCAGTGAAGTTCAACATCTTGGCGTGAGTGAGAACCTCACGAACCATGAGGGCCAATCGCTGGGCTTTGTTATTGCTACGTGTGGGGTCAGGCTGGCCAGCCTTGATGCGGCGATAAAGCTCGAGTGACCGGATGGTGATGGCGACGAGCGCGACCACAGTAAGGAGGTAGGCGATCACACCGAGGATGGTTCCGAGCATGAGCCCAAGGGTAGGTGTGGTTCCCTGAACTTTCGTGGAAGGGGTCTATTCACAGGGGTGGATAACCCTGTGGAGAATTACATGGATGTAATTAATAAAGAGGTATTAACGCCAGCGCGTAGCGAGGGAGAACCCAACGCCGATGAAGGCAAAGCCCACAACCATGTTCCAGGCCCCGATATTGGGGATTGGGTAGCGAGTCTGGGAAACATAGAAGATGACGATCCAGAAGAGTCCGATGAGAAAGGCCCCAACCATGGTGGGCGCGAGCCAACGAGGGCTCTCAAGCTCCAGCGGATTTGTCTCAGCGACGACCGGGGCTGGACGGTTATCTTTCTTCTTCTTGCGGATGCGCGACTTAGGCATGGTGGCAGGTTACACGAAAGGATGGGTAGATGGGCAAACGGATACTCGTCGTCGATAACTACGACTCTTTTGTCTTCAACCTCGTTCAATACCTCCAACAACTTGGCGCAGAGTGCACGGTTGTGCGAAACGATGAGGTCACCGCTGAGGTCGCAGACTCCTATGACGGCATCTTGATCTCACCTGGTCCTGGAACTCCAGAAGCCGCAGGTGTTTCCATCGCAATGATTAAACGTTGTGCAGAAATTTCAAAGCCGCTGCTCGGAGTTTGTTTAGGCCATCAAGCCATCGGAGTTGCGTTTGGCGCCACCGTTAGTCGTGCACCTGAACTACTACACGGAAAGACTTCAGTAGTTTCACATAACAACACTGGAGTTTTGTCAGAAATCCCAACACCATTTGTCGCAACTCGCTATCACTCACTGGCAATCGAAGAAAAAACCTTGCCACAAGAAATAGAAGTTACAGGAAGAAGTGAGAGCGGAGTTGTGATGTCCATTCGTCACACAACACTTCCAATTCACGGAGTTCAATTCCATCCAGAATCAGTAATGACAGAACACGGTTATCAAATGCTAGGAAATTGGTTGGTGGAGTGTGGTGATTCTGAAGGTCGAAAGAAATCTGAAGGCCTATCGCCAGTGATGGGACGTTAGTTCGGCGCTTTATTAACAGTGATTGTTACTGATGAACCAATAATCTTTGTCTCACCACCGCTAGGAGCTTGAGCAAGCACAACTCCAATTGGTTGGTTTGCATCATAAGCTTCAACTGTCTTCACCAAGAAGCCAGCTTGAGTAAGTAAGGTACGCGCTTCGATTTCAGTGACTCCAATTAATTGCGGAACCTGAACATTTCCGCTGGCAATCTCCAACACAACTCCAGTTCCTGCTTCTACGGTTGAACCAGGCTCAGGGGTAATTTTCAAAACTATTCCCGGTTCTTGTTCGGAATCGACTGCAACCGTGCGGCTGACGCGTAACCCAGCTGCAACAAGTGCAGTGCGGACCTCTTCTAAAGGTTTGCCAATCAACCCAGTTGGAACAATCGCATCACCTGGTCCATCTGAGAGCGTGAGCGTTACCGAAGAACCTTGCGAAACACGAGTGGTCGCAAGTGGTAACTGATTTGAAACGCGATCTCGCGGAATACGCGGATCTGGTGCGCGTTGGATTGTGATGGTGAATCCAGAAAGCTGTTCGCGCGCTTGGGCTTCGGTCAACCCCACAACATTTGGCAAGTCAACGATCACCGAGGAATTCGGATTAAAAACAAAGAAACTTGCTCCACCAATCAGGACGACAAGCGATAACACCAAAGCTGCAATTCGATTTCGGTTCATCGGTTTTTTAGTGCGAGGGATTTGGGTAGTGATTCCCTCGCCTTTTGCTAACTTCTTCAAATCTTTCAACATCGCATTCGCGCTCTGATAACGGTCTGCCGGATCTTTTGCCAAAGAAATGCTAAAGAAATTATTGAGAGCGGGATCAAGCGACGGTTCAATGTCTGTCACAGGCGTCAGTGGCGTAGAGACATGTTGGTAAGCAATCGCAACTGGAGTCTCACCAGAGAATGGAGGTTTTCCAGAAACTAATTCATAAAAAAGACAACCAACCGAATAGAGATCACTTCGCGCATCTGCTTGGCCACCAGTGGCTTGTTCGGGTGAGAGATACTGTGCAGTTCCAACTATGTTCCATGTGCTTGTGAGTGTTGCACCACTATCGGCCAGAGCGCGGGCGATTCCGAAATCCATCACTTTAGTGTCACCAGAATCAGTGATCATGATGTTGCCCGGTTTGATATCACGATGGACGATGCCGTTCTTATGGGAATACTGGAGCGCAGTCAGAATACCTTCGACAATTTCAACCGCTCTTTGCAGCGGAAAACGCTCACCTTTATGGATTATTTCCCGCAAGGTTTTTCCTTCTACATACTCCATAACGATGTATGGCATGACCCCACTAGGCGTCTCTTCTTTACCTGAGTCATACACCGAGACGATTCCAGGGTGATTAAGAGCAGCAACAGAGAGCGCTTCTTTATTGAAACGAGTGACAAAAGAGGGATCGCGGGCTAAATCACTTCGCAGAACTTTTATCGCAACCTCGCGATGTAGTCGGAGGTCATCTGCAATGAATACATCGGACATTCCACCAGTGCCGATCATGGCGCCGAGTTGGTAGCGATCACCGAGAACGCGCTTCACGATGCCGCTCCGAACATAGTTGGGGTGATAGCCGAAACAGTTTCACCAATCTCAGCGACAATCACTGTGACATTATCTGGCGCGCCATTCTTATAAGTAAGGTCCACGAGAGAATTCACAGCACTTTGTAAG
>Ga0214919_10012629_pt1 | contig 10358 bp, 4 predicted proteins | sample LL1503_MetaG_FD_177994 | JGI IMG/M metagenome (GOLD analysis project Ga0214919, IMG submission 177994) | Freshwater microbial communities from Lake Lanier, Atlanta, Georgia, United States - LL-1503 | ecosystem: Environmental > Aquatic > Freshwater > Lake | place: USA: Georgia | collected 2015-03-15 | reverse complement strand
CCTACCACGCGGGACTCGACGCCGCGGAGCGTTCGCGCAATCAAGAACTTTTTCTCCGCGATGAAACGCGGATCATCTGTGCGACGATCGCCTTCGGCATGGGCATCAATAAACCAAACGTTCGCTGGGTTATCCACCACGACCTGCCCAAAAATATTGAGGGCTATTATCAGGAAACCGGCCGCGCGGGTCGCGATGGCCTGCCCGGCGATTGCCTGCTCCTCTTCAGCGCCGGCGATATTGCGAAACAAACGCACTTCCTCGACGAGATTACGAACGCGCAAGAACAAGCGATTGCCCGCGCCCAACTTCGGCAAATTGTCCACTACGCCGAGAGCAGCAGTTGCCGCCGCGCGGAGCTCTTGAATTATTTTGGTGAAACATTCCCCCTTGATAACTGCGGCGCCTGCGACAACTGCCTCGAGCCGCGCGAAACTTACGACGGCACTCTCGTAGCCCAAAAATTTCTCTCCTGCGTCTACCGCATCGCGCAGAACAGCAGCTTTAGCGTCGGGATGAATCACCTCACCGAGGTACTTACCGGCGCCGACACCGAAAAAATCCGCAAATGGGGGCACGATCGCCTGACCACCTACGGCATCGGGAAGGATCTCGGCCGCCCCCACTGGGCCCACATCGGGCGCGAGTTAATGCGCCTCGGTTACCTTGCCGTCGCCGAAGGCGAATTTGCGACACTCGAGCTAACCGCCGCCGGCCGCAGCGTCCTCCTAGCCCGCACCGCTATCACGCTCACCAAGCCGATGGACCTGCCGAAGGCGAAGCGCGTCGCGCGCCGTGAAGGCGATATCACCTGCGACGAAATCCTCTTCGAACGCCTCCGCACCCTGCGCAAGCGTCTCGCCGACGAACGCCAAGTGCCCGCTTATATTATTTTTGGCGATGCCACCCTCCGCCAAATGGCCCGCCTTTACCCCGTCCAGCTAAAAACCCTGGAAGGCATCACTGGCGTCGGCGAAAAGAAGCGCGCTGAATTTGGGGGAATTTTTACTCGTACGATTGCCGAATACCTCCAGACCAACTCGCGCATAGCTTTCTCCGATTAAACCCATGGCTGCGTCCACGCCCCCTCTGCGCCCAGAAAATGCGGGCCTCGCTTTTATCGGCGAACAGCCCTGGTCGCCCGCCCACCTCACGGCGAAACAAGCGCAACAATTAGCCGCGGCGAGCAATCCCACGGGTCGTTTAAATAGCGATGTTATCCAACGCGGCCTCAGCTTAAAATCGGGTCACTCTAGCGAACACTGGCAGATAGATTTCCCCCTCCATGGCACCGAGGCCGAAGCCAATCTCTACGCGGCACCTAGCCGGCACTTAAAGTCAGCCCAACCAGCAGCCACCGGTGAATGGTGGCGCAACCCTCACGCTAAAATCGAACTCCGCACTTCGCTCGCTCGGCTCGAGCGCTCCCTCGTCACCCCCCTGGCCGCGACCGAACTAACCTGGACTTGGATCGACAGCGAGGTGCTCCCCGATGCCAATTTTCTCGTCGTGGCCCGCGAAGATGATTTCACTCAGGGGCTGCTGAGTTCGCCGCTATTTCAAATCTGGTGGCAGCACTTGGCCAGCTTGGCGCCCGTCGATCGTGTCGCCTCTTTCCCGTTTCCCTTGCCGCCCCGTACGCTTCTGAGTTCGCTGACTCGACCTCAAGAAGAACAGCGACTCGCCCTCGCTCGCGCCGCCCGCAGCGGCGATCTAGAGCAACTCTCAGCCGCCGCCAACGCCGCCTACGGCTGGCCCCCTCACCTCCCCGCCCCCACTCTCCGCGAGCACCTCATCCACCAAGCCCACTCCCGCCCGGGCGCTCGTTTGTAATATATTATATTACAAACGAGCTGTGACCGCATTACGGCTGTTCGCCGGCGAATTTCCATGACGAGCGATAATCATGGGGCAGTGCCGTGCCGGTGACATGCGCCCGGACCATCTCGATGGGCATAATGCCGCCCTTCAGAATACTGTCGTGAAAATTTTTCTCCGTCATCTTACCGGTTTTAACGAGATCCGCATAAAGCGTCCGCAGCTGAATCGCGCCCATCATATAACCGACTTGGTAGAGCGGTGAATAATCGCCATTAAAAGACCGGCGCACTTCACCCGTAGCCGTGTGGCGATCGTGGCCGACTTTCGCTACGAGAAAATCGATACATTGCTGCGGCGTCCATCGACCAAGATGGAAGTTGAGGGAAAAAATAATTCGCGCGCAACGATGCGTCCGCCAAAAAAGCGCTCCCGCCCGATCTTCGGGAGTTTGGTGAAAGCCGAGATCCCACAGGTGAAACTCCCACCACAGGGCCCACCCCTCGACATAAAAGGGGGTATAATACAAATCGCGGTGCTGATTAAAGCGGTCGGCATACCAGCCTTGGAGATGATGGCCAGGAATGAGTTCATGGAAAACCGTCGCGTGGCAAAAATGCGTGTTGTTCGCCCGCAGACTATTTAGTTTCTCCGCCTGGTCCATCGTGTCCGTGGGGAAAGAGACGATGATACGATCTCCCCCTAAGAAGAACGGATTAGTTTTTTGCCGCTCGGGCGACATCATGGTCATCGTCCAATCATCAATTGCTAGAGGCGGCACCGTGATCAGATCGCGCTTGAGAATAAAATCTGTCGCCTCATAGGCCATGCCGGCAATCAGCGCCGGTTGATCGCCGGGCGCCACGGAATCGTGTTTCACTTTTTCCAGCGCGGCTTGCCAGTCGTCCCCGAGCCCCATGTCTCGTGCGACTTTTTTCCATTCAGCTTCACACCACGCGAATTCTTTTTCAGCCACGGCAATCAACTCGGCTGGCGTGTACGGCATCATCTCATGCTCTAAATCTAAGGCCAACCCTTCGGCCCCGATCGGATCACCGATGATGGGTTCATCTTCACCCGCCTTGGCGCCAACAATTTTTTCGCGCAAAAATTTAGCGTAATCATCGAGGGCGGCGGCCGTTTTCTTGTAAGGCTCGCGATTCCACCAGCTGAACTGCGGATCATAGCCGTCATAGAATTCATACCAATCCTTCAGCGTCTTACTTAAATCGCCCAAGCGGCTCGCGGCGCGATAAGCTAAAATTTTATTCGGCGGCGAAGCCTCCCCCGCTAATTTACGCTGAGCGTCTTCGATCGCTTGGCGGATTTTCCCAAGGGTGGCGGCCGCTGACGCGGCCGCCACGTGCTCAAATTCTCGCCGTGTTTCCTGCAACGCCGCAATGTCATCCGCGAAGCCCATAAAGGATGCCATCTCCGTATGCCGTTTCTCAGTACGCGCGATCAGCCCAAGTTCATAGCGGAGCTGGAGCCGCATGAGCTGCCAATCAATGCGCCCCTCGGTGCCCAAGGCGGCGTACGACATTGCGTCTAGCTGCTCCTGCCAGCTCTGATAAAATTCCCGCAACCGCCGCAACTGCAGGGTAGACTTCGGCACGGAATAAACTCGGAGCAGGGATTCTCGATCAATTTTGAAACGCTCCACTAATTCACGCAATTCGCTAGCCGCCGGCGGCACGAGGGAATTGAGGTCGGGGACGTAAAGTGCGGTGGGCCGCTGGGCTTGTTTCGGCTGACCGTGCCGCAAGTCCTCCGCGGGTAACCACGCACTGCCAGCGCACAGGGCCAGAACCACTAAACGGATAAATAACTTCATGATGGTGATGAGGCAGTTTCTGCCTCGGTAAAAAAGCCGCAAGCGTGGAGTGCTGGTGGCTGGATGCCAATCGCGGCCCCTCAATCGCTTAGAATTTCAACTCCACGCCGCCAAATAGCCCGAACCCCAGCTGCGGATAACCGTTCACCTCTTCATATTTTTCATTGAAAATATTTTCCAGCCGCACCTTGAGCGTCAGCCGAGGCGCGGCCTGCCACGCGGCATAGATTCTCGCGACCGTGTAATCTTCCGCGTGAATCGTCGCATAGGTGGCCGCATCAACATCTTCACGTTGCGCCTGCCAGGTTAGACCCGTGCCCGCCGTGAACCCGTGACCAAAATCATGCCAGAGGTCGATCGCGCCGCTGTGCCGCGGCCGGCGCAGCAAGCGCGTGCCCTGCCCGAGATCATCGGCCTCGAGATACGTGTACACCAGCCGCACTTCCGCCACCCCCGTTTGTACGAATTTTCCGGATAATTCTCCGCCGCGGGTCCGCGCGCGGCCCACATTTCGCACCGTGCCGGGAAAGACGGCGAAATCATAATTAATCAGATTAGTAAATCGGGTATCAAACCAAGTTGCAGTCAACACTCCGCGATTATGCGGCAGAAAATAATCAGCTCCCGCATCCCACCCGCGAGCTTCCTCCGGCCGCAACCGTGGGTTACCGACGTAGAACGAGCTTCGCCCAAACAGATCAAGAAAACTTGGGGCCCGAAAAGCGGTGCCATAAGTCGCCCGCAGTTTCCAGCGCGCCTCGGGCGCGAGCCACGCCAATGTAGCCCGCCCCGTTGTCGCCCGCCCGAACGCATCATGATCGTCACTCCGGACTCCCGCCGTCAGATAAAAATGCTCCGCGGGAGTCCACTCGTCTTGCACAAAGAGCGCCATGAGTTGCTGTCGCTGATTTATATTACCGAAACCCGTGTTCCGCGTATGATTGCTCTCGGCGGTTAAGCCCGCTGTCAGGCGATGCGCCTCGCCCGCCTGCAGCGTGTTTTGCCAATCGAGCACGAGCCGACGATTTTTTACTAAGGTCTCCGTGAGACTGCTGGGTCCACGCTCCCTGGCCACGAAGCGTCGGTCTTGGCCGCCGAGCACCGCTTTACTGGTCAGCATCGAGGTCGGGGCATATTCCACAAACACCGTCGCCAACTGCTGATTCTCGCGATCCTCGTTATCAGGATCGTTGGTGTAGCGGTCACCGGGTGAACCGTAGTGGCTCAAAAAACCCCGCACGGTCGCGCCGACCGCTAGCTGACGGTTAAGCTGTCGGTCAAGACGCAGAACGTAGGTGGTGCTATTAAAATCATTATTGGGCCGACTATTTTGCGTGCGACCACTCCGCGCCGAAAAATTATACGCCGACTTCTGATCCCCGCCTTGGGCCTGCACGGCCGCTTGTGCCGTTCCAAAAGCCCCCGCCTCAAACGAGACTCGCCGCGTCGCTATCTCCGCCCCGCGCATCGCGCGTAAGGCCAGCACGCCCCCCACCGCTTCGCCGCCATATAAGGTACTTTGCGGACCGTGCACGACCTCGAGGCTATCGCCCGCTCCCATGCTCATGCCCCCGAGCGCGGCGGCGTAATCAGTGTTGGGGTCGTTAAAGCGGATGCCATCAACCAGGAAAAGCGTCTGGTTGGAATTAGCTCCGCGCAGAAAAAGCGAAGTCACGCCCCCGCCGGCACCCGAGGCGAAAATGGGAGCGCCCGCGATGCCACTGAGCGCTGACGATAAGCTGGTGCGTTGCATCCGCGCCAACTCAGTCGCGCTCAGCGTGTCGACATAACTGCCGATGGTCGTTAGCGCGGATGGGGTGCGAGTCGCCGTCAGAACATAGATGGGCAAAACTTCCGAAACAGTAATTTGGGCCCCGGTGATGCCCGTGAGTAATAGGCCAACTAAGGCCAAGCGGCGCCACGCCGGCCCCGAGCGGATTGAGTTCATATCTGCTGCTGCGAAGGCAAGAGCAGATCGACCCGAAGGTGAGTTAAGGCTAACCGCGTGATCGCAAATTAAACCTCAACTCGTCTCGTGATGATCCACCCCCACCCTTCAATAAGCGTTGAAGGTTTGTCGCCAACGCGCAGAGCGCGCCAGCGCGGTGAGTGCTGAAGACAGATGTTCGGACTCCGCATTTCTTATGCACCCGCCTGCCCAGTAATTTTTTTACGAGGCAGAACGAGCGCACCTCCTCGCCCCTCGCCTTCACCGGTTGCCCGATTGGCTTTGCTCCAGCCACTGAGGCCGGATGGGGGTTTGTGATACGTTACCGCAGCGCAACTGTGACCGATTTTCACGGTCTTCCCTGTTGCTTCAGCTTTTTTAAAATAAAGAACGACTGACGCCCATCAGACCGGCCTAACGCCCCATCGACGCAACCTTAAAGGCTGCGCGGTTTTTGTGTTTTACTCTGCTTTTTTCCATCCAACCGCGCCCGTAACCAGGCGGAACGAGCCGATAATCACTGGCTTGCTTTTTCATATCATCGCATCTTGATGTAAAGATACGTCAATTTATGAAGCCCCACCCGCCCACCGCCGCCGAAACCGCCCTGCGCCAGCTCCTCGCTGAACGCATCGCGATTATGGATGGGGCCATGGGCACGACGATCCGCAGTTATCAGCTGAACGAACAAGATGCCCGCGGAGCGCGGTTCAAGGATGCGCCCAAGGATTTGCAGAATAACGGTGATATCTACTCGCTCACGCGGCCGACGGAAATTGGCGACATCCACCGCCGTTTTCTTGAGGCCGGCGCCGATATCATCGAGACCAACACTTTTTCCGCGACGAGCATCGGCCAGAGTGAATTCTTTATTGAAGATCCCCGCGAAAAAGGCGGCCGCAAAGACCCGGCGTTTTATGCCGCGGTGCTCGAAAATAATTTCCTGACTGAATTAGCCCGCGATATTAATTTCACCTCGGCGCGTCTCGCCCGCACTTGGGCTGATCGGGTCGCCAATGCCACCGGTCGACGCCGGTATGTCGCGGGAGCGGTTGGTCCCTTAACCGTATCTCTGTCGGTTTCGCCCGATGCGGATGACGCCGGTTTTCGCGTCGTTACCTTTGATCAAGTTAAAGCTGATTACCGCCGCCAAGTCCGCGCGCTGATCGCGGGCGGCGTCGATCTGCTCCTTGTTGAAACAATCTTTGATGCGCTGAACGCGAAGGCCGCCCTCGTAGCCATCGAAGAGGTGTTTGCCGAAGATCACCTTCGTCTACCGTTGATGATCTCCGCCGCTGTAGGCCGCGGGGGGGAGACCATGATCTCTGCGCAAACCGTCGAAGCTTTCTGGCACGCGGTGCGCCACGTCCAACCACTCGCGGTGGGCCTCAACTGCTCGCTTGGACCTGATCTGATGCGACCCTTCCTCGAGGAACTGGGCACCAAGTCGGACACCTTTATCTCGTGTTACCCCAATGCGGGCATGCCGAATCCACTTGCCGCGACCGGCTTCGATCTCGGCCCAGCCGACATGGCGCGCCAACTCGGTGAGTTTGCCGCGAGCGGATTGCTCAACATTGCCGGTGGCTGCTGCGGCAACACGCCCGAGCATATTGCGGCGATTGCACTATCGCTGGCGCCCCAACCCGCGCGGCGCGTTAATATTCTCGCCCCCCAGTTCGCCTTGTCGGGTTCGTTACCGTTCACCCCTGCGCCGAATAATTTTATTATGATTGGTGAGCGCACCAACGTCGCCGGCTCACCTAAATTTGCGAAGCTCATCAAAGCGGGCAATTACGAGGAGGCGGTCGCAGTTGCTCGCCAGCAGGTCGACAACGGGGCCAACGTCATCGATATTTGCATGGACGAGGGCCTGATTGATGGCGTCGCCGCCATGAACCGCTACTTACACTTGCTCGCGAGCGAACCGGAAGTCGCCAAGGTTCCGTTCATGATCGACTCCTCCAAGTGGGAGGTGATCGAGGCCGGCCTAAAATGCCTGCAAGGTAAAGGGATTGTGAACTCCATTTCGCTGAAAGAGGGCGAAGAAAAATTTCTCGATCAGGCGCGCACGGTTCGGCGCTACGGTGCTGCGGTGGTCATCATGGCCTTCGATGAAAACGGCCAAGCGGCCTCTTACGCGGAAAAAATCCGCATCTGCACGCGCGCCTACCGCCTGCTCGTCGACACACTCCAATTCCCGCCCGAAGATATTATTTTTGATCCCAATATTCTCACCGTCGGCACCGGCATCGAGGAGCATAATAATTACGCGGTCGATTTTATCGAAGCGACGCGCTGGATCAAAGCCCACCTGCCTCACGCTAAAGTCAGCGGCGGCTTATCGAATGTTTCCTTTGCCTTCCGCGGCAACCAGGCCGTGCGCGAGGCCATGCACTCGGCTTTCCTTTACCACGCCATTAAAGCCGGCCTAGACATGGCCATCGTCAATCCGTCCATGTTGGAGGTTTACGAAGAAATCGACCCCATCCTCCTCACGCACGTCGAGGATGTCCTGCTCAATCGCCGGCCCGATGCCACCGAAAGACTGGTCACGCTCGGGGAAGAATTGAAAGCGGCGGCGGCCGGCCCCAATAAAAACCAAGAAGCCAAAATCGAAAACACTGAGGCCTGGCGCCAAGCGCCGATTGAAGCGCGCCTCAGTCATGCCCTCGTGAAGGGCATCGACGCTTTCATTGACGTCGACACCGAAGAGGCCCGCCAGAAATACGGCAAACCCCTGCTGATTATTGAAGGCCCGCTCATGGAGGGTATGCGCGTGGTGGGTGATCTTTTCGGTTCCGGCAAAATGTTTCTGCCGCAGGTGGTCAAAAGCGCCCGAGTAATGAAGAAGGCCGTGGCCTACCTGCAGCCGTTCATGGAGGAAGAGAAAAAACAACTCGTGGCCGCCGGCGGCGTCGCCCGCGCGCAGGGCCGGATCATCATGGCAACGGTCAAGGGCGATGTGCATGACATCGGCAAAAACATCGTCGGCGTGGTCCTCGCTTGTAATAATTATGAAGTCATCGACTTGGGCGTAATGGTGTCCTGCGAAAAAATCCTCACGGCGGCCCAAGAAAAAAATGCTAATGTCATCGGGCTCTCGGGTCTGATCACCCCGTCCCTCGATGAAATGGTCCACGTGGCGAAAGAAATGCAGCGGCTTAATTTCAAACTGCCACTACTCATCGGTGGGGCGACGACTTCGGCGGCGCATACCGCCATCAAAATTGCCCCGCACTATCAAGAGCCCGTCTGTCATGTGCTTGACGCCTCGCGGGTCATTGGGGTCGTCGCCCAACTACTCAATCCGGAACACCAACCGGCTTACCACGCAGATTTGCGCGCGAAGCAAGAACGCCAGCGACTGGATTACGCCGACCGCCAAGGGGCGCGAAAAATGCTCACGCTCACCGAGGCCCGCGCGCGCCGGCAACCCACGGACTGGTCGACCGTCAAGATCGCTCAACCTGAATTCATCGGCTCGCGCATATATTCATCAGCTGCCGCGCGGGCGGGGGCGATGCAGCCATTAAATCTCAGCGAAATTGTTGAGTTCATTGATTGGGCCCCCTTTTTCTCGGCGTGGGAACTCCACGGTCGCTTCCCCGAAATCCTCACTGATGCCGTCGTGGGCGAAGAGGCCACGAAACTCTACGCAGATGCGCAAAAAATGCTCGCGCAAATTGTGGCCGAGCAACGCTACACGGCGCAAGCGGTCCTCGGCTTCTGGCCCGCCAATGCAGTCGGGGATAGTGTGGAAGTTTATACAGACGAAACGCGCACTAAAATTCTGCATACTTTTCACTTTCTGCGGCAGCAGAATGAAAAAAACCCAGGCCAGTACAACCACTGCCTCGCCGATTATCTCGCGCCCAAAGACTCCGGCCGACGTGATTATCTGGGCGGCTTCGCGGTCACCGTTGGTCACGGCGTGGAAGCATTTGCGGCTGAATTTCGGGCGCAACACGACGACTACCAAGCGATCATGGCCCAAGCGCTCGGCGACCGTCTGGCCGAAGCCCTCGCCGAACTGCTACACAAACGAGCGCGCGATTACTGCGGCTACGGTTTGACGGAGAACCTGAGCATGCCGGATATGATCCGTGAAAAATACCGCGGCGTTCGTCCTGCGCCTGGCTACCCCGCGTGCCCTGATCACACGGAAAAAACGACGCTCTTCGAACTCTTGGCCGCGCCCGCCGCCACCGGCATCACCCTCACGGAGTCTTGCGCCATGCTGCCCGCTAGCAGCATCAGCGGATTTTACTGCAATCATCCCGACGCCAAATATTTTGCGGTCGGCAAGCTGCCGCGCGACCAGGTGCAAGATTACGCCCGCCGTAAAATGCTAGAAGTCAGCAGGGCTGAAAAGTGGCTAGCTCCCTACCTCGATTACGAGCCCGCGAGCTAAAAAGCGGCGATAAGTCCATCGCAAGTCACCGTGATCCCGAGGCGCTTCATACAGCAAGGTGGGGGAAATCCAGCGCGACGACAGAAACCCAGCGCTACCCTGCCGGCGACACGGTCTTGAGCGAAGGCGACGCGGGTGATAAAGTATCCCTTGTGGCGACTGGCCGCCGCGATGTTATGACCGAAAGCACGAAAAATAGTAAAACTCAGAGCAAGAGCTATTGGCGAATCGCTCGCTGGAGCTTGGCCGCGCTTTTTCTGCTGCTGCCGTTATTAGCGATGCAATGCACGACCGAGGTCGCTTGGGATTTCGCTGATTTCATGATCTTGGGCGCCCTGTTGGCG
>Ga0214919_10012627_pt1 | contig 10358 bp, 13 predicted proteins | sample LL1503_MetaG_FD_177994 | JGI IMG/M metagenome (GOLD analysis project Ga0214919, IMG submission 177994) | Freshwater microbial communities from Lake Lanier, Atlanta, Georgia, United States - LL-1503 | ecosystem: Environmental > Aquatic > Freshwater > Lake | place: USA: Georgia | collected... | reverse complement strand
CCAAAGCGTGGTTGGGTATTGATTGCTAAGACAACTACAAACTATTTGGGACAATTCAGTTTCCTAACAAAAGTCGGTGCTAAGAAATGGGATGTTTTGTACCGAGTAAAGTCTTCGAACTCATCGCTAGGTACAGCAACCAGTGAGCCAGTAACTATAACCGTTCGGTAATTTTGATTAGGGCATAATTGCCTAATGACAATCCTTATTGATAGCGCGCTTTGGCGCTGGCGGGATTGGATGTGGTGTCACATGATTAGTGACACATCGATTGATGAACTAAAAGCTTTTGCCGCTGAACTAGGTGTGCCAGAAAAAGGTTTTCAAGGTGACCATGTTGATCTGCCTGAGCACATGCGTGAAATTGCAATTGCAAATGGCGCTAAAGAGGTAAGTTCACGTGAACTCGTTGAAGCGCTTTATGCGGCTGGCATGCGCATAAGACCAGAGTTAAGACATGGTAAGCCAACAGCTGTACCAAAGCATCAACCTTAATTTTAAATTACTGGACTTCTTTAGCTAGTCGCGCTTCGGCAATGAACGACATGAATGGCACAGTTCCTGCCAACATCACTAAAAGCATTTTGCCTAACTTCCAATTTCGTTTGATCGACAAATTGAAAGTTGCAATTAAATAAATCATGTAAAGGTAACCATGCGCCATCCATAATTTTGCATACCAATTGGCGTTCGCAAACTCAGGGTTAGACGTATGTCGCAGAACTAATGCAATAGTCGCGCAGACTAAGGCAGTACCGACAATGAACGCCATGTACTTATAAAAGTTCCAGGCGTTACCGGAAGAATTCTTAACTGGAGAGGACGACATAATCTTAGTGTGCTCCATTTTCAGCACTAATTCACGCTAGACACTTCATCGCGCACAATTCGAATCCAGATCAGAGAAATCAAAAAGGCAAAGAAAATCCAATTGAACGTATAAAAGACATTGAGCGTACGCAACCCATCTTTGGTGAAAGCCCTACGCGATGGAGTTACTTGATCAAGTGCTCCATCGACGTCAGTCTGCACAATGAAGCCATCACGGATATCAGTCTTTGAACTGCCCAACAAAAATTTGGTCGTAATGAGTGGCGAAGCGACTATCGCCTCTGAATTTGGCGCATCTTCTGCTGATTGAACAATCCCTCGAACATTCGCTGAGCCCGATGCAGATGGGAAGTTATTTCCTGAACTCTGCCAGCCACGAATCACGGCCACGCTAGTCCCATCTTTAAGCGTGAGGAAATCAACTACCCAATTTCCCAACTGTGGTTGCGCCGAATGTTTTGCGCTTGCGAGCAATTTGCGACCATCTATTGGACGATTTGGCAGCAGGATACGACTTCCTGGTTGCCAAGTTCCATGCACTTGAGTCATTTGTCCAACAGATGATGGTGGCAAAAAATCTCTAGCTTTGCTCAGCTTTTCAAACGCTATCGGCGCTGCAACTGCTTGCGCTTGTCTGGAGTAATGCGCTCGTTCCCATTGCCAATGGCTAAGTAACAAGCATGCGACTATGAGCATCAAAGCCAGCGCATGGGTAACCAATAGGTTTCCCTGAAAATATCTGCGCACTACTCATCAGTTTTTTCGAAATTAACGCGCTTGAGATGTCGGTTCAAACTAAAGAGTAGAACTACTAAACCAACAATCAGGAAAGTTAAAATTACGCCATACCAAGCACCTGGCTGAACTCTTGAACTATCGAAGTCGGTGGGACTCGGATGCGGTGATGGAGAAACACCCAGAACAGGAAAAAATCGGTACACGGTTCTCTATCCCCTTAATCCGAAAAATAGATCTTCTTCAATTGCGTCAGTTTCTGGTAAACCTAGTCGACTAATCGCTAGTTCGAAATCTTCAGTCGGCCAGAACTCCCGTTGAATTTCCAGCGGAACACCAAACCACATTCCATCAGGATCAATTTGTGTCTCATGCGCCAACAATGCCTGATCTCGAACTTCGAAATATTCTGCGACCGGAATGCGGGTAGTGACTCTGCCAAACATCACATCAACTTCATCCATGCGTTCAAGCCACTCGACATATGGAGATTCCAAGCCACTGGCTAAACATGCCTCGTGCAAAGTGCGGATTCGAGTCTGCGTGAACGTGAGATTGTAATAAAGTTTGGCCACTGTCCAGGGCGCTTTGTCTGAAGGGTAGCTTTCACTTGCTGCATGTTCGAATGCATAAACCGCAACCTCGTGTGTGCGGATGTGATCGGGATGTGGGTAACCGCCATTTTCGTCATATGTCGTCATGACATGTGGCCGAAACTCGCGAATCAATTCAACAAGAGGAGCTGCTGCCACTTCGATTGGCTGCGCAGCGAAACTATCTTCGGGTACTGGTGGTTTAGGATCGCCATCGGGAAAACCTGAATCAATGAAGCCAAGCCATTGATGTTTGATTCCTAGAATTTGGGCCGCACGGTGCATTTCATTTTTACGAATCTCTGTCAGGTCACGATCGCCAAGTTCAAATTTTGAATTGAGAATGTCACCACGCTCACCGCCGGTACAGGTGGCAACCATCACTTCAACACCTTGGCCGACATACATCGCTGTTGTTGCGGCGCCTTTACTAGATTCGTCATCAGGGTGTGCGTGCACAGCCAACAGGCGCAGCGGCTCATTAGCTTCTGGGAATGTAATTTCAGGTGCGGACATACCTATATTCTCTAACACCGCCTATTGTGGAATTACCATGACCGAGCATGTCCAATTACCCGAACATCTGCGCGCCAGATACGGGCTCACCAATTCCCCGTGGCCACAGCGTCTGGCTACCAGCCTGGTGGTTTTAGCAATCTTGGGGTTAATCGGATTTACCCAGTATCGAGTGGCTAATCCCAGTATCGAAGGCGAACTTGTGGCGTTCCAAGTCGTTTCGCCGACGCAAATCGATGTGAGTTGGAAAGTTCAGCGCAAACAAGGGCAGGAAATTTACTGCGCGCTTCGGGCCCAAGATATTCACAAAACGGACGTTGGGTATGCAATTGTTCGCCTGGCACCAGGTAACAAAATTAGCCAAGCTAAATACTCAGTTACGACGAACGGAACTGCAGTACTTGCTGAGGTTCTAGGTTGTGGCGCCACTAAACAATTGCGAGTGCCACCAGCTAATTTCCCACCAGGTGTTCAAATTCCCGCACAAAAGTCACCAGGTTTCACACCTACGCCCTAAAAACTTGTACGCTTTTGCAATGACTGAAACCTGGCTAACCCAAGAAGCCTTCGATCGTTTAAAAGCGGAACTCGAAGATCGAAGCGGACCACTGCGCGAAGAAATCAAAGATCGTATTGCCGCAGCCCGTGAAGAAGGCGATCTCAAGGAGAACGGTGGTTACCACGCAGCTCGTGAAGAGCAAGGAAAAAATGAAGCGCGTATCCGTCAGCTAGCTACGATGCTAGAAAGTGCAATCATTGGCGTTCCAGAAATTGAAGAAGGTAAAGTTTCACAAGGCATGATCGTCACCGTTAATTTTCCGGACTTGGACGATACCGAAACTTTCTTACTTGGGTCACGCGAAGAAGCAGCGCACACTGCAATTGATGTTTATTCCCCAACCAGCCCGCTAGGCGCAGCTGTACTTGGACAAGATGTTGGCGCAGAAATTAGTTACGAAACGCCAAACGGCAAGTCCCTGAAAATCAAAATTATCAGCGCTGAACTGTACGTCGGTTAGGCCTTTAAGCCACCGACGTTGCGGGTTTTGAATGCCCGAACCGCAAGTGGCGCAAAAATTGCCAAGAAAAGTAATGCATAGCCGTATGCCAGAGGAACTGCATGTTGCTCGGGAAATGAATCACCTAGGAACGGGACTGGATTTCCAAAAAGTTTTCGGCAAGCAAGCGCCAAACAAGAAACTGGATTCCACAATGCAATTGGTTGCAACCACGAAGGCATCGTGGCAATTGGAGTGAATACATTCGAAGCGAATGTTAAAGGGAAGATCCAAGCCAATCCTGCAGTTCCAGCCACTTCTGGGCTTGGCATGTGCAATCCAATCCAAGCACCTATCCAAGTCATGGCATAAGCAAAAGTTGCTAGTAATAAATAGCCCAGAAGTGCGTCAGCAACTGAACCACGAATCCGCCAGCCGACAAGTAAGCCAGTAATTGAAAGAATTATTAAAACCAAAATATTTTGGAACAACGATGCAAGTGTGTGGCCACCTAAAACCGCGCCTGGCCGCATCGGCAGTGAGCGGAAACGATCCATAATTCCGCGGTTTGCATCTTCGGTAATTCCCACGGTGATACTTGCTACAGCGAACATAACAGTCTGCGCAAAAATACCTGGAATTAAATATTCGCGGTAGGCACTAGCGCCGCCGCCACCTAGATTGATTGCACCGCCAAAGACGAAAGCAAATAACAGCACAAACATAACTGGCTGTATCAAAGCGAAAAATAGTGATTCAGGAACGCGAGTGATTTTTAGAATATGTCGTTTAGCCACCGCAGTGGTGTCACTGATTAGCCAGCCTAATGTTGGCCGATATTTTGTTGCAGTCTCAGATGTTGTCATGCTCGTGCTCCTCTTCGTGACCGCTGTTTCGGTTTAACTTCTGACTTCTCATCTTCTGCGGATCGGCCAGTCAAACTGAGGAACACATCGTCAAGTGTTGGCCGCCGAAGGGCAATATCTGCAATCGAAATCTGTACTTCATCCAATAACCGCACTGCTTCAACTACCGAACGTGACCCACCAGAAGTTGGAATTATCACTTTGTGCTGATCTTCGTTGATGTTAATTTCACCTGATGCGATTGAAGATAAGGCGGCCTTAGCCTGAGCTAATTGATTTGGAATCTCCAATACGACTTCGACACGATCGCCACCGACTTGTGATTTAAGTTCATCTGAAGTGCCCTGTGCAATAACAGAACCATGGTCAAGTACAACACTGCGTGAGGCCAACTGATCGGCTTCCTCCAAATACTGAGTAGTCAACAAAACAGTTGTTCCTTGTGCAACAAGAGATTCAATGACTTCCCACATGCCCAAGCGACTACGTGGATCCAAACCGGTAGTTGGCTCGTCCAAGAAAAGCACAGAAGGACGACCAATCAAACTCGCCGCTAGATCGAGACGCCTACGCATGCCACCTGAATAACCCTTGATGCCACGATCGGCTGCATCGGCTAAATCGAATCGCGTAAGCAACTCATCCGCACGTTGCGCTGCTTGTTTTTTCGACAAATGAAAAAGTTGTCCAAATAGTTGCAAATTTTCTCGACCAGTTAGGTACTCATCAACTGCTGCATATTGCCCAGTCAAACCAATCATGGTTCGAACCTGATCTGGCGAACTACTTACATCAATTCCAGCAACTTTGGCGATACCTGCATCCGCCTTTAAAAGTGTGGCCAAAATACGCACAGTGGTGGTTTTGCCTGAACCATTAGGACCAAGCAGTCCTACGATTGTTCCCTGCTCAACAGTGAAATCAATTCCGCGTAGTGCTTGAACTTCGCCGAAGCTCTTCTGTAGTCCAGAAACCTCAATTGCTAGCGTCACAATATCTCTTCTCAATCAACGATTTAAATTTAAACTAGCACGGTATAGCTTGAGAGCTCATGCAGGGCAAGCATTCCCCGTGTAGTTTTGAGGCAATGAACACAATCGCGCGTCGTTATTTTCAGGACCTGCCCCGTGAGGTCGCAGTCGTTACAGCAATAGCATTTTGTGTCGCACTTGGCTACGGAATTGTTGCCCCAGTTTTGCCACTGTTTGCTGAATCTTTTGGGGTGTCAGCCTTAGCTGCCAGCGCCGTAATTAGTTTGTTTGCCTTCATGAGATTTGTGAGTGCTACCCCTTCTGGCTGGCTCGTTAACAAACTTGGGGAACGTTGGGTACTTGGAGTTGGACTGAGCATGGTTTCAGTTTCCAGTGCGCTAGCAGGAACCGCCCAAACATATTCGCAGTTACTTTTTCTACGCGCTGCCGGCGGACTAGGGTCAGCAATGTTCAGTGTTGCGGCAATGTCGCTTCTTTTACATTCAGTTGACCCACAACACCGAGGCCGTGCGGTCAGCATGTACCAAAGCGGATTCCTCTTTGGCGGCTTAGCGGGACCACTTGTTGGCGGACTAGTTGTGGGAATCAGTATTAGAGCCCCATTTTTTGTTTATTCAGGAACTTTGATGCTCGCGGTTTGCACAGCCCTCTTCACTCTGCCAAAAATGCCGAAAAAGACAGAAGAGACGCAATCGCCAGAGGCTGAAGTTGTAGAAACTATGCAACTTAGAGAAGCACTTTCATTTCGTGCCTACTGGACAGCAATGACTATCAATCTGATAACTGGCATGACTAGTTTTGGCCTGCGCATGACGTTGATTCCACTATTTGTTCTGGAAGTTCTGCACAAAAGCGCACAGACATCGAGCATTAGCTTTCTTATTTCTAGCGTGATGCAGGCACTACTGCTACTGCCAGTTGGTCGAATGATTGATGTTCGGGGCCGTAAACCAGCACTCGTTGTCGGTTGCACACTGCTGACAACTTCACTGATGGTGTTAACCGTCTCACATGGACTAGGCACTTTCTACTTAAGCATGATGCTTATGGGAGCAGCTGGTTCATTCTTAGGCGCAACGCCATCGGCAATGGTCGGCGACATAGTCAAGACACGAAAGGGAGCACAAGTTGTCGGACTGTATCAAATGACCGGAGATCTCGGAATTATTGTTGGACCGATGGTTGCTGGATACTTGAAAGATTCAACGGGCGGGTACTTTGTGCCGTTTATGGTTTCCGTGGTGGTGTCTGCAGTTGCCTTAGTTATGAGCGCAACGGTGAATGAAACAAAACAGAAAAACTCGGACGAGCAAAAGCGCGAGAGTTACGAAACAACATCCTCATAAGCCGGTAGCGGGTAGCCCGTGTTTGCATGGCAATCGTAACCATTGGGATTCTTGATGAGGTATTGCTGATGATAATCCTCGGCGTACCAAAACACTTTTCCTTCGGCGTTTGCAATCTCCGTTGTTATCGGGTCTAGGCCACTTTGCAAAAGCACTTTTTCATAAGCTTGCTTACTTGAATCTACTAACTCTGCTTGTTCTGCTTTGGTCCAATAAACAGCGCTGCGATATTGAGTTCCGATGTCGCCACCTTGTCTATTGCCTTGGGTTGGATCGTGATTTTCCCAAAAGACCTTTAGCAAGTCATAGAAGTTAACTTCACCCGGTTCGTAAACAACTAAAACAATTTCTGCGTGCCCGGTCGAGCCGGTGCAAACAAGTGGGTAATCAGGATTCTCAGTTGTGCCGCCCATGTAGCCAACTGCTGTTGTTACAACTCCAGGAACTGCCCAGAGTTTTTTCTCGGCGCCCCAGAAACAACCCATGCCAAAATAAATGCGTTCAGATGTATCTGACCACGGACCATGAATGTCGCTTGGCAGAACTAAATGTTGAGTACTCACTGTGTTACCTCCTGACGAGTACCCCCGGTGGGACTTGAACCCACACTGGCACGATTTTAAGTCGTGTGCCTCTAACCGATTGGGCTACGGGGGCGAGCATCTAATCCTGACACGAACCGAACCAAGTTACCTAACTGGGGTGAACAGTTGGCCTAATCTGCCTGAACTAAGTCAAAAGCAATACCATCAAGAATGTCGTGTTCAGAAACAACAACTTCAGTTAATCCTGTTACCTGCATAATGCGATCCAGCACAAGTGCGCCACCACCAATCACATCCACACGTCCTTCATGCATTGGACCAAACTCAGCGCGCTGAACTCTAGTCATGCTTAGCAACTCCTGGGTTACCTGATGCACCTTGTCCGCACTGATTCGTGCGCCGTGAATTTTAGCTGGGTCGTACGTGGTTAAGTTCAGGGCAAGTGCCGCAACCGTGGTTACAGAGCCAGCCAGGCCAATCAGACTTTTCACTTCAGCTAAAGGAACAACGGCACTGGCCGACGAAATAGCTGCATCGATATCGGCTGTGGCATCGGCAATTTGCTTGGAGGTGGGTGGGTCTTCATGAAAATGTCGTTCGGTCATCCGAACACAACCGACGTCGGTACTTATCGCTGCAATTGGCGAGAACTCTCCAACCACAAACTCCGTACTGCCACCACCAATATCGATAACTAAGTAAGGAGGAGTAGGTGCATCCGGTAAATCACTAAAGCCGGCAGTTGCGCCAAGAAAAGATAGGCGCGCTTCTTCATCTCCGCTGATAACGGTGGGTTCAAAACCAAGTCGATCTTTGACCCCAGCAAAAAATTCCCCGCGATTTGAGACATCACGAGATGCACTAGTCGCCACAAATCGCACAACATCAGGTTTATGTTTGTTAATCAAATCGGCGTAAACATCAACTGCTTCGAATGTGCGTGTAAGCGCTGCCTGAGAAAACTCTCTGGTTTGATCTACACCTTCACCAAGCCGAACAATAATCATTGTGCGAACAACGTCAACAAGCTTGTTATCAATAACATCGGCGATCAGAAGTCGAATGGAATTTGTTCCACAATCAATTGCTGCTACTCGCATTTAGCATCTCCTGCGCAGGTTGAGCCATTGGCCCAATCGCCGAGCATTGCTAGTACCCGGTCCCCCAATGGATTGACGCCCGGGCCGGCAGCCAAAGAGTGTCCAACCAAAACATGCAGACACTTAACCCGATTAGGCATGCCGCCCGCGCTTATTCCAGCGATCTCAGGAACATCGCCCAGTGCCGTTCGTGTGGCTAAATAATGCTCATGCGCTTTTTGGTACTGCGCTGCAAGTTCTGGGTCGGACTCAAGTTCGTCTTGCAGCTCACGCATCACACCGTTAGCTTCCAATGTGCCAATGGCGCCAGTTAGTTTTGGGCAAGTTAGGTAGAACGTTGTGGGGAACGGAGTACCATCTTCGAGCCTTGGCGCAGTAAGAACCACATTTGGTTGCCCACAAGAGCAGCGATGAGCTACGTCAAGCGCGCCACGGATAGGGCGATCGAGTTGCGCTTCAATTGCCGCGCGATCACTAGGAGAAATCACAGAAACTACTTTGACTCAGCTTTATCGTGAATAACAAGTGGATCATTTTGGGTATGTGGTTTATCGGCCAATTCAGTGCTGTGCCAAAGTTTGCTGTACCAAGGCGAAGAATCGTTCGGCACTAGCGCTCCAGGCACTGTTTCAATGGCTGTTGACGTGCCACGGTCAATTACAACTAATCCAATTTCGCCAGGGAATACATAGTTAAGTCGTGACCGCGCCAACGATTGTAGGTACGCTCGGTTCTGCAATTGCTTGGCATCCGCTTTTAGCTGAGCAATCGACTTTTGCTTCTCAATGACCTGAGATTTCAAAGTTGAGATGTCTCTGCGCTCTTTAACTAATGAACGCATTGGCACCGCAATGGTCATGATAATAAACACAAATGCAGTGAGCACGATTAGTGCCCGCTTGTTGGGTTTAAGCGAGGAAGCCACAACGCTAGTTTGCCGTGATTAGCCCTTGAAACGTGGGAAGGCAGCCCGACCCGCGTAACGTGCCGCGTCATCTAGGTCTTCTTCGATGCGCAGTAACTGGTTGTACTTGGCCACTCGATCAGTACGCGCTGGCGCACCGCTCTTAATTTGGCCACAGTTGAAGGCCACAGCCAAGTCAGCAATTGTGGTGTCTTCGGTTTCACCCGAGCGATGACTCATCATGGAGCGGAATCCTGCGCGATGTGCCATCTCGACTGCTTCAGCAGTCTCGGTTAATGAACCAATCTGGTTAACTTTTACGAGCAGAGCTGAGGCTGAACTTTCTAGAATGCCGCGACTTAGACGCTCGGTATTGGTTACGAAAAGGTCATCGCCAACAATCTGAACCCGATCGCCAAGTGCCGCAGTAATTGCCTGCCACCCCGCCCATTCATCTTCAGCTAATGGGTCTTCGATCGAAACAATTGGGAAATCGGTAACTAGACCGGTGTAGTAATCAATCATTTCTTGAGTGGTCTTGGTCTTGCCTTCAACCACATAATTTCCATCTTTGAAAAGTTCGTTGGCTGCAACATCCAAAGCCAACGCAATTTCGGTGCCAACTGCAAAGCCAGCTTTGCCAATTGCTTCAACGATAAGTTCAAGGGCAGCGCGGTTACTTGGCAGATTCGGCGCGAAACCGCCTTCGTCACCAAGACCAGTTGATAGACCTTTAGCTTTCAAAACACCTTTAAGTGCGTGATAAACCTCAGCACCCATGCGAAGTGCTTCGCCGAATGTTGATGCACCGATTGGGGCAATCATGAATTCCTGAACATCAACGTCGCTATCAGCGTGTGCGCCACCATTGATGATGTTCATCATTGGCACTGGAAGTACGTGTGCGTTTGGCCCACCTACATAACGGTATA
>Ga0214919_10012626_pt1 | contig 10362 bp, 8 predicted proteins | sample LL1503_MetaG_FD_177994 | JGI IMG/M metagenome (GOLD analysis project Ga0214919, IMG submission 177994) | Freshwater microbial communities from Lake Lanier, Atlanta, Georgia, United States - LL-1503 | ecosystem: Environmental > Aquatic > Freshwater > Lake | place: USA: Georgia | collected 2015-03-15 | reverse complement strand
TTCATCCTGCAAACGAAACGGTTAACGGCCTGAAGTGCTACCCATCGATAGCTGCAGTCTCAGTTCCGTGTGATATGGCCGTATTTGCCGTTTCAGCCAACAGTTTGATAGGGGCGGTTCAAGAGTGCATCGATGCGGGCGTTAAGGCCGGCATTGCTCTGGCTGGAGGGTTCTCCGAAAGCAGTGCTGAAGGCCGGGATCGTCAGGCGCAACTCAAAAAGTTGTGTGATGCACACGGCTTTGTGTTATGCGGGCCTAATTGCATCGGCATCATCAACACAGCCGCGCCTATGGCCGCCACCTTTGCGTCGGCACTGATCACCACAGATGCCTTACTGGCAGGAAATATCTCGATAGTGAGTCAAAGCGGTGGCATTGCCACGTTGGCGCAAACCTTGGCGGCAGAACAGGGCTACGGTGTTCGCTGCGTTGTGAGCAGTGGCAATGAGGCGGTCACCACAACAGCTCAATATATAGAAGCTTTCAGCCAAGACCCCGGTACAAAAGTAATTTGTGTTTATATAGAAGGGTTGATTGACTCGGCTCGTTTCATCTCGGCTTTGTCGCAATCGCGCGATGCCGGACAAATCGTGGTGCTTTTGAAGGCGGGCGCCACGCCGCTGAGCGCAGTTGCCGCACTGGCGCATACCGGAGCGCTTTCAGGGGAAGATAGGGTGTGGGATTCAGTGCTCGACGAATATGGGGTGATCCGTGTGCGCTCCACGGAAGAAATGCTCGACACGGCACTTTTCTTGAGCGGTCAATCTCTCGACAAGCTACCCAAAGGGTCGGGGTTGGCGTTGGTGGGGTTTGGCGGCGGCGGCGGTGTTTTAGGCGCAGACCAGGCAGCCAGCTGCGCTCTGGCCGTGGCACGCATTGACCCCGAGCGACTCGCACGCATCCGCCCCCTGCTGCCGTCGATCGCCTCGGTAAACAATCCTTTTGATCTGACGCCCGACACCTACAACAAGGCCCAGTGGATGGAGCTGTTTCCGTCGGTTCTAGACGAAATCGCAGCTGATGACAGCGTTGACTTCCTCTTGATTCAGCTAGGCGCCTCAGCCCATAAAGCTGACGAACTCGTCTCCACGATCGTGAATTTCAAGGGTCGTACACGCAAAACTGTCGCCGTGTCATGGACGCTGGCGCCGCTGACGGCTGTTGCAAAGCTCAAAGCTGCTGGAATACACGCATTCGCCGAACAGGCGCGAGCTATTGCAACCCTGGGACGCCTGGCTACGCGTGGAATGCATCGCCCGGCAACTGATCGGTCAGCGGCCGCTAGCGCGCCTCGGTTTGAATGGTCTTCCTATGTTAGCCATGCGCAGGCCGGGACGGTGGTTAGCGAGCATGAATGCCATGCCATCTTGCGTGCCGCCCAACTTCCGGTGGCAAGAGGTATTTTTTGTAACGATGTGAGCCAAATAGCCCGCGCCTGTGCTGAGATCGGGTATCCGGTGGCCCTCAAGGGCATCAGCGCCAAGATCACGCACCGCGCTGCGGCTGGTCTGGTGCGACTGGGCGTTGCTGACGACGAGCAGGCCCGGCGCGCAGCCGCAGAGTTCGAAGAGCTGGCTGCCCAACGTGGGGTGGTACTCGAGGGTATCTATGCGCAAGAGATGATTTCAGCAGGCGTCGAGTTGATTGTTGGCGCCACCCGCGATCCGATTTTTGGCATCGTCATTTCATGTGGGGCCGGCGGCGTCTTGACGGAGCTCCTCGATGACGTGGCTATAGGTCGAGCACCGCTGGACAATCAGGCCGCGCAGGCAATGGTGCTGAAATTAAAAATAGTTCAGCACGCATTGAAGAATTCGCCCTCACTTCAGATCAAGCCCTTGGTTGAATTTCTGGTGCATTTCTCAGCGGTGGCCAAGGACATTTCATGGGTTGAGTTTGCTCTCGAGGTAAACCCCATCAAGTGGCGATCTGATAGAGTTTGTGCAGTCGATGGTCTGCTCATTATTTCTGCGCCGTAAGCTAATGGTGCAAAATTTACGATCGCCATACCGGGCACCAACTTCTCCAGGCTGTAGCAGTTCAGCCTAGATGCCCACGTACCGGCTGTTTACCCGAAACTTTTTTGCGAGACCGAAGCATTCTGTTTTTAAACCCTAAGGAGTTCACCATGGCCAAGTTAACCTCACCCTACGATCCTGCAATGGCGCCCAAGGATCTGAAGTTTGTCATCTATGAAAAAAAAGGCCATGTTGCGTACATTACCCTGAACCGGCCCGAGGTACGCAATGCATTGCATACCTACTCTTACCGTGAGATGAGGGCTTGCTGGCTTGACATGGGCATGGATCCTAAAATCAGGGTGGGCATTGTGAGTGCAACCGGCTTGGCTTTTTGTGCCGGACGCGACGTCAAGTTCTTACGGCAATATCAGGAGCAGGGCAAACGCACGCCGCACGAAGACCCAACCAGCCCCGAATATTTCTGGGGCGGAGGCGGCATGCCGATTGACGCCAACCTAGAAAAACCCCTGATTTGTGCCGTTCAAGGCTTTGCGGTGGGCGTGGGGCTGAACCTGTTTTTGCAATGCCACTTGCGTGTCATGGCAGAGGATGCTTGGCTGGGGGATCAACATACCAATGTGGGGCGCATGGGAGCGCCAGAGCAGATCTATGCGGCCCTCCCTCGCGCAACAGCGGCTTACCTCACGTTGTGCAACGGGCGACTGCGCGCACCCGAATGTTTGCAACAAGGCATCGTCAATAGGGTCGTTCCCACAGAAGGGCTGATGGCCGCAGCCGAAGAACTTGCTGCCATGGTGGCCAAGGGTGCGCCCAAAGCGACGCAGGCAGTCGTCAAAATGATGCGTCTGACAGCGGCGTTCTCGCCCGAACTCGTGGCATTTTCCAAGCATCTTGACCGGGAGACCGGGGAGAGCGAAGAGTGTGCCGAAGGTGCGCGCGCCTTCAATGAAAAGCGCGCGCCTATCTGGGACTGAAGCAAATTTAAAAAACGGCCTTGCGTTTCTCGATGAACGCCTGGCGTGCTTCGAGTGCCTCGGGTGATTTGCTCAGTGGCGTGATGTAGTTTTGTTCGAAGCGGAAACCCTCGCGCAGCCCCAAGCCTTCAACTGTAAGGAAGGATTCCCGGATTGTGCGAACCGCTGGAGGACTCTTTTGCGCAATGGTTTGAGCCAAAGCAAGAGCGGTGCTCATCAATTGAGCCGACGGAACACATGCTTCGATGGCCCCGAGTCTGTATAGTTCCTGGCACGAAAGAGCCTCTCCGGTAAGCATCATCCGCCTGAATTTTGAGGGTGGGAGGATGCGCTGCAAGAAACTGGCGCCCCCGCCCATGCCAACGTCAATTTCAGGCATGCTGAAGGTGGCGTGATCTGCTGAAAAGATGAAGTCGCAGCAAGCGGCTAGAACGAAACCCGCCCCCAGGGCGGGGCCATTGATTGCGGCAATCACCGGCTTGACGCTGTCGAGCACGCAATAAAACCCTTCTCGGGTAATTCGGTTGGCGCGCTGGTGGCCACCGTTCTGAACGCCAATGTCTTGGCGTTCTTTGATGTCGGCCCCCGCGCAAAATATTTTGCCGCTGGCCGTCAAGATAATTACTCGGACATCGTCACGGTCTTGCAGCGAATCCATGGTGTCGATAAAAGCTTCGCGGAAGCGGCGACCCAAAGCATTGACTGGCGGCCGATTGAGATTGACAACCGCGACAAATGGGGCTGGGAAGTCAAGCCCGATTTCATCTGATGAAGCCGTGGCGCGGGGGTCGGGTGTGGAAGTTTTCAAAAGGAGTCTCCGAAAGGTAAATTTAAGACGGCCGTTCGTAAGTTAAGTAGTGCAAGCGCAGTATTTGGAGCGGATTAATTGAATTGTCTCGAAACAAGACCGTGATGCGAATGCTGCGGTTATGGTGCACGAAACCGCTATTCATCACACTACTTCCGGTACCGAAAGAAGCATGGGGCACTTTTACTGTGAATCCTACCCAGACTGACGGCTGTAGTTCAGGCGCAACCCAGGCCGCGGCCATTCCATTTCCACTAGACACCCGCTGTAGGCCTGGGTTACATAGGCGGTTTTCATGTCAGGTTGTCCGAAACACAGGTTCGTGATGTGCGTGTCGCCAGGAACCGGAACGAAGCTGGCTTGTGCCCCATCTGGTGTGACCACCGTGATTCCACCGCGGTCCAAGTTGGCCAAACAAATGTTGCCGCTGGCCTCCACCTTCAGCGAGTCAAAGCGCGCATACACGGGGGATATGTGGATCAGCGTACCGCCGTGGGGGGATTTTGCGGTCATCACGGGCTTCGTTACAAGTTCCCCAGGGTCCGCCAGATCCCATGCCCAAAGTCTAGCCGTCTCAGTTTCCGCGACATAAAGCGTCTTGCCATCCGGCGACAAGCCCATGCCGTTGGGCACACTGATCGGGAAAATCAGTGGCTTGATAAAAGACCCGTCAGCTTTGGCGTAATAAACGCAACCACGGTCGGTCTCGCGCGGTCGCGCCTTGCCAGGGTCACTGAAGTAGAAGCCTCCGAAAGCGTCAAATACAAGGTCGTTAGGTCCACGCAAGGCAATGCCGTCGCACTGGTCGTAAAGCACATCGAATTTGCCTGTCTCGATGTTCACGCGCTCGATTCGACCGGTGACATAGTCGTCTGCCTGCCCCGCGTTGACCACACTCCCATCCTCTCGGCACTGCCAACGGAACCCGCCGTTGTTGCAGACGTAGCAGTAGCCGTCTGGGCCGATGGCTGCGCCGTTAGGTCCACCGCCCAGCGTTGCGACGACGGATTTTCGGCCGTTCAACCAGATGCGTGTGAGCGTCTGTCGGCGGATCTCCACCACGAGCAAGCTGCCGTCGCCAAGCCAGACAGGGCCCTCGGGAAACCATAAGTCGGTTGTGATGACTTTCATGCGGGGTCCTTATTCGACGTTTGCAATCTTGGCGTTGTTCACCGCCTACCTGACATTGGCGCCCGAAACATTATATCGGTGCGGCAACCCCTGGGGCGGTCAATGCGCCTTCGCAAGTTCATCGAATTGTGCCTTCTTGCTCAACCGTGCTCGCTGATAATTTCTCAGGGAGCCCACACGCCCGAGGTTGCGAGAAAACGATGAAGGTCATAGATAAGCAGGTTGTTTAAGGGGCTTGTGCAGAAGGCATCGGCTTTCTAGCTGCCACGTCTTGATCAGCAAAACTATAATGCATGCCAAATTTGAAGGCTATCGACACTAGCCGGCTATCGTCAATTCGAATCGGAAAAAATATTTTTTAATTTAGCTTGAATGATTCAAATATTCAGGTATCCTAGAAACCCCAAGCGACAGACAGAGCAGTTAGAGTGACCCGATTCAGTAGACGCGTCTTCCCCTTAATTCAAGAAGGACATCAAATGAAACTAGGTTTAGCACCTCTTCGTATCTTAATTGGCCTGATGTTCGCGGCCTCTATGGCTATTTCTGCGAGCGCGCAAGATGTCAAGCTGCGGCTAGGCCACCCGATCACTACCGCCGATGCGGCCCACACCGCCATGCTGTCCTTTGCGGAAAATGTGAAGAAGCGATCCAACGGCCGCGTCGAAATATCCGTCTTTCCGTCCGATCAGTTGGGGCGGCAAAAGGATGTCGGAGAAATGGTGCGCCAGGGTGCCAACGTTATCCAACTCACAGACCCGTTGTTCCTTGGAGAGTGGGTGCCTGATGCAGCCATATTGCAGGCGCCGTTTCTGATGGACAAGCCGGATGACATGCGCAAGGTTATGGCTTCTGACTGGATGACCGACTTGAACAGCCGCCTGAACGCCAAGGGCATTCGCGTCCTTTCATGGAACAGCTATTTCGGCACCCGTCAGATCATGTCTAAAAAGCCGGTGCGAAGCCTGGCCGATTTAAACGGAGCAAATTTCCGCGCCGCTGCCGCACCCATGTATGTGGAGATGATCAAGGCAATGGGCGCTAAACCAGTGGTAACCGGCTTCGCCGAGGTCTACACCGGCTTGTCTCAAGGTGCACTGGACATGCTTGAAGCGCCACTGCCTACGATGTGGGCTTCCAAGTTCTACGAACAGGCGAAGTTTGTGACAATGACTGGGCACATGATCAGTTGGTCACCTATCATCATGAGCGAGACCTACTTCAAGTCCTTGTCGGCCGATGTACAGAGGATGCTGGTCGAGGAAGCGACGAGGGCTACCGAGTACATGGGCACTCTCAAGCAGAAGGAAGAAGATGAAATGGTCAAAAAGTACGAGTCTGTTGGCGTGACCGTCATTCGCGATATTGACCGGAACGCCTTTCGCACTGCGACGGCCAAGGTGTATGACAACTACCAAGGATGGACGCCCGGCATCCGTGACAAGGTGCGTGGAATCATCACCAAGTAAGGCTTGACAGGAACTAAGATGCATGACAACCACCCGGGAGGAGACCCGACGGTTGAACAACGAGGGGTGCTGTCAAAATTAGGCTCGTTCGAGCAGGTGATAGTGAATATCGCTTTCATCATTCTCTTCGTGACCATCTCTTGGGGCGTTCTTTCGCGCTATGTTGTTACAACGCCATCGAGTTGGGTTGAAGAGATCTCGAGCTTCTGCTTTACTTGGCTGATTTTCGTTGGCGCCGCCGAAGTTCACCGCCGCGGGCAACACGTGAGTGTGGATCTCTTGACCTCCAGGTTTTCCCACAAGGCACAGCGAATTCTGGCCATGGTCGTTGAGGCTGCTTTAATTGGATTTTGCCTTTATGTGGCCCAGCTTGGTGTGCGCGAGTCACTGGCCATGCACAGTTCAACCACAAGCATGCTCCGCTTGCCGTTGAGCATCGGTTTTTGCGGCCTTACACTTGGCTTTGCAATGATGGGGCTGCGCGGCATACAGCGTTTTCGCCATATGATCGGCGTCCATGCGAAGGTCAAAGCAAGCGAGACTGTCTAGATGGACCTCTGGCCGCTCGCACTATTCATCGGGTTGCTCGCGCTGAACACCCCGGTCGCTATGGCGATAGGAGCAGGAGCGCTCCTTTTCTTTTTAAATCAGGATGGTCTGCCGCTGACGATTTTTCCGCAGCGACTGATGTCAGCAGCGGGATCTTTCCCACTGCTTGCCATCCCGATGTTCATGCTCGCAGGTGTGATCATGAATCACGCAGGCATCACCAAACGATTGCTTAACCTCGCCGAAACATTGGTTGGCCACATGCATGGTGGGCTTGCCCAGACCAACGTCCTGTTGGCTACTCTGATGGGCTTTGAATCGGGTTCGGGCAATGCCGACGCAGCGATGCAATCGAAGATGCTCGGCACAGAAATGATTCGACGCGGCTATGCGCCAGCATTTGCCGCAGCAATCGTTGCCGCATCTGCCGTAATCACACCAATTATTCCACCTGGACTGGGCTTCGTCATCTACGGCTACCTGGCCAATGTATCGGTCGGGCGCTTGTTCATGGCCGGCATTGTGCCGGGCCTTATGCTGATGATTTCGCTGATGGTGGTCACACATTTCATTTCCAAGCGCCGCGGCTACAAGCCGGTTCGACCAAAGATGGCGAGTTTGCTGGACGTGTTGAAAGCAGTGCGCGACGCCGGTTGGGCGCTTACGGTGCCCATCTTGGTGATCTTCGGACTGCGTTATGGCGTATTCACGCCGACAGAGGCGGGTGCCGTGATAGCCATGTACTCGATGTTCGTCGGCTTCTTCATACATCGCGAACTCAAGGTGGCCCATCTTTGGGCAATCATCTCCGAGTCGGCGCTGGCAACCGCCACCGTGATGATCATCATCTGTGCTGCTGACGCCTTCGGTTTTTACATGACCCTCGAGCGCATCGCGGCACACGCCGCATCCGCCCTGAGCAGTGTCACCACGAACCCGCTGCTGATGCTGGCAATGATCAGCCTACTCCTGTTGCTGATTGGAATGTTCCTCGAGAGCGTTGCGGCATTGATACTGCTGACGCCGATTCTCGCCCCTATCGGAGTGGCCGTTGGCATAGATCCGGTACACCTGGGTCTTGTGGTCGTGCTTATTCTGACCATAGGCGCCATTACACCGCCGGTTGGTACGCTTATGTTCATTTCCTGCGGTATTCTTGGTGTGACGATCGAGCAATTCACGCGCGCCGTACTGCCTTTGCTGGCGGCGCAGCTCGTTGTCGTGGCGCTGCTTGTCTGTTTTCCAGAACTGGTCTTGACCATTCCGAATTGGTCGATGGGCGTGGGACGCTAAGCTGATCTAGCGGGTGGTCATTGCCCTGCGATAAATTCTATTGAAGCCACAAACACAACCGCAGGGGGTCCTGTAACAAGTCGAAGCCCAGTGAAGCCGCTTGCCCTTATCCTGATCGTGCGCGCTTGTTCAATTGTCCCGAAACAAGACCGTGATACTAATACGGCGGTTGCGGGCATCTAGAGGGTCGTTCGGGTTGTAGGGAGCGGTGTCGGCCACCCCTTCAATGCGGGCAAATCGGTTGCTTTTGACGCCGCTTTTTTCAACCAGCTGGCGGGTTGCTTCAGCGCGCTCGGCAGACAGCGACCAGTTGTTGCGGTTTTCAGAGTTGGCAAAAGCCACGCTGTCGGTGTGCCCCCGCACGGCCACTTTGTTGGGCATAGAGCCCAGTGACTTGGCGACTTCGTCCAGCAGTGTCTGAGCACGCGGCAGCAAGCGGGTGGTACCCAGGGCAAACATCGGCTCGCTGGGCGATGGAAGGCTGCGCGCAGCTTGGGACCCTAGACTGGATGTCTCGACATTAGGCCTGACCTTTCGCAGTCTGCTGGCCCGCGCTTCAGGTCTGACAAACTGCCTGCGGGTTGACCAGATGCGATGTCTTACCGGCCGCAAAACGCAGGATGTGGTTGAAGGCCAAGCTGAAGAAGGATTCATAGTTGCCACTTTCCACGAAGCCGATATGCGGCGTAGCCAGCACTCTGGGATGGTGTGGCAGTGGATGGGTTGTGTCCAAAACCGACTCGTTTTCGAAAACATCGATGGCAGCATAACCAGGTCGCCCCGCGTTGAGCGCAAGCCACAGGGCTTCGGGCGCCAGCAGTTCGGCGCGGGCGGTGTTGACAAACAAGGCATCGGGTTTCATGGACATCAATTCACGGGCCGAAATGCTCCAAGCGGTTCCCGGAGTTAAACGCTGGTGCAAGCTCAAGACGTCGCTCTCGGCGATGAATTCAGCGCGCGAGGGGGCTTCGGCCACCCCGTCGCGCAGTGCCCCGGCTTGCGAGCTTTCACGGCCCCAAACCCAGAGGCGCATTCCAAAGGCCAGACCGAACTGGACCACTTGTCGCCCGACCTTGCCATAGCCCCAAATGCCCAAGCGGTGTCCTTGCAATTGCTGCCCGAGAGTGGCTTGCCAGCGGCCGGCGCGTAAGTTTTGCACCTCGGCTACCAGATGACGTCGGCTGGCCAGAATCAGCGCCCAGCAAAGCTCGGCTGTGGCTGCGCCCGTGCCCTGGCTTTGGGCGACCGCGATGCCGCGTTCGCTGCAAGCAGCTAGGTCCAGGTTACCGGGCAAAGGGCCGGCGGTGCTAATCATGCGAAGCTGCGGCAAGCGCGCCAGCAAAGCGGCAGTGATCGCGGTGCGCTCGCGCGTGAGCACCAGCACTTCGGCCGATGCCAATCGCATGGTCAGAGTCTCCATGTCTGGCGCAGGTTAACGGTCGTATGGTCAAAAAATCCATCTGAACCAATTTACAGAAAAGTGCTGCCTCTTTGACCGCCCCTGCCAACGAAAAAAGCCCACGGCTCGATCAAAAGCTGAAAGTTACACCAACAAAACCGCGCCCCAAACCATAGCAGGCCATCGCAGCGCCCGGTCTACACGACCCAAGCGCCCTGCTCTAGCCCTTGACCCCGTCACCAACACAGCCGTCCCAACACCGCACAGTCAATCCCGCTACACACATCGCAGGCCGTTCAGCACCCCACTGCCCCGCCGCCCAACACGCACCGCCCGGCCAGCAGTAAACTGAGTTTTGAACCGTAAAATGCACGGTCTGGGGCACTCCAAGTGCTCGGACACCCAAACAGTTGCATTATGCAACTGTTGTTAAATTGCATCAATTTATTACAAAGTGGTAGCTGTTTCACGTAACCCATTGTTTTATATGGGCTGTGCAGCGAATAAACCTACCCTGGCCGATTGTGAGCACTGCAACCTTGTTTTGATGACCACCGCCCAACATCAGCCTCGGGCCCAGGCCAACCGAACAAGCGCCCTGACCTAGACCGTGGCAGGTGGGTTGAGCACTGGGCGAAGGCGTTTTATATTTTTTGCAACAGGAAATTGACTGGAATTAGTCTTTTGCCTGTACGGGGCGTTCTTTCGTATTCGAATTTTCTGTCAGTTTCACTGTACGAAACAATAGGAGCATAGA
>Ga0214919_10012625_pt1 | contig 10362 bp, 14 predicted proteins | sample LL1503_MetaG_FD_177994 | JGI IMG/M metagenome (GOLD analysis project Ga0214919, IMG submission 177994) | Freshwater microbial communities from Lake Lanier, Atlanta, Georgia, United States - LL-1503 | ecosystem: Environmental > Aquatic > Freshwater > Lake | place: USA: Georgia | collected... | reverse complement strand
GTCGTATATTAGAATTGGATATGGAAATTGATATGATGACACCAAAAAATAATCAAGCAATTGGAATAGACCCTAAGTCACAAATAAAAAATAAATAGTTATGACATCAAAAGAATTTACACTTTGGCTAAAAGGATTTACGGAAGGAGTACATGAATTTAATATTACTCCAAAACAATGGGATTTATTAAAAGAGAAATTAGCGGAAGTTAAGGATGAACAATCGATTGGAATAGGTGGATGGGGAACGCCAAATGGTTCACCATTCATTACACCTCCACCACCAGTAAATCCATATAAACCATATGAAGTTTATTGTGGAACTACAACACCACCAATGACAATTACAACAACACCTGGAACTACCGGATTTGTTACAATTGCCAATCCAAATATAGCATCATTTGGTACAGGTAGTACGGGTATTTTAAATACATATAACCCATCAACATCAACTACATATGGTTATCCTAGTGGTTCTACATGGAGTTATACAAATTCAACTGACGAAAAAATATTTTAATGAAATTAAGTTACGCAATTACTGCCTGTAATGAGGTAGAAGAAACGATTAGATTGGTAGGACAATTATTAAACTATAAAGAAGAAAATTCTGAAATAGTAGTTTTATTAGATACACCAAAGGCTCCTAGTGAATTGGTAGAGTATTTGGAACTACAAGGAAAATCAGACCACATCACATTAATTGAATCCGAATTTAATAATGATTTTGCACAATGGAAAAATCTATTAAACTCACAATGTAAAGGTGAATGGATATTTCAATTAGATGCGGATGAATATTTAACTCCGGATTTAATTGTAAATATGGAATCTTTATTAGATGCAAATACCGACAAAGATATGATTGTTGTTCCAAGAATCAATACCGTTGAAGGATTGACGGATGAACATATCAAAAAGTGGGGTTGGAATGTAAATGAAAAAGGTTGGGTTAATTTTCCAGATGTTCAAACTCGTATCTACAAAAACTCTGATAAAATTGGATGGATGAATAAAGTACATGAAAGAATTGTAGGATTTGAAAATTATACATCATTTCCAGCAGATGAAATATATTGTATTAGACATCCTAAGACAATAGACAGACAAGAAAGACAAAATAATTATTACGATACTTTATGAAAATAACATTCATATACAATCATACTCCAAATGAAACCTGGTCAACGCCTTTGTCTTTACTTAATGAGTTTAAGGAGAGGGGTTGGGAAACTGAGATAGTATCGATTACAGCAAATGACGATTCTGCATTACAATTATGGATTCAACAAGATATTCCAACGGATATTGTGTTGTTTATGGATTGGGGTAGAATTGACTCAAAGTGGTTAGACAAATCATTAAAACCAAATACATTTTGGATACAAGAAAGTGGAGACGACCCACAAAACTTTGAAAGAAATTATCCGAAAGCAAGTAGGTTTCATTATACAATCACACCTGACAAAGTATCGGCAGAAGAATATAGAATATGTGGTATAAATGCAGATTGGGTTCCACATTGGGCAGATACAATGGTTCAGTTTCCAATGAATTTAGAACCTCAATATGTAGCAGTTACAAGTAGAGGTAGAGGTGGTTCTGAATTTTTAGATTATCTTACAAATTGGGCAGAAGGAGCAATTGGAAATCAAAATGGGATGAATGCAGAAGAACATACTGAATTCCTGAATAAAGGATTGATGGTTATTCAAAATAGTAGATGGCAAGAAATTACTCGTAGAATATTTGAAGGTATGGCTTGTGGTAAAATGGTGTTAACGGATAAGTTAGATATCAGTAGAGGTTTGGAAGAATTATTTATAGATGGTGAAGATATCGTTTTATATAATGATATGTTTGATTGTATTGAAAAGATGAACTACTATAATGAAAACGAAGAGGAGAGAGAAAGAATTGCATATAACGGAATGGCAAAAGTTATAGCAAATCATACTCAAATACAAAGAGTAGATAAACTAATAGAAAAATTCGATAACTTTAAAAAAATTAAATAATGGCATTACTAAAATTAGATTGTCAATCAAGTGTTAAATCACAAGGAAAGTTTGTCACTCAAATAATACATTTTGTAGGAGGAGAAAAAAGAACTTTTGAAAATATAGAATCAGAATATATTAAGCAAGGTCAGTTTACTAAACTTATGACAAGTGATGGTAGAATGATTTTGATAAACGATAAAAATGTATTATGTATAGAAGTATTTCAACAACCAGAATAATATGAGTCATTTAAATAGATGGGATGTTATTAATATCCTAATAAGAAAAAATAATTATAAATCATATTTAGAAGTTGGAACACAAGACCCAACATCCAATTTTAATAAAATAGAAATTGAACACAAAGTTTCTATTGACCCATTCCCAAGAGGTGAAGTTACTTTTGTAGGAACATCTGATGAATACTTTAAATCAATATCAGAAGATGTAAAATATGATATCATTTTTATAGATGGGTTACATCATAATGACCAAGTTTTAAAAGATATAGAAAATTCATTAAATCATTTATCGAATACCGGTATCATTGTATGCCACGATTGTTTGCCAACAACCGAACATATGCAAGAAAGAAACGACCATGGTAGTGTTTGGTTGGGTGATGTCTGGAAAGCAATTGCAGAATTGAGAGTTGAAAGAATTGATTTAGATATTAAAGTAATTGATACAGATTTAGGATGTGGATTAATTAAACCAGGAACAAATGTACCATATATGACTAATGAAAATTATTTAACATATACTTATTATAATTTACACAAATGGCAACTTATGAATATAATATCAGTAGATGATTTTTTAAAATTATAAAATATGAAAGTTTTAATTACAGGTGTAGCGGGATTATTGGGTAGTAGATTAGCGGATTGGTTGATTGAAAATCACCCACAAATTGAAGTAGTTGGTATAGATGATTTAAGTGGTGGATATAAAGAAAATGTAAATCCAAAAGTTGAATTTTGGCAAATGAATTTGGTAACCCATCCAATTGAAAATTGTTTTGAAGTTCATAAGTTTGACTATGTGTTTCATTTTGCAGCATATGCGGCAGAAGGATTATCACCATTCATTAGACAATACAATTACGAAAACAATTTAGTAGCAACTGCAAGAGTTATAAATCAATGTATTAAGCATGATGTTAAGAGATTAGTATTTACATCAACCCTTGCAGTATATGGACATGGTTATGGTGGAATATTTGATGAAAACCAAATACCAAAACCAATCGACCCATATGGTGTTGCAAAATATGGATGTGAGATGGATATACAAATTGCAGGTGAACAACATGGGTTAGATTGGTGTATTATAAGACCACATAATGTATATGGTATTAAACAAAACATATGGGACAAATATCGTAATGTATTGGGTATATGGATGTATCAACATTTGAATGGAGAACCAATGACTATATTTGGTGATGGTGAACAAACCAGAGCATTTAGTTATATAGATGATATCGTTGAACCACTATGGAACTCAGCAATTAGACCAGAAGCATCCAAAGAAATAATTAATTTAGGTGGAGTTGAAGAGTGGAGTATTAATGATGCAAATAAAATTTTGAAAAAAATAATTGGTAGTGGTGAAGTGGTTTATAAAGAAGGTAGACATGAAGTTAAACATTCTATACCTACTTTTCAAAAATCAATTGATATCTTAGGATTTGAACATAAAACTCAGTTTGAAAATGGATTGAACGATATGTGGAAATGGGCAAAAGAACAACCTAAAAGAGAAAGATTTGTATGGTCGGAATATGAGTTAGATAATGGAATTTATTCCTTTTGGAAAACAAAATAATAAATAAAAAATTGAATTATGAAATATACAGCAGTTATACCAACAATGTTAAAATCGCCAAGATTAAAAAAATTGGTTGAGGATTTACAAAATCACCAGTTAGTAGATGAAATCATAATTATCGATAATTCTGGAAATTTAGAACCTAGTTTAAAACCACACCCAAAACAAAAATATATTTGTGAAGGTAAAAATACTGGATGTAATCCAGCATGGAATAAGGGTGTAAAATTGGCTTCAAATGAATTGATTACTATTTGTAATGATGATATAAATTTTAATCCAATTATTTTAGAAGTATTAGATACTGAAATATTGGACAATCATGGTATCATCGGCATGGGAGAAGGAAATTTTAATGAAAATTTTAACCATGATGGAAATCCATATTTAGAAGAGTGGCATCCTGGTGTAAATGATAGTGGCTGGGGTAGTTTGATGTTTTTAAAGAAATCAATGTGGATACATATACCTGATGATTTAATAGTATGGTATGGTGATAACTTTATAAAAGAAATAAATCCTGTAAAAAAATCAATTTTAAGAGGATTTAGAGTAGAGACTGAAATGAGTACCACTTGTGATTTGCCAGAACTAAGTGAATTAAAAAAACAAGATGGAATAAATTGGATTAATCATTGGTCGGCAAAATTTAAAAATTAAAAATATAAAAAATGGTAAAACTACCAATTAGTATAGGAATACTTTCCTGGCATAGTGGACAAGTATTAGTAGATACTTTAACCACATATTATGAAAATGGTTTATTCGATATGGTAAACGATGTGACTATCCTATTTCAGGAAGTAACACAACAAGATATGGAAATCGCAAGACACTTTGGATTGGATTTTATAGGTTTACAAAAGAATATTGGAATAGGCCAAGCATTTATTAGATTAACCGAAAATGCAAAAGAAGACTATATTTTAGTATTAGAACATGATTGGAATTTAATTGAAGATAAAGAAACTACATATAATACATTAAAAAGAAGTTATCAAGCAATTGAAATGGGGTTGGATGTTGTTCGATTAAGACATAGAGAACAACCTGGTAATCCACATTTTTCATTCAGACATAGAGGTAATGAATTAAATTATTATGACCCTGAAATAGAATGCACTTCTCCACACTTATTAGATTCATTACATTGGTTAGACCCCGCACTTGAATTTCCTGATTTGATAAAGAAATCCGAAGATATGTTTTGGACTACATCTCGTTATGGTAATTGGACAAATAATCCATGTCTTTATAAGAAACAATTTTATTTAGATGTAGTTAGACCGCATGCAGGAGAAGGAATTGCGTTGGAAGGAAACATTAGTAAATGGTGGGCACAACAGGAATATAAAGTTGGACATGGTGAAGGATTATTTAAACACAATGATTGGCAAAAATATGGAAAATAAATTCGCAGTACATTATCAAACTTGGAAACAAGAAAAGGCAGCGGAATTTGCTATAACAAAATTTAGAGAATACTTTCCAAATGAACAATTGAGATTAATTTCAGACAATGGTTTGGATTATTCTCATTTTATTCCAAAGTATAATATTGATTTTGAATTTTCAAATATTGGTACAGGTAGTAGATTAAAAACCATTGATGCATGTTATGTGTGGTTGGAGAGAGTTTTTAATACATGTATTTTATATGATACCGAATGGATTGTTATATTTGAAGATGATGTCTTAACACAAAATAGTAATATTACCTTTCCAACCGAAGATAGTGGTGGTATGATATGCTGGCCATGGAAAGACAATTTAACACAATTACTAAAAAATAGAAATAATAAAAATGAAATGTTTGGATATGGTATGTGTGGTGGTTCTATTTTTAGAAGAGAATCCTTTATTAACGCATATTGTAGAATTCACGAATTTGATTTAAATTATATTGGTAGTTTAGATAATAGAGTAATAGGGTATACTGATACTCTAATCGGTTGTTTTCTACAATATTTTGGATATAGTTATCAAATTTGGGAAGGCACGGATGATATGACTTATCCAGATAGAATACCATCAGCAACGGCTTGCTTCATTCACGGATATAAAGAATTATATTAATGTACGATTATCTCATTGTAGGTTCTGGTTTCTTTGGTTCTATATGTGCATACGAACTTAATAGAAAAGGTTTTAAGGTCTGTGTAATAGAAAATAGAAATCACATTGCAGGAAATTGTTATACGTCAAATAGAGATGGTATTAATGTACACGACTACGGCCCACATATATTTCACACATCAAATGAAGAGGTATGGAAATGGATAAATCAGTTTGTTGAATTCAATCATTTTAGATTATCACCTGTTGCAAACTATAAAGGAGAATTGTATTCACTACCATTTAATATGTGGACATTTTCTCAAATGTGGGGGGTTACTACACCCGATGAGGCAAAGGCACTAATTCGACAACAAAGTGATGAAATTGCCGAACCTACCAATTTAGAGGAACAAGCTATTAAATTTGTAGGTAAAGATGTTTATAACAAATTGATAAAAGGATATACTGAAAAACAATGGAGAAAACCTTGTAATGAATTACCAAAAGAAATTATTAAAAGATTGCCGGTTAGATTTACTTACGATAACAATTATTTTAATGACAAATATCAAGGTATCCCAATTGGTGGGTATACTCAAATATTTGAAAAACTATTAGAGGGAATTGATGTTAAATTAAATACGGATTATTTTAATGATGAATTACCGGAACATAATAAAGTAATATACACAGGCCCAATTGATAAATTTTATAATTATAAATTTGGTGAATTAGAATATAAAACAACCAGATTTGAACATAACCAATTAGATACTCCAAATTATCAAGGTTGTGCTATAATGAACTATACGGATTTAGAAACTCCATATACCAGAACAATAGAACATAAACATTTTGAATTTGGGGATAGTGATACCACATGGGTCACACATGAATACCCCGTTGAATATAATGCCAAAACAACGGAACCTTACTATCCTGTAAATGACTTGGAAAATAATCAAAAATATGATTTATATAAAATTTTGGCAGATTCGGAAAAAAATGTTATATTTGGTGGAAGACTTGCAGAATACAAATACTATGATATGCATCAGGTAATAGCGTCTGCCTTAAAAAAAGTTAATGAAATAATATGAAAGATGTAGTCATTGGGTGTATCACAAATTATACATTTGAAAATATTAAACTATTTGTTAATTCAATAGATAGAAGTGGATTTACAGGACATAAAGTAATGATAGTTTATAATGTTCCATTCTCCACAGTTAATGAATTAAAAAAAAGAGGTTGGATTGTTGTTGTATTTAATGAAGATGTGGAAAATCAAAGATACACATATAGAGATAATTTTATAGTTACGGTTGATAGACATTTACATTACTATCTTACTTTAAAACAATTAGCAGAAGAAACTCCAGAAGGATTGAGATATGTATTGGCATTAGACCCAAAGGATGTTATATTCCAATACAATCCATCAGAGTGGTTAGAAAAAAACTTGGGTGATTATAAAATAAATGCAGGTTGTGAAAGTGTTAAATATGAATATGAAGTTTGGGGTAGAAGTAATATGATTGAAAGTTTTGGTGAAGTAGTTTATGATAGGTGTAAAGATAATATAACTGTAAATGCGGGAACAATAGCAGGAGAGTGGAAAACTATGTCCGAACTATTTTTGAATGTATATCTAATGTGTCAGGGTAGTCCATCGGCAACACCAGACCAAGCTGCAGTTAATGTAGCATTATCATTTTCACCATATAGAGAATTGACAAGATTTACTAATTCTGAAGAAGGCTGGGCCGCACAATGTGGAACTACCGTAGACCAAAGAATGGTTAGACAATATGGTGAAAACTTATTAGAACCGGCACCTATTATGGATGGTGACATTGTTAAAACCAGTACAGGTATACCTTTTGCAATGGTTCATCAATACGATAGAATACCTGAGTGGAATGAAATTATAACAAAAAAATACGAATAATGATTATAGGTAGAGGTGATATAGCATCTGTCTTAAATGATAGAGAAGGGGCAACATTCTTTGTATCTGGTGTTTCTAATAGTAATGAAACAAGAGAATCTGAATTTTTGCGTGAAATGGAATTATTAAATAAACAAGATAAAACCAAATGTTTATTTTATCTAAGTTCTATTGCAGTAGATGATATGAGTAAGAATAGTCAGTATCTTCAACATAAAAGAAAAATGGAGTTATTGATTAAATCCAATTTTGAAAACTATAATATTATTAGAATTGGCAATATAACATGGGGAAGTAATCCAAATACATTTATCAATTATATCAAAAACAAAAAGAATAAAGGAGAACCCGTTGAGATAAAAGATGAATATAAATATGTTATTGATAAAGAACAATTGATTTTATTAACAGATAATTTACCACTAACAGGTCAAAATACAATATGTGTGTTTGGTAGAATGGCAAAAGTTGCAGAATTGGTATGATAGAAATTGTAATTTGGATATCACCTACTGATATTGACGATTTAGAAAAAACTTTGAATAGATTAAATATTGGAAAGGATTATCTAACAAAAGAACAATGTGACAATGTTAGATTTAATATTGTTATGTGTGTTTCGGATGAGATAATTGATTGGAGTAAAAGTAGTATTACTATTGAAGAATGTACGGAAAAGTTTTTAGGATTAAAACAATTGACTAATTGGGCATATACTGGTACTTTTGAAACTACAACTACTATTAACGGATGTACCTCAATGAGAAGATTATCAGGTTATTCCGATTCAAACTATTACATATGGTTAGATACGGATATTATATTTGACCCACTAACCCTAGCACATTCAATCAATTCAATAGACATAATTGAAAGTGTCGGAATTACTAAATTTGTATCTATTCCAGAAATAGTAAGACAGTGGGATTCAACTTGGGATTGTTTAGTAAATAAAAATTTTATAAACAAACCAATTGGATATCAGGCAACTAATAACCCACACATCGATGCTACTATTTATGGTGAACCGACATTGGAAGAAGTTAGAAATAATGTTCCAGGTCAACCTTATATGAAGTTTGGTGGTGGCTGGTTTGCATTAATATCAAAAGAATTAATGAAGGCAATTCCATTTCCAGAAAATTATGGACACTATGGATTGGATGATACTTATTTAATGTGGGGAACACACTTACTACAAGACACAACTATAAAACAATTTAAAATAAAAAATATTGTTGTTTGTGAAAACTATTTTGACAGAATTACTACTTATAAGGGTAAAATACAATTTATAGATAAAAGAGAAGAATATAAAAAGTATAACGAACAAATGTTTCATATAGGATTGGAAAATTTAATAAAAAACAAACAACAATGACAATAGAAGAAGCAAAAGAAAAATTAAAAAAAGAAGGATATACATCATTTGAATTATCAGATTTTGATAATGACCTTTATAATTTTTTTGAAAAATTTAAATGTAATGAAGAAAATAATTTAAAAGAAATTTGTACAACACTTAGAGTAGATACAACCAATAGTCAATTATATAGACACGCTGCCGATTTAATAACACATGATGCTGCCGCCAAAAAAAAGAATGAATTATTCAAATTGATACAAAAAGATAATTTAGATGTAATGCAAATGTGGTACTACGCCGATTTAAGTAAAATAATTCCAGAATTTAATAAAACCAAAGAAACAAACAAAGATTATTATTATTTAAAAAGTCAAATTAAAAATATGATGACATATTTTTTTGATTTTGAAGAAACACAAAATTTTGTATTTTTTGCCCCAACATTTACATATTATGATAATGGTTGTATATTAAAAAATCATTCAGATGGTACAAATACTGGTAGAGTATGTGCATTATTAATTTATCTTAATGAAGACTATGATGAAAATGATGGTGGAATTTTAATCTTAAATGATGAAGAAAAAGTTATTCCAAAATTTGGTAAAGTGGCAATAATAGATTTACAATCATTTGATATTAAACACCAAGTAACTAAAGTTACAGGTGGTATTGGTAGATATGCATTTTTGACTTTTATAAAAACAATAGAAAATCAATTTGTAAATTATTGATAATGTAAAATTTTTAATATTTATATCCGTATATACAATAATAAAATATGAAATTTGAAATAACACATCCTAAGATTTGGAAAGCAGTAAATGAAAAAAACATTCCAATGAAACATAAAATACAAATTTATGAAAAATTGGGTGGAGCATATCGTTTAGGTGAGGATGGTGGAGAACAGGTATATAATAAAATGACTGAATTACTTAAAAGCAAATTAAATGAAGGTCCTGAAACCAAAGACCATGAAGTTTCAATGGCAGGTGGTCAATTGGATGATATTATTAGAAACGCAACCGAACTAAAAGGTAAGGTAGGAACACAGGAAATGAATTTACCAGGATGGATACAAGACCACATTTCACAGGCACAAAATTTTATCAACCAAGCTAATACAGGTTTTCATAAATTAGAAG
>Ga0214919_10012624_pt1 | contig 10362 bp, 14 predicted proteins | sample LL1503_MetaG_FD_177994 | JGI IMG/M metagenome (GOLD analysis project Ga0214919, IMG submission 177994) | Freshwater microbial communities from Lake Lanier, Atlanta, Georgia, United States - LL-1503 | ecosystem: Environmental > Aquatic > Freshwater > Lake | place: USA: Georgia | collected... | reverse complement strand
ATAGGTCGTTTGCGCCCCTTAGGGAGTCCTATACGAGGCGGGGAAATCATGCACACAGGCATGATCCCCTTCCTTAAGAAATGGTTTGGTGATTTAAGATCATGTAGCCAAGGTGGAATACGTAATGCCAGTGCTACAGTATTCTATCCCATATGGCATCATCAGTTTGATGATTTGATCGTATTAAAGAACAATCAAGGTACTGAAGAAACACGTGTACGTCATATGGACTATGGTGTTGTGCTTAACGCTATGTTCTGGAGACGTTTCAAGAACAAAGAAAATATCACATTCTTTGATCCCAACGAAGTACCTGACTTGTATGAAGCATTCTATAAAGATACAAAACAATTTGAAGAGTTGTATGAGAAGTATGAAAAGCAAAAAGGTTTGCGTAAGAAAGTCCTAAGTGCAGAAGAAGTATTTAAAGGTGGCATACTTAAAGAGCGGACCGATACTGGACGCATCTATCTAGTGTTCATTGACAATGTTATGAAGCAAGGACCGTTTGACCCTGAGTATCATACTATCTATCAAAGTAATCTGTGTTGCGAGATTTTACTACCCACTAAGCCATTCAAACGCTTAGATGACGCCTCTGGTCGCATTGCCCTGTGTACACTAGGTAGTATAAATTGGGGTGCTTTCCGCAATCCAGAAGATATGAAACGTGCTTGTAGGATTCTACAGCGTAGCTTGTGTAACATTCTTGACTACCAAGACTTCTTGTCGATACAGAGCAAGCTCAGTAACGATGAGATACAACCCTTAGGCATTGGTGTTACTAACTTGGCCTATTGGCATGCTAAACGTGGCTATGATTATGGTACTACAGAAGCCTTACAAGATGTCAAGACGTGGATGGAGCATCAAGCATTCTTTTTAACAGAGGCAACGGTTGAACTAGCTAAGGAACGTGGTGCATGTCTGCATAGTCAACACACACGTTATGGCAAGGGAAAGTTTCCTTGGGAAAATCGTGCTAAAGGTGTAAACAAACTTGCTGACTTTACACCAACACGCGAACTAGATTGGGAACAACTACGTAGCGACATGAGATCATATGGTGTGCGCAATGCTACACTGATGGCCATCGCTCCTGTAGAAAGCTCAAGTGTTGTAATTAATTCAACCAATGGTATTGAAATGCCAATGAGTTTAATCAGCGTTAAAGAATCAAAAGCAGGTAGCTTTATACAGGTAGTACCAGAGTATAACAAATTAAAAAACAAATATCAATTGATGTGGGAACAAAAAGATTGTGATGCTTACTTAAAGACTGCGGCAGTACTAGCGGCTTATGTAGATCAAAGTATTAGCACAAACACTTTCTACAATCCAGCCCATTGGCCAGATCGTAAAGTTCCGAGCACATTGATTGCTAAAAACTTAATGCAGGCACATGCTTGGGGGATCAAGACATTCTACTATAGCCTGATCAATAAACAAGGTGCAAAAGCAGATGCGGAAATTGCGCCAACATTGGCTGCACAACCAGATGAAACCGACGAAGATTGCGAGGCATGTAAACTATGAGTAAAGAACAATATAATTTATCAACAAAGACTAACTATCTACAACGTAAGATGTTCCTAGATCCAGCTGGGCCTGTGACCATACAACGCTTTGAAGAAGTAAAATATAATAAGATTGCTAATTTTGAAGCCACTGCTAGGGGTTTCTTTTGGCAACCAGAAGAAGTTAGTTTAACTAAAGACAGTCAAGATTTCAAAGATGCCAGCGACGCTGTTAAACATATCTTTACTAGTAACTTATTACGTCAAACTGCATTAGATAGCCTACAAGGTCGTGCGCCTAATCAAGTATTTGGGCCAGTAGTAAGTCTGCCAGAACTAGAAGCACTTATTAGTAACTGGAGTTTCTTTGAAACTAATATCCACAGCAAGAGCTACAGTCACATTATTCGTAACATCTATAACGTGCCCAAGGATGTGTTCAACACCATCCATGACACTGAAGAAATCGTAGGCATGGCCAGTAATATCGGCAACTACTATGATAAGTTGCATGTGATCAACTGCCGTAAAGAACTTGGTAATAAGATAGATGAACGTGATCATATCAAAGCCATATGGTTAGCTCTACACGCAAGTTATGGTCTAGAAGCATTCCGCTTTATGGTATCCTTTGCCACAAGTTTGGCCATGGTCGAAAACAAAATATTCATTGGCAACGGAAACATTATCAGTTTAATTTTACAAGATGAGTTGTTACACAAAGAGTGGACTGCTTTCTTGATCAATCAAGTGGTCAAAGAAGATCCACGCTTTGCAGACGTCAAAGCAGAATGTGAAGCTGAAGTTTATCAAATGTATCTTGATGTCATTGGTGAAGAAAAAGCCTGGGCAGACTATTTGTTTAAACTAGGTCCAGTGATCGGACTTAACGCTGCTATCTTAAAAGAGTTCGTAGACTACACAGCAGTAGGAGCACTTAAAGAAATTGGTATTAAGTATACTAACCCAGCACCTAAGACCACACCTATACCTTGGTTTAATAAACACAGCGATACCAGCAAGAAACAAACAGCCTTACAAGAAAATGAATCAACTAACTACGTCATCGGTGTCATGGGTGAAAACGTTGAGTACGATGACTTACCAGAGCTATAGGATGTTAACAGTATACAGTAAAAATAATTGTCCATTTTGTGAGAAAGCAAAACACCTACTAACGACTAAAGGTATAGAATTTAAAACGGTGATGATTGATGAAGATCTAGAAGCTCGTGAGTGGCTCATTGGTCAGGGACATCGTTCTGCACCACAGATCTACCTGGGTGACGAACTATTTGTAGAAGGTGGTTATCAAGGATTAGTAAAATTAAGTGATGAAGAATTATTCAATAAACTAGGGGATTCAAATGTTAGTAACTAACAAGTATGACCAGGATGATATCGTGACTTTTAAGATTGTCAATGGTGACGAGATTGTCGCTAAGATCGTAGAAGAGTCAGATGACGCATTTACAGTGATAAAACCATGTACAGTTATGCCTAGCCAACAGGGTCTTGGCCTGCTACAAAGTCTATTTACAAGCGACTTAAATAAGAGTATACGGTTAGAAAAACGACATGTAATGATGCACGCACCTACTGTTAAAGATGTGCAGAATCATTATATTAAAACCACTACAGGTATTGAACCAGTTAGTGCAGGTAGCATTATAACTTAAGGTAGTAGATATGGCAGATGATATTATAGCTAGTGCGAGGTCGATGACCACAGTTGCTGATGGGCAATATGTGGCTATTGGTACACCTAAGGCAGCTATAACTCCAGCTACATTAACGGCCATGGTTGGCATGGCGCAAGGCGGCGGAGCCGCAATAGATATCGCACCTAAAGTCAATGAAGCTATGTCCAAACTTCAAACAGTGGCTAGCGGTACTGATTATCCAGCAAATGTCAACGCACAAGCCGCTCTTAGTACATTAACCACAATACAAGGCAAATTATTTAACAAAGATGATGCTGGTGGCTTTGGTGCTATAGTAGGAAAAGTACAATCACATATCTCTAACAGCAATGACATATTAAACACTACAAATTTTCTTAAAGATAGCAACTATAGTGATTTCGGCAGCGGTATCACCGACATGTCGAGCATGGGTGATCGTGGAATGACTAATGTCTTTGGTAGCTTACCTGGAGCTGGTAAGGCAATGTCATCATTTGGTACCATGTTTAATGGTATTGATGTTAAACGATTTGGTACACCGAGTGGTCTAGTAGAAAGTCTACAGAATAACAAACTAGCTAACGCCACAGGTGTAAATCAAAAACTAGCAGCCGCAGGTGTAGATCTTAATGATATACATAATCCTGTATATGCTGATAAAATTTCCAGCGTATTAGCTAATATAAAAGATCCGGCAGCGATTAACACCACAGCTGATCAATTTGGTATCACTGACCCATTTGCAGGATTGCCGACCTATACTGGTACCGATTCTAGTTTATACAAAACTCCGGATTTCTTAACTGGTGGGTCAGCAACCCCACCAACAGCAACTACTATCCCCACAGGTGGTTCTAGTACATTTGGCGCACCCACCACCACAGGGTTTCCGACGGCTTCGGGATATTCTACACAAGGCGGCTCATTTGGATCTAATCAAATTGAGGGGCAGACTGGTACTGGTATACAGGGATTAAAAGATCTAGGTGATTATACCAAAACTGCTAATCCCGCAGACACAGCAGGGTTTGCTGGTATGGATAGTCTTACTAGTAAATTTAAAGACATGGGTGCAGGTAGAGTGGTTGATGCTAGTAAAGCATCAAGTTTCTTTGGTAGCATACAAAAAGTACCTACCCCTTTAACCAATGCTGCAAATCCTACATTAAACAGTTTAATCTCAGAACATGCGCCTACTATCTCTGGATTAATAGGATCAAGCACAGTTCCATCTGCGCAAGATTTTTTAGGTCCAGTTGCTGGGTGTAGTGAGTTAGATGCTTTAGCTGATGGAGTGACGGATGATAAAGTTTCTGCACTTAATACAAAATTAGCCAGCACTAATACATTCCTTAGTGCTGCAGGTATTACTACAGCAACAGCACCAGCAACGCAAACACTTGGCGGTGTTATGAGCTTTGCTACTAAATTACATACCTACGGTAAAGATACCAGTGAAGGTGGCATAGGTAGTATGCTTAAAAATATGGCCAACTCAAGTACCAAATATGGTGAAGCAGTCAAAGCCAGCCTAGCTGAAGGCAAAAACAATGACCTATTATCAGCCAATGGTATAGGTCCCCTTAAAACAAATCCTTTTGAAGGCGTACCTGCGTATGCTGGTACCGATAGTAGTCTGGCGACCAATGCTGGTGCTAAAATGATGGGAGGTGGTGATGGACCGCCACCTACACCAAGTCGAGGAACTGCTGTTGGATACTCTACAGACTCTGGTGCATTTGGCTCAGAATCAACTAAAGGTCAAGTAGGAACAGGTACGGCGGGACTTAAAGGTACTCCTTTTGATATAGCAGGTGGAAGATAACTATGTATCTCAATCCAACACTTGAATATCAGCATATCAGTGAATGGGCTAATCATCTTGTTGGCCGTAGAATAACTCCTCGCAACCTTGTTAAAACACTGGGCAAACATCTTAACAAACATCATCCTGTACGGGTTAAATTATATAGTGGTGCCAAAGGCGAACTTGATCCAGGTGAATTTAGTATTGGCGCAGAATACGATCCTAGCCTAGACGAAATACGTAAGAAACAATTCATCATTGATTTCATATTAAACTATCCTAAAACTATGCCTATGCTGTTCACAGAAGAACTAGCAGAAAAGATTACTATTGATCTAGTAGAAATATTAATACACGAATATGAACATCAACGACAATATCGTAGTCGTAGATATCGCATGCATAGAAATATGTTTAGAAGTTATCACAAAGATCCTAAGGTCAAGGCTGATCAAGAATATCTAGGTGACCCTGATGAAATAGATGCTTATGCGCAGAATATAGCAGCTAGACACTATCTTTTAAAATATAAGTTAAATATTACTAGCACCAGTAAGATTAACAGTCCAGACTTAAAACAGTATTACAAGGCATTTGGTAAAGACCACGAAATAACAAAATTACTACTTAAAAAAGTAAAAGAAAATATAAAATATTTCAAGGAAAACGACAATGGCAAAAATCACAGAAGAGTACACAAACGACCCCAGCTTAAACGAAAGCGATGATGTGCTAGGGGATATACAACCAGAGGATTATGTTTTTGTTGTTAGTTCAGAAGGTATATTGCGTGGAGTAAGCCTACCTGAAGCAGAGGTTGGACCCAGCGATAGAGTAGAAGAAATATTCAACTTCTTTGTTAATAGAGATGGCGGATATCTAGCTAGCAGAACTCTTCACTAGACTACGCAGTTCAAACATTGTAGCAACCACATCCCCCTCATGCAAGATAGCCTGGCCACCCACAGCTCGCCATTCTTCTATATTACTAGGACGATCATCTATTAGGATGTCACCTGGACGACAGTGCTGACATTTCTCATTACTGTGTGGACCAAACCATACAGGTATCTTAGGCCAACGAGCTTCGATCCATTTGATCTTATCCCAGAATGCCCAGGGCACATCATTCTGTCTAGGAATAGCTGATAAGAATTTAACATCCATGCTGTTTTCTTTTGCTAGTGTTTGCACTTCTGATACCAATCTATGAGCATCGGGCATTTCACCTAGTTCAGAATACAGTCTAGGATTAGCTGAAATCAACGCCCAACCTTCTTGATCATAACGGACCCCGCCTGGCGTGCGGAATCCTACTATAGGTTCAGCGTAGCCATCAAAGTCTGCTACTACTCCATCCATGTCTAAAAATATTGTTGCCATTAAAACCACCTTAATTTAAAATACAGAGCATCCATGGGATCCTCAAATCTAAAAGCAAATCCTTCTGCCGCACGCCACCCTTGTAAATGATAACGGCCACCTGGCGCAGTAGCTAACCAACTAATGATCACAGGTGGGTTATGCCTACCACTAGACAACATGATATCCCAGGTAATAACTACTTCTTCCCATTCACCTGGCGGAGGCCATTTAACATATTGTTCCATCAATCTAACTCGTTTTTAATACGCCATACTGCCATGCGTGTCTTAGGTCCTAGAGTTCCTGTGGGTTCTATACCTTTGATTTTTTGAAACGCTTTGATCTTTTCTGGTGTGCTGAGATCTGGTATCTTTTCACGACACACTTTATGATACTTATCAAATACATTAACCAAGTTACAATCACGCCCCGTGACAGCATCTAAAGCATGATCAGTTAAGGTCTTATGTGTAGTACCATAACTAACCACATCTGCGGCTGTCTTTACTTGATCAACTGTTTCCGCGGTGGCCACTACAGTAGCACCTGCACCCATATTACTAGCTAACATGGTCACACACCCTTGTAACAGCAAACAACTTAATAAGATTAATCTCATACGTCCAAATATTGTAGTTTAAAACTCTCAGCACGATATTCGTGACCTACATAGCCGCGAGGGTTACATACAATTCTTGTTATACCAATTTCATAGTCAAATGGCTCATGTGTATGACCATGTGTCCATAGTTTGATCTGTGGGCGATAGGCAATAAAGTCATCTAGGTCGCTGGCAAACGCACCATTCATGATCTTATCGTGGGCATACTTAGGATGCACACTCTTAAAACTAGGACAATGATGCGCAACTACTATATACTTTTTATCAGGACCATTATCGACTACATGATTGATATAGTCCATACTCTTTTTATGGAACTCAACAGTATCCTCAGGTGTTAGGCGTGCAGGTTTCCCCCATTCATTTAATGTTCTAGCACTGTTCTTAATACTTTGAAAATCGTTCATCATACTAGTGGTATGGTACAAGGTAAGACTGTCTTCATCATTCATATTAGTCCATGTGGTAGCACCAATGAATGTATAATCTAGGATGTCTACAGTTTCATTTTCTAAGATATGTAAGTTATCATAGTCTAATTCTTGTTTTAGGTATGCTAGAGTTTCTTGAACATCATAACTATAGTGTTCGTGATTGCCTAACACATAAACAACATATGGAAAACGTTCACAACATTCCTTAAAGAACTTCCTATAACGATCATTGTGATGATGAGTAGGAGTCAGATGTTTAGCCACAAGAATATCACCAGACAAGATTAATACATCGGCTGCCTCTGTGTTATGTAATTCTATTGCGCCAAACTCTAAGTGTAGGTCACTACCCAATGCTATCTTCACGTGCTACTCCTCTCTTCCTTAACTCTTCTATCAATCCGCCGTAGGCAAAAGTATACTGTTGATCTAATGCTTCTAACATATTAATACAACTGATGACATGACTTGTTTCCATGTTAGACATTAATAAAATTTCACGTTCTTTGGTCAGCCACGTGGTGCGATGTTGTCTACGATACTCCTTAAAGTCTACATTGCGGTCTGTGCTGAGTATATCCCAGACTACTTGTTTATCTAATTCTATCATGCATATTTCAACTTAAACAAAAAGAATTTCTTTTCATCAACTATATCATGGTTAGGTAATATACCATCGTAGTCATAATAGATCCTAAGTCCATAATGCTCAGTTATCCAAAACTGAAAGTTGGCTTTCTCACCACCGGTAGCACGATAGTCTAATTCAGCCCGGCGTAACATATCCCACCAGTTTCCGTCGTCACCTAGGACAGTATTCACTCGATCCTGTGGAGTAGTGTATAACTTATTATTATTTTGTGAAGACATATTCTAATTCTAAGACGGTGTTGCTGTTAACGATAGTTTCTAAATCATTTAAGTTTAAAACTCGTCCAATCACAGGATGTCCGGTATAGTGTAAAATCTTTTCTATACCGTGTTGTTCTACAAACACTGATGCGTTAATATGCCACCAATCTAGGTAGTGATTTTTATTAAATGTATTTGGTTGTTGGTGTGCGGTATGAATATACAATCCAGGCCGAATAAAATCATGAAATTTGCAAGTTTGCATAATATCAGAAAAATCATTTTGATTGTATACCTGTAAAGGTATGTGCCCCACGTAAGGATTTTGTAATCTTAGATCACCAAAATTACAATCTAATGAATGTTGGAAATTTATATCCAAATCCATTCCCTCATCATTAAACCATTCAATTTGCAAAAAATGTCTATAATGTGTATCAGACTTGATATCTATATATTCTGATTTATGTAAACAAAAATGTAACTCATGTATTAAATCATCATAAATTGCTGGTATATTTTTAAACCCATTGGCTAATGCTATTTCTAAATTTTTATGTAGTTGAACAGTATCGTTAATTGTTTTTATATCAGTGGCACAATCCCAACCTAATAGTTTGTTGGCTTTCTCTGCTAGTTGATTCAGGTATGTTAATGTATATTTTTTCTGATCTCTGAATATTGGAAATTCTTTTTGATAATTTTTTTCAAATAAATCCTTCCAGGTATGTGCGGTTAGATTGTCATCTAGTATTATTTTTAATGCTGGATGATTTTTAAATTTAACTTCAATATTATTTTGTAAAGACATATACACCCTCAAATTTTTCACGCCCCGCTACTTTATTATTACCTACCCCTGGACGAGTATTTAACATCATCTTGATAGTCTGCTTATGTTTAAAGCCTAGGCTTTCAGCAGTAGCGATCCAACGATCAACTACTTTGAATTCTTTGTTACCATAGCTCTTATAGTCAGCGATGTTGGTAGCAAAAATACCATCTGTGTTTAAGCCTTTGTGTATATTCTTCATAGTAGGAACCACATAACCTTCAAACCATTCATCTAAGGTAGTATAACGATTCATACACTGTGTGGATTCATCACAATACTTTTCTAAGTTAAAGTATGGCGGACTTGAAAATGCTAGATCAATATCCTCTGGTTCATATTCTTCACTAACACTCTGTATGATCTGTCCACTGTTGCCAACAGCTTCGTGTATCAAACTATTTAAGTATTTCAAATGCCCAACAGTTTCAGTGTTAGGATCAATGCCAGTATAATTAAAGTTCATCTTGCTGGTAGTGATACCTAAGAGCCTACCACCATATCCAGCACTGTAGTCATAGACATTACCCCAAAGTGTAGGACACAGATATTCTACTAGAGTGCGAGCATGCATGGGTTTGAAGTTCTGCACATTCTCACCTGTGACTAGTTCTAAAGCACGGCGTAATGCAGTTGGACTGACCAAATTCTGTCCTTCACGGAATTCAAAGCAGAGTTTAATAGCACGATGCAGTTTACGATCATCTAAGAAACGATCACGTAGACTGTTACTGCCACGACCTTTGGGTTCAGCGGTCATCATGTTAGGGAATAAAAATCTATTAATAGTCTGCCCTTGATTGTTACCTAGCCCAATCCTGTAATCTTTAACTTCATTGCTGATGCTGTCATATAAGACTTTGATATCAGTGATCAAGCCCTGTTCGGTATAGTAGTCTATGGGCACTACATTTATACTGCGATAAATCGCAAATACTTCTTCTATAGTTTTCTCTGGCGCGGCTTGATATCTTTCTTTAGTATAGCCAGCCAATTGTTCTGCCACTGACTCATAGCAGGTAAAGGTGGTATCTCCCTTGAGGCGAGCGTGAGTAGCATACTGCTCTACTCCCCAGATTTTGTGTAAGTTTTCAATCATACTAGTATTATACTATCAACCGGCCGTAAAAGCAAATGGATTTTGTGTGGCATTTTTTCGATACAAGAAAGTTTGTGTGGAAAAAACAGCGAATTATTCCACACAAATCTGCACTCTAAGAGTGCAAAAATACCTCCTTTTTTGGTTGA
>Ga0214919_10012623_pt1 | contig 10363 bp, 11 predicted proteins | sample LL1503_MetaG_FD_177994 | JGI IMG/M metagenome (GOLD analysis project Ga0214919, IMG submission 177994) | Freshwater microbial communities from Lake Lanier, Atlanta, Georgia, United States - LL-1503 | ecosystem: Environmental > Aquatic > Freshwater > Lake | place: USA: Georgia | collected... | reverse complement strand
GGATAAAAGACGCATTCTATCCTTTTGAGCATTGGGTATGGATAGCCCTTGTTCAATCTTTGCTTGAATACTTTTATGGCATACCTGATCAAACATATTTTTCCAGATATCATTCTTTAATGTAGTGCGGGTTACCCACAAAATAGTGTAATCAAGAGGTTCAAAATTGGTGGTTGCGGCGGCGATTGCAGAACATGTTTTTCCCGTTCCGACTGAATGGTATAATAGCATTCCCTTTACCGGGGCAAATGGAGTAAAATAACTTTGCACAAATGCTTGGGTGGGAGTGAATTTCAATACAGTTGCGCCACCCTCAGTTAAAGGTATGGTTTCAAACTTGGTTGAATCGTCGAGAGGTATGGTTTCAAAGTTGGTCGAATCGTCGAGAGGTATGGTTTCAAACTTGGTTGAATCGTCGAGAGGTATGGTTTCAAACTTGGTTGAATCGTCTTCAAAACTGGATTTGCTAAGAGAACTTGGTTTCAAACTGGACGAATCCATAACATTTATAGAACTTGGCTTTGAACTTGGTTTTGAACTTGGTTTTGAACTTGATTTATCCCAAGACCAATCTTTCCATTCTTTCGGAATTTCGCCACATTGGTTTTCCATTTTTACATTTTCCCAACTAAATTGAGAGAATTTTTCATCAATGTATTTTTTCATTTTTTTATAATCAAAAGCAACAACTGGTTGCAGAGAATCTTCAGATTGAATTGAAATGGGAGAACCTTTTTTAAAGGAACGACTACTTAATAAGGAACTTGAAGAATTTGAAGAACTTAACGATTCTTGGTTCAAAAATTTACTCACTGAAGAAGAAGCTCCGCCAAACACAATTTCATCCGAATCATCTTCCAATAAATCAACCTTAAAATTATGGACATTTTGGTTCAAATCATAATCCACCGAGCCAACCACAGCCAATCGTTCAATGTCATATCCAAAATTCGCCAAACGAACATCGGCATTCATTGCCCGAATTAATAAATTGTGCGCGGTATCCGCTCCCAACAGTGAAAACTGCATCTTTTCTGGAATTTCCAAATCGTAAATAAATACTTCTAAAGGCCAACCTTGCGTAGGGTGAAATTCCAAACCTTTTTGACCACACGTGCGCGTTCCGCGCCCAATCACCTGCTTTTGGTCAGCCAAATTGATAGATGGTTCAAAAATATGAACATATTTAATATCAAAAAGGTCGATTCCTTCTTTAAATCCGCTATCCATAACAATAATTCGCGCCAAATCGCCGTAGATGTTTTCGGGGCGAGAATTAAAAGTTGCCAGAATCTCTTTTTTCATGCGAACACTGATTGGTTTTTCAAAGACGGGAACGGAGGACAGTAAATAAAAATTATTTTTACGGGTGGTTAACAATTCCGCTTGAGACAACAACTCTAAAGGACCCCAGTCGGGTTCTATTTTTTCACCTTGCGGTTGCTGAAATTTATCGCGATTTTTCAGTTCGGATTTGTATGCCAAATTCCAACCACTTGAAATAAGGCCCGAAGCCAGCATTTTTGCACCTTGTCCGCCGGCTTTTATGTCGGAAAAAATGAAATGCTTAAATTTTTTTCCATATTTTTGTTGATCCCGCGCATCCAGTTGGTTTATTTTTTGCATTAATGCAACCAATTTGGGAGAAAAGTTTGGCATATCTTTTAGAAAAATTGGAGAGTTGAAATCAGGATGGTCCATTTTAAATTCGTTTTTTGTCGTGCTCCAATTGCTTTTTTTGCGAATGCAATCGGGACTGAATACCGTGATTAGTTTTTCATTTCCAATAGAATAATTTGTTATATTTTGCAAATCAGCGCTTTTTGGGCCTTCGTTCTTTGACTTTTTGCTTTTGGGTCTTTCGCTACTCGACCCTTCGCTGTTTGACCCTTCGTTAGGTCCTTCGCTGTTCGGTCCTTCGTTATCAGAAGACATGTCTTCAGATTCACTTGACATTATATATAAACCATAGATTTTATAAATGATAAATGCCTATGAATAGAGATAATAAACTATAACTCTTGAAGGAGGGGGTATAGGGGGGTAAACGAAGCGGAACTACGTTCCCCTAAAATTGAAATTATTTCATTTCCTTATTTGTAAATACATAAATAAGAAAATAACACAAATTCAAGGAATGGCACAAATTAAGAAAATCGAAATCAAGACACACACCGACAACCAATTTGGAGTTTTCCAAATCGAGTTGGAAAAAACCGAAATTACAGAAGCGGATCAAGAGATAAACTTGATGATTGACAAATCCGGGTCAATGGACGAAATGTGCGGAGACGGATCCTCCAAAATGCACCAAATCCGGCACGTTACCAAAAACATCTTGCGTTTCATTGCAAAGAAATGCGCAAAGGGGAATGTAGCAGTAAGTGTAAAAGCATTCAATACGGAGGTGGAAACCGTCTTTGACAAAACGGTGATAACCGAAGACACTGTTGATGAACTGGTAAAAAAAGTGGATAAAGTCTATGCAAACGACGGAACCGACATCGGTGTCGCGCTCAAATCAATGCATTCGTCCGGACCAAATCGTCACAATATATTTATGAGCGACGGCGATGCCAACATCGGCGAAACGTGTCCGACCATTTTGGCAGAATTCGTGGACCCCAATGCGAACAATACATTTGTTGGATTCGGATTGGAACACAATCCCGAAATATTCGCTGCGCTTAGTAAAACGAAGAATAGCGCCTACTATTTTGTGGATAAGGCGGAGAAATCCGGCAATGCCTATGGAGAGATATTGGACGGCATTCTCTACAATTGTTTAAAAGAAGTGCGAATCCAAATTGTGGGTGGAACTTTGTACAATTGGAAGACGGACGAATGGGCAACCGAGATATTTGTGGGAAATATGTCGGGCGAAGCGAAGAAGACCTTTCACATAATGACGCCGAAAATAGAGGATGTGAAAATTACGGTTTGTGCAATCAATTTAGTTGGAGAAGTTGTCATCTATGGAACCGAAAGTAAAACGGAGGATTTGCAAAATATGATTTACCGCCAACGGACATTGGAACTCCTGTTCAAGGCAACCCAGAAAATGAACAAAGACGAAATTCACACTTTGAAAAAAGAGTTGAAGACGTTTCTTGCAGAAATGAAAGAATATATGAAGGAGACAAGTGCGGATCCGTTGATGAAAAATCTGTGCGATGATATTGTAATAACCTACCGGACACTTGGCACCCAGTTTGGTGCTATGTATTCTTCTTCAAGGCAGACAACGCAGGGAGATGAAAGGGTGCACAACGTTTCGGACACACCGACAAATGATGAATTGAATCTAAGTTTTAGCCCAAGGTTTGGATCACCAAGACGCCGGATATTCGGACCAAGAAATAAACCATTTAAGTCATACACACTGGAAGAGCTGGCTGAACCAAATGCTTTGAATTTTAATTCGGACGAGGAAGACCTAATAGATTCGCACGTTGTTTCGGCGGCCACGCCCTATTACTCAGGAAGGGTCGCAACGGTTATGCGGTCGGTCACGGAGGAATTTGTTGATGAACCCGAAGATTCCGTTTAATACCGATTAAGATTTCATTTTAAACCGCTGAAGATTCCACCACTTTTACATCCTTTTTTTTGGACACAAATTTTTCATAGTAATGGTGCCCCAAATTAAACACATTGGACAAAACGTTCATTGCGGACCCATAATTGAAGACATGAACCAAATGATTCTCTTCACTTTCAATAAACTGGATACTGTAATGCCAAAATGGCGGCACAAACAATACATTACCCGGATGCACCGTGAAATCCAAGAATTTCATTTTCTGAATCCCCGTATAATGGGATTGCGGTTTCCAAACGTTTAAAGGCGAACTGAATTCATATTCTTGGTAATTTTTATTGATGACAGCATACTTGGTGCTTCGCCATGGGGTCATTTTCACCTGCATTTTACCACTAGTTAAATAAAGGTACCGGCGCTCATAGGTGTGGTAAGTAAGTGGCGTTGTTACCCCGGCTGAACCAAAAATCATATCATATTTGCTAAAAACATTGAACGCCGGTTTCAGATACTTGTCAAACTGGTTGTAATATTTTTGGATACCCGTTTCCTCGATGAAATGCTGGTTGCCATCGCTGTAATATTTGGCGTCGGGGTCGGTTTTCATAAGCGAGTCGGTGGCGTTCAACGTGAGAACAATGCTGTTGCATGGTTTGTCCGCATAGTAGTCGCGGTTGTCCTTGACAAAGACGTCAAAACTGCCGTAATCCAGAATGAGTTGTCGCAAACTCATGTCTTTCAACGTATTGTCATAATTGCTAAATGAAAAGAGAAACGGCTGTTTTAAATTGGCGCTGTCGTTTAATTCCTTGTTATTTGTGAAATCGGTTTCGTATATTTCTAGGTCGTCGCCTTTTTTTAATTGGAACATCATTTGGCTATAGACAATTAATATTATTAGAAAAACAATGACTTGATACAACATTCATAAAAAACATTAAGAATTTTATTTATGAATGCAAACTAAAGGAAACCAAGGGAACTCGTCGTTCCCTTATGATCCCATACTAAATCAGGAATTATAGACTTCGCCATTAAGGGAAGGTTCATAAGGAAACCGTAGGTTTCCTTACTTAATTGTTAGAAGGACCATATCCAACCTCCAAAGGAATGCGTCCATAGTCGGGCTCATAAGTGCTCTGGTTCCACGGGCCAACATCCTGCTTAGGGATGATGGGGTCGCTTCTTAGCTGAAGGTTGGGGTTCTTCAAAGTCTGGCCAATGGTGTCAAGACCAATGTGGTAGCCAGCCTGCAACATATCTCCGTTGAGCATCGACCCCTGGTTCATGTTGACCGGGTTCAACGCAGCCCACTGGCTGTTGGCATCGGTAGGCAAAAGCTCGTTGGGATTGGCAATGGAAGCCGGAAGAGAAGGAACAGAAGCAGACAGTTTTGTAGATGCAGAAGTAGAAGCAGGAGCACTATCAGTTCCAGTTTCCATAGAATCTAGACTAAATGATTTGGATCCGGAGTAGGAAAGTAAAAACCAGGCCAAAACAGCAAAAATAATTAGAACAAACATTCTTTGGGGAGTTACAAATTTGGAAAATCCGCTTTGAATACTTTTTAACGCTTCAGAAAACATTGAGGTTATATATTACGGATTGATAAAATATTTGCTATTAATTTTCTAAATCTTCTAAATCACTTTCGTCGCTGTCGTCAATATCTTCCAGCATGTACAGATTTTTGATTCGGCGGGCTTCTAAATAAGAAGAAAGCGCTAAAGATTTTGCAAGCTTGGCCTTTTGTCTTGCTTCTCTGTACATTTGATAGTAGACCTCTGTTTTTTCTTTCAAATGGATTGTCTCTGAATTATCAATTTCATCAACGTCGAAATTTATTTCTAAAATATCGTCCGTGTTATCCTCGGTTAATTCAAGATTTTCAATTTCATCCATTATTGGTTCATTTGTTGCCGATTCGTCATTTACTAAGTCATCTTTTGATAAATCTTTTGATAAATCATTTGATAAATCTTTTGATAAATCTTTTGCTGAGTCATTTAACAACTCGGTATTTGCGTCCAAAATTATTGCGTCACTCGAAACCTTTATCAAATCCTCATTCGGTGGCTCTTCTGAATCCCTTTTTACTAAATCCTTTTCCTTAGACTTGATTATGCATTTTTCAAAAAGATTCACGGGTTTTAGAACCATTATTTGTTTCAGTTCTACATCAATTTGAAAACTTTTCGCCGAACAGCGAACCCCCTGTATCTCTAAAATGGTTATCATCGGCGTGTTTTCATTAATGGAATCCATCTCTACATCCATTTCATTTTCATCGTAAATTTTCAAAGGCGGGCTCCCGATACGCTGGCTCACATTCACGCGCATAATGTATTGTTTTCCAGATTTGAATATTTTGACAGTGGGTGTGAAGTAGCTTTCGATGTCGTCTTCGTCCATATCCATATCGAACCATTTCTCTCGGTTTGTGAAAATGTGTTTGCGAATTGTGAGCTCTAGCATTTCAATCCATTGGATGAATTCTTCGTCGTCATTTGAGAAAACCAGGTCTGCGTGGATTTTTTTTCCCGATTTCACAATGCCCTGTTTGGTCTTGCATTTAGGACTTTGTATATAAAGCTGTTTTTTGTTGATTAAGATTTTGCTAAAATGAACCCCGCCCGAAATGCTGGTGGGAGTAATTAAACTTATTTTATCAAATGGAAAATCCGAATTCGTGTCAAAAATATCACCCATCTTATACTTTAGAAATGATAAATGCAATGCGCTTATTATACGCAGGGGAACCTACGGTTCCCCCTGCAACCCCCTCCCTTAATTGTGTATTTTAGTTATAAAAATAAAAGGCGAAGCCCGACTGGCTTAACCGTAGGTTCCCTTAAAGGGAAGGGGTCGTAGGGGAAACCGTAGGTTTCCCTACCCCTACAGCGCGTCGCAATTCCAACAAAAAAATACCAGAATAAACAAATGAAATCGTTAAAAGAAACCATATATGATTTGGTGCAAAACGACAACATTCGCAACGAAATCAAACAAATATTCAAACCATTTGGGGTAATTATTTACAACGAAATATATTTCTACATTTTACTAATACTGGTTTATTGCGGTCTTTTATTTCTGGCGGTTTTAGGAATTCTGTTTTATTTGATTCACATCCATAAACGGTTATCAAAGCTGGATATAAATATCTTAAGTAATAATATATAACAATGGTATTAGCTTTTAATAATGGAGGCGATTTCGCAACAAAAGTTTATGGAGATACAAGTTCACAGACGGCTGGAGCAAATGGTGCAATTGTGCAACATAATCCTTCCGCCACTGCACCCGCAGTAATGGCAGGTGGAAAGAGAAAGAGACGTAGTCAGAGACAGAACAAGAACCAAAGTCAGAGACAGAATGGCGGTAAGAACAAAAGACGTAGTCAAAGACGTAATCAAAGACAAAGTCAAAGGCAGAGAGGCGGAAAATGAATGAGAACTTTTGACTATTAAATAATATAATGGCACATCATACAGATTTTGAACAAAATATTCGCAAATGGGCAATTCTTGACAACAAGATTCGTACATCAAATAATGAGTTGAAAGAGATGCGTGGCCAAAAGGCAGAAATCGGTTCCACCATTTGCGAATTTATGAAAACCAAGGGTTTAGAAAACAAAAAGATAGAGATTGGAGACAGCGTTATTTCGTTTTATGATAAAAACGAGTATCCCGCACTGACCTTTGGATACATTGAAAAATGTTTAGGTGAAATTATTTCAGACAAAGACAAGGTTTCTCTTATTATAAAACATTTGAAGGACAAGAGAGAAATTAAAAAGTCCAATGATTTGAGACGGCGATTTAAAGACACTAGTGGATATGAAACTGATGGTGACAATTAGTTCTGAAACTGATCACAACAATTAGTTCTGAAACTGATCACAACAATTAGTGGATAAAACTGTGTATAATATATAATAATAATATATACTATACTGTTAAATGAGTATTGCAAAATCCATAAGCGTAACTGAGTTTGATGATAAAAAAATGAGTGGTGGATACAACATTGCAGATTTATTAAGTAGCGATAATCATTCAATGGAAGGAGGCGGGTCAAGCATTTTTACGGATATGCAAATACCACTTGGATTATATTGTGACGAAACCAGACAGGTAAGTGATTTTTACAAAGTTGTGAAATCTTCAACAATTGATGACGATTTGTTTGACAAGTTGTTTGATATGGTTTCCAAAACCAAAAGCAAAGGCACGCGAAAAGAACAGGTGAAAACGCACAAAGTAACCAAAAAAATAAGGGAACCCTAGTAAAGGGAACCAAGGTATTCAGAGAAGCTTCGATTCTCTTACGCCTTTTTTTGCTTCGCTTATCCCTTCTTTAATTCTGCATGTTTAGTTATAAAAATAAAAGGAAGGGGTCGTAGGGGAAACCTACGGTTTCCCTACAGGGAAGGTTCAAAAGGAAACCGTAGGTTTCCTTTAAAATTGAAAACTTTTTTTGCTTTTTTACAGAAGATATAAATTATAAATATATTAAGTGTTTTCAAATAAGTACCTTATCCAAAATGCAGAGAGTTTCCGCCGCCGATTTTATGCTCGATGACCTCGTCAATGTCTACGAGATCAAGAAGATGTTGGTTGAACGTAGCGTGAAGCGGTTGCTCGATTTGCATTTGGGTAAGTACATTCCCGAAGAGGGCGAGATTGTTGGATTGTGGGAGCCTATTGAGCTTGAACTAGTTGCAAGAAGAATTGCGCGATACAATGTTCAGAAACTTGAAATCAAGACGATTCAGGAGGAGGACGATGAAGAGAAGGATGAGTATGCAGGTAATTAGAAAAATGTAATAGAAAAAATGTAATAGAAAAAATGTAATAGAAAAAATGTAATAGAAAAAATGTAATAGAAAAAATGTAATAGAAAAAATGTAATAGAAAAAATGTAATATAAAAAATGTAATATAAAAAGTTTATTTAATTAATTAATTATAAAAAAAATCAAAGGCATATTTTTTGTCTTTTTTTACTATACATAGGAAAACCCAATGTTTTTCTTGGGATATTGGGGTTTATCCTATGTATATAATTGGAAAAAACTTAAACAAAAAACCCAATTTATAGAATATAATATCATCTATTATGGACGCAGACAAGAAGAAGAAGGGAAGACAGCCAAAGCTCCAACCCAACATCAAGATTGAAGTGGTTGAGGTCCAACAAGACGACCCAAAAAAGAAGGGCCGAAAACCCAAGGGCGGAAAACTAGTCACCAAACCAGCTGATAACGTGGTTATTGAAGTTCCATTGGCGAATATTATATTGCATTTAAAATGCTCATCCAAAGATTTGTTGGAATACAATTCCAAGACAAATTCGCTCGCAACCATCTCCTACAATCCCGAAGTTCCCAACATCATGACATATAACGCAAGTGAAAGTGAAAATTTTTGCACTTATGGCGAAAGTAAGAATGTTAATAACAACGCATACGTTTCTGAAAACAACGACTATGTGTGCAAAGTATGCAACACCAAGGAAAGCGACGACGACACCGTGAATATGAAAGACATCAATGCAAAGCTGAAAAAGCTGAAAATCAACTTGTACAAAAACAACATGGCCGACAAGAAATCCGCGTGTTTTTGGTGCACCTACGAATACGACAGCCCTTCCTGCTACATTCCCAAATACGAATCAGACAACGGCATTTTCGCATATGGGTCATTTTGCAGACCCGAATGCGCAGTGGCTTTTTTATTGAAAGAAGGCCTGGACGACTCCACCAAATTTGAGCGATACCATTTGTTGAACCAGATTTACGGGAAGATTTACGATTATAAGAAGAATATTAAACCCGCGCCCAATCCTTATTACACGCTCGATAAATTTTACGGAAACCTTTCCATTCAAGAATACCGCAAATTGTTGAAGACCGAGCATATGCTTTTAACCATTGAGAAACCATTGACACGAACTTTGCCTGAGTTGCACGAAGAAACAGACGAAATGATTTTGAACGTGGGCGCAAGCGTGGGTTCATACAAGGTGAAAAGACAGAGCGAGAAGGTCACTGGGCCAAGCAAATCAAATATTATGTTGTCTACTTTTGGACTCACGTAGGGGGAACTACGTTCCCCCCTACGACCCCCCTCCCTGACGGCTATATAATCCCATACCAAAAAGGGAAGGTTCAAAAGGAAACCGTAGGTTTCCTTTAAAGATATTATAAAAATAATTATAGAATTATGCATATAATTCTATAATAATAATGACGATTCTCTCTTGCAAATTGATGGGCGGATTAGGAAACCAGTTGTTCCAAATCTTTGCAACCATTTCTCTCGCTTTGTCTACCGGCAAAGTATTTTTGTTTCCCTATTCGGATATTTTGACAACGGGAATTACTCGACCCACATACTGGCACACCTTATTACACGGATTGCTGAACAACACGACATGGAAAACCGCGGAAACCGACAATCCGCGCATTTTTTCTCTACCTGAAATTGGAGAAAAAGGATTCGAACATGATGAGATGGTTATAATCCGCGCGAATCTGGAAAAACACCCGGCGTGCATGCATGGATACTTCCAAACCTACAAGTATTTTGAAAAACATTACGAGACCATTATCCATCTAATTGGGTTGCGGGCAAAACAGGAAGAAATTCGCAATAAAACTACATTAATGAATGGTTTAGGAAACAGAAATGTTTCTCTCCATTTTCGTTTGGGCGACTACGTTTCAAAACAGAGCCACCATCCAATTATGTCGATTAAGTACTATGTGGGTGCATTGACACGTATTATCGACGAGCTAGGAACAGAGACATTTCGT
>Ga0214919_10012622_pt1 | contig 10363 bp, 7 predicted proteins | sample LL1503_MetaG_FD_177994 | JGI IMG/M metagenome (GOLD analysis project Ga0214919, IMG submission 177994) | Freshwater microbial communities from Lake Lanier, Atlanta, Georgia, United States - LL-1503 | ecosystem: Environmental > Aquatic > Freshwater > Lake | place: USA: Georgia | collected 2015-03-15 | reverse complement strand
ATGAAAAGCGCCGTGCACCATTGCGCCTTCCATAAATGCGATCATCCCAGTGCGAATTACCGCTTCTGTATCAATGCCGGCGTTTTTCATGCCGACGACATCATCAAATTTGAAACCTTCAAGTCGTTCCATAACCAAAACGCGCTGTGTAACTAATTTTGGGTGCGGACGCGGAACGATGTAGCCGGTTTGATTTAAATCTCGCAGTATGCGAGAGATGTCGATCATGTTGTCGGCTTCCATCCTGAAATCAAGTTCTTCAACAATCGTTTCAGCGAATAACTCAACTAACGCCGGTGGGTTAGCCAGTGCTGCAATTTTTAATCGGCCCACAAGGTGTGGCGCCAGCCAAGACATAACTTTCAAATCTTTTCTAACAAGGTCAATCACCCTTGGTCGTTGAACTTTTACTACAACGGTTTCGCCAGTGTGCAGGCGAGCCAGATGCACTTGCGCAATTGAAGCGGCCGCTAGTGGCGTCTTGTCAAAAAATTCGAAGACTTCTTCAATTGGTGCGCCTAGATCGTGCTCAACAACCTTGCGCACATCTACAAAAGACTCTGCTGGCACTTGATCGCGACAAAGTTTGAATTCATCGACAAGTTCGGTGGGGAACAACCCTTCTCCACTTGAAATTATTTGGCCGAGTTTTATATATGTTGATCCAAGTTTTTCTACAGCCTGGCGCATTCGCTTTGAAATATCGCTTCGCGAATCTTTATCAGATTTGTAATGGTTTAATTTCTTATGCCAAAGCCACGGTAATAAAGCAATAAGAAGTACACGGGTTACAACTAAAAGACGTAACACAGGAGGAATTCGCGAAGGCTTCGTGAGTACCGGCACTTCTTTGCGAGCGGCTTGACGCAAAACAGGCGCAATACTCAGCCAACTAATTTCATCGCGGTTTAAAACCCACGGTGGGTTATCGCTGAATGCGCCCCAGTCAAGATCAGTCATCGAATTAGTCTGCCGTTTATCGGGCAGATTTATGCAACGCTGTGAGAACTGACTCAGCCAGATCGGCGCGACAGATAATTAAATCTGGCAACCAAGTATCTGAATCGTTATAAATTAGCGGCGAGCCATCAATTCGACTTGTAAAAAAGCCTGCGGCGCGCGCGACTGCAACTGGCGCAGCAGAATCCCATTGATGCTGACCACCTGAATGTAGATAAATGTCACACTCGCCGAGCACAACAGACATCGCTTTTGCGCCGGCTGATCCGAGTCGCATTGCATCGCAGCCCAGCGCATTTGCAACAATCACAGCTTCACGCGGAGTGCGGGTGCGAGAGGTGACGAGTCGTGGCGGTCGGTCTAGTTTTTCGGGCGACACATGCGGTGGGTCGGTACTGAGTGTCAACTCGATTGCCGGCAAACTCACCGCACCTGCAACGAGATCTCCGTTGCTTGTTTCATCGCGCTGCCACAATGCGACGTGCACTGCCCAATCTTGTCGCTCGGGTTCGCTGAACTCTTGCGTGCCATCAAGTGGATCAATTATCCAAACGCGGTCGGCAGAAAGTCGCGCTGCGCTGTCGGTTGCTTCTTCACTTAACACAGCATCGTTTGGCCGATGTTCGCGAAGTTGGGACATTAAAAACTCTTGCGCCATTGCATCACCGGCATCTTTTAAATCCCAGCCGTAGAAGCCTCTGCTTACGAGTTCTTTTCTTAATTTGACAAGACGCTTGCCAGTTTCGGTCGCTAGATATGTTGCGAATTGCGCGTCGTCTAGGTGTTTCAAATTTTCAGTACTAGTCAAGGCTGACGACCAAGTTTTGTCGCGTCTCGCACAATTGAGCGGAGCGCAGTTTCATCGGTGCCTGACTTGATAAGTTCGGCTATTTGTCGTTCAAGCATTTGGGCGTTTGCTTCGTCGAAGACATCAAGACGAATCGTGTTAGATGAGACACTGGCGATCAACAAGACGAGCGCCGCAATTGCAGTCGTAACACCGATTGTTGTGACCACACCGACGTTGTTGCCGGCTACTGATGAAATGATCATGCCGGCGATGCCTAAGACGAAAATTACAGCGCATGAAATGCGGATTGTTCGAACGGCTGGTGAAGTCATTTGTTTTCGCGCAAGTTATTTTCTCGAGAGAGGTTTGTATTTAATTCTCTTCGGCTGGTCAGCGGAGATTCCGAGTTCTTTTTTGCGCCATACTTCGTAATCAGAGAAGTTTCCTTCGAACCAGCGAACTTGGCTGTCGCCTTCGAAAGCCAAAACATGTGTTGCAATGCGATCCAAGAACCAGCGATCGTGACTGATCACGACGACACAACCCGGGAAACTTTCAAGTGCAGTTTCAAGCGCACGCAAAGTATCAATATCTAAATCATTAGTTGGTTCGTCGAGCAATAACACATTGCCGGCATTTTTCAAAAGTTTGGCCAAGTGCACTCGGTTTCGTTCGCCGCCTGAGAGATCTCCGACACGTTTTTGCTGATCGCTGCCCTTGAAGTTGAAACTTGCCACATATGCGCGACCGTTGATTTCACGATTGCCAACTTTCATCACTTCAACACCCGCGGTAATTTCTTCGTAGACAGAAGCATCTGCGTTGAGTGTGTCGCGACTTTGGTCAACGTAACTTAACGAAACTGTATCGCCAATGGTGACGGTGCCCGAATCTGGGCTCTCTTGGCCAGTGATCATGCGAAACAGAGTTGTCTTACCTGCGCCGTTTGCGCCGATGATGCCGACAATTCCTGCTGGTGGCAAATTAAATGTCAGATCTTCGATCAATAATCTGTCGCCGTATCCCTTAGAAAGATTCTTGATTTCAATCACGACATCGCCAAGTCGTGGCCCTGGCGGAATCGCAATTTCTAATTTGTTGTCATCGCGTTCGGCCGCTTGGGCTTCAGCATGCAACTTGTCGTAGGCGGCAAGTCGTGCCTTGCCTTTTGACTGACGGGCCTTCGGGGCCATGCGCACCCAGTCAAGTTCGCGTTGTAATGTGCGGCGACGGGTTTCGTTCGCTTTTTCTTCGCGCCCGAGTCGTTCTTGTTTTTGTTCTAGCCAACTTGTGTAGTTACCCTCAAACGGAATGCCCTTGCCACGGTCGAGTTCAAGAATCCATTTCGCAACGTTGTCTAAGAAGTAACGGTCGTGAGTGATTGCGACAACAGTGCCCGAATACTCTTGCAAGAATCTTTCAAGCCAATCGACACTCTCAGCATCTAAATGGTTCGTTGGCTCATCGAGTAGTAACAAGTCTGGTCGGCTCAACAAAAGTCTGCATAATGCAACGCGACGTCGTTCGCCACCTGAGAGTTTTGTTACATCACTCTCATTGGGTGGGCATCGCAATGCATCCATCGCAATTTCAACATTGCGTTCAAGGCTCCATGCATCAACGGCGTTTATCCTGGCTTCAAGTTTCGCTTGCAGGGCACCAACTTTGTCGAAGTCAGCGTCGGGTTCAGCCCACATTGCGGTGACTTTTTCGTATTCGGCTAATAGATCACGAATCGGGGCAACACCATCCATGACGTTGCCAAGAACATCTTTTGTTGGGTCGAGTTTCGGCTCTTGTTCAAGCAGGCCAACTGAAAAACCGGGCGTCAAGCGTGCTTCGCCTGTGAATTCGTCGTCAAGACCCGCCATAATTTTTAGCAAACTTGATTTGCCGCTGCCGTTTGATCCGAGAACACCGATTTTGGCCCCAGGGTAAAAAGAGAGTGAAATGTTCTCGAGTACCGTGCGATCTGGTGGATAGAACCGCGCGAGTTTGTAGCAAGTGTAAATAAATTCGGCTGCCATAAGACTTCTAAACTACTAGGCGATTAGCCGTGCTAGTTTCTTCGTAACTCAAACCGCTTTGCGTTTGGTTATGGTAAGTTTTTAATGGCTTTTAGTCAGATAGTCCTAAAATTTATAATTAAACGAATTTAAAAAATAGAACAAATCGAAAAGGGAGAAATCATGAAATTATTAGATCAGGCTTATATAGGAGATTTTTTGTTTAGGTATCTGCACATTGTTGTGGGTATTACTTGGATTGGTTTGTTGTATTACTTCAATCTTGTTCAGGTTCCGGCGCTTGCTGCTTATGGAGACGAAGGCAAGGCTCGAATGCTGACTCTCGACAAAGTTGCACGTCGTGCATTGTGGTGGTTTCGTTGGGCCGCAATCGCAACTTTAGTAACAGGTTTATTAATTACAGGTCTGATCAAGGACTACTGGTTGCAAAATTATGCACACAACATGACGATTTCACTCGGCATGATTTATGGAACGCTGATGGCCGCCAATGTGTGGATGGTTATTTGGAAGAATCAGAAAGTTGTTCTTGCGAACGCTGTCAATGTTTTGGGTGGCGCTGCTGCTGACCCGGCTGCTGCGGGTGCTGGTCGAAAAGCCTTGCTCGCTTCTCGTCAAAACTTTATTTTCTCGTTCTCAATGTTGTGGTTCATGGTTGGGTCAGGCCACTTCTACATTTCGGCGTTTGGTGAAGCAACTCAAAGCAACGCGACGACTTTGTTGATTATCGGTGTTGTGCTTGGTGCAATCTTGCAACTAAACGCTCTTGGCAAGCTCGGTGGCACTGCGGCAACAAACAAGTTGCTCTGGCCATATGAATCGCATAAGAACGCGATGATCACAGGTGGTGTCTTGTGGCTCATTCTTTGGATCGCATCAGAGGTTCTACTTAAATAATCAATCGTTACGATGTAAGTGATGGTTGAGAAGTCTGGCTCCGACGACTTTGGTGCAAACTCCTGGCTAGTAGAGGAGATGTACGAGAGATATAGGGACGAACCTGAAAGTTTGTCGCCAGCATGGCGAGATTTCTTTAGTGACTACAAGCCAGTCGGATCACCAAAAAATGATCCGACTGGCGAGTTGTTTCGGCCGGTACTTGAAGATTTGAAACTTGAGTCTCAATCGGAGTCGAAACAGCCAGAGAACTTATTACAAAGAGTTGTTCAAGCTAATCAAACTGTTACAACTTCGAAGCCAGTTGTTGCACCAAATCTTGGGCCGCAAACACAAGCAATTCAATTGCCGCTTGAAGTCGTATCTCCCGAACCTTTGCGCGGTGTTTCTGCGGTTATCGCTGCGAATATGCAGGCAAGTCTTGAGGTGCCAACCGCAACGAGTGTGCGCCAAGTGCCAGCAAAACTTCTTGAAGTTAATCGAAAAGTAATCAACGGCTATCGCGGTCGCAGTGGTGAAAGCAAAATTAGTTTTACGCATTTGATCGGCTATGCGATAGTGCGAGCGATTGCCGATTCTGCGCCGAATTTGAAACATGTATTTTCGGTCGATGACCAAGGCAAACCACAAATTCAGAAGTTCAATCATGTGAATATGGGTTTGGCTGTTGACGTCGACAAAGGTAACGGGCTACGAAGTCTTGTTGTTCCGGTTTTGCGCAACGCCGACACTCTTGAGTTCGCCGGATTTTTGCTCGCATATGAAGATGTCATTCGTAAAGTTCGCGCCAACAAGTTGACGCTTGAAGATTTTAAAGGTGCAAACATCAGCCTGACCAACCCGGGCACCATCGGTACTCAACAATCTGTTCCTCGTTTAATGGTCGGGCAGGGCGTCATAGTTGGTGTCGGCTCAATTGACTATCCGGCAGAATTTCAAGGCAGTGACCAGCGCACGCTCGGGCGACTTGGTGTGTCAAAAGTTGTAACCATCACGAGCACTTATGACCACCGGATTATTCAAGGTGCTGAGAGTGGAATGTTCTTGAAATATGTGCACGAACTATTGATTGGCGAGCACAATTTTTACGCTGATGTATTCAGCAGTTTGGGCGTTCCGTATCAGGCTGTGCAATGGCGCGAAGACTCAAATTCACTCGACAGCGAAGATGCACTGCTTGAAAAACAAATGCAAATCGCAACTCTGATTCGAGTGCATCGCGTTCGAGGGCATTTAATTGCTGACCTTGATCCGTTGCATTGGCGCGCACCCGAAATGCCACGCGAACTTGACCCGGCAACATACGGTCTGACACTTTGGGATCTAGATCGAGAGTTTTTAACAGGCGGTGTCGGCGGAGTAAACCGCTCGACTTTGGGCGAGTTGCTTGGCGTTTTGCGCGATGCATATTGCCGAACTATTGGCGTTGAATACATGCATATTCACTCGACCGAAGAACAGCGATGGATTCAAGAGCGATTCGAAGGCCACGGCGTCGGCGAACACATTGTTGATCAACATCGCGTGCTTGAGCGACTCAATGCAGCCGAAGCATTTGAGCGGTTTCTCGCCACAAAGTATGTAGGCACTAAACGATTTGGACTTGAAGGTGCAGAGTCACTGATCCCAATGCTTGATGTGATTCTTTCATCATCAGCAGACAACAACATGCATTCAGCGGTGATTGGCGCAATGCATCGGGGTCGTCTGAACGTGTTGGCAAACATCATGAACAAGGATTTAGAAGAAATTTTTGAAGAGTTTGAAGATCACATTGACCCATCTTCGGTACAAGGATCTGGTGATGTCAAATATCACCTCGGAAGCGTCGGTGTTTTCGCTTCACCGAAGGGTGGTTCGCTACCTATTGAGTTGTCAGCAAATCCGAGTCATCTAGAAACTGTTGGGCCAATTGTGTTGGGCATGGTTCGATCTGCTCAAGACAGAATTGATCCGCCTCTCTCGTATAACGTCTTGCCACTTTTATTGCACGGTGACGCAGCATTCGCCGGACAAGGAATCGTCGCCGAGGCATTTGCAATGAGCGATACCAGTGGATATCGCGTTGGTGGAACGGTACATATCATCGTCAACAATCAAATTGGTTTTACTACTTCACCGCAGTATGCGCGTTCTTCAAAGTATCCAAGTGATGTTGCCAAGACGGTTCAAGCACCGATTTTTCATGTCAATGGTGATGACCCAGAAGCTTGCGTAAGAGTTGCAAATCTTGCTTTCGACTACCGCCAGCGCTTTCATAAAGACGTCGTAATCGACATGATTTGCTATCGCCGTCACGGGCACAACGAAGGTGACGATCCGAGTTACACACAGCCGCTGATGTACAAGGCGATTGCCGAACGTCGAAGCGTGCGCAAACTTTATGTTGAGACTCTTGTTAAACGTGGAGATATCACCCTCGACCAGGCAGAGCAAGCACTCTCTGACTATCAAGGAAAATTACAAGGAGCGTTGGATGCAGCTCGTGCCGCAAAACCGGCTCCGATAAAAGTTCCGCCACCACCGAATCCGATTGGTGTGGTTCCACACGTTGAGACTGGCGTTGAGCGTTCGACTCTGGATGAAATATTTAATCACTTGTCGGCATACCCATCAGATTTCACCGCGCATCCAAAACTTGTTAGACAGTTTGCGCTTCGTGCCCAACTTTATAATTCGCAACAAGATGTTGATTGGGCGACTGCTGAAGCACTGGCTTTTGGATCACTCGTAATTGAGGGGACTCCAGTGAGACTCATGGGCGAAGACGCTCGACGCGGCACTTTTAGTCAGCGTCATTCAACGCTGGTTGATTACAACAACGAAGAGCGTTGGGTTCCGATCAATACTTTGCCGAACGGTAAGGCGCGATTTTGGGTTTACGACTCTTTGCTTTCTGAATATGCGGCACTCGGATTTGAATATGGATATGCGCATTCAAACGCCGATGCATTGGTGATGTGGGAGGCGCAATTTGGAGACTTCGTTAACGGTGCGCAGATCGTAATTGACCAATACATTGTCGCAGCCGAAGATAAATGGGGACAGCAAAACGGTTTGGTGCTCTTGCTTCCACATGGATTCGAAGGGCAAGGACCTGAACATTCGTCAGCACGACTTGAGCGATTTTTGCAAATGTGCGCAGAAGACAACATTCAAGTTTGTTATCCGACAACTGCTGCTCAGTACTTTCATATGTTGCGCCGTCAAGTACGCCGTGATTTTAGAAAGCCACTCGTCGTAATGACTCCAAAGCAACCGCTCCGAATGAAAGAGAGTAGGTCGTTGGTCAGTGAACTTACTTTGGGAAGCTTTCAAGAGATTCTTGATGATCCCGCAGTAAGCGATAAAGAACATATCACTCGAATAGTTTTATGCACTGGGAAAGTTGCCTGGGACATAATGGGTGAGCGCAACAAGCGAAATGCATCTGTTGCAGTGGTTCGCATTGAGCAGTTGTACCCGTTTCCAATTGCTGGTCTAAATGAAATTCTCGCTCGCTATCCAAATGCAAAACAAGTTGTGTGGGTGCAAGAAGAACCAGAGAATATGGGTGCGTGGCACTTCGTCGATGACCTTGTCTGGGGCATCAAGAATAAAGGTTTTGACTGGCGTCATGTCGCCCGCTTTGAGTCAGGAAGTCCTGCAACCGGATCAAAGACGATCCACGACCAAGAATTAGCCAGCCTGCTCGAACAAACCTTTGCTGACTGGCAATAAAAACTTTAATTAACCTAGAAGAGTTTTAAAACTCAGCCTGGTTCGCCGAATGTAGCAATGCTGTCAACTTTGCAGACGAATAGCACTCGTCGCTCATTGATTGACGGGTCACGCAATCCGTATTCTTCGCCTTGGCCGACGTACTTCTTCCAAATTCGATTCAACTGTGAAGTCACCCACGCGCCCTCTTTGGCATCGTCTTCTAAAACTTCGCGCTCAACAGTTACCTTCATGCTCATCCAGTGGTACATGTTGGCTGGGTTGACAATGACGATGGTGATCTTGGGTGTTTTGCGAATCCACTTTGTCTTAGTGCGTTGTGAAGCAACATTTACTAAAACTTTGTCGCCTTCGTAGTCAAACCACATTGGCGTTAGATTTGGCCGACCGTCAGAACCCATTACTGCCATTACGCAGGCGAATGGTTTGTCCATCAACATTTTGTATTTTGGGTCGATGTCGGCGATTGAGTTGACAGTGGTTCGGTCTCCGACTGCAAACTGACCGGCTTGTAAGCCGTTTGCAACGTCGCGAAACTTAGCGAGTTTGATTGTCATATATTTGTTCCCCTTTGAGTCGTTGAGATTTTTAAAGATTAGTTCATAAATTTTAAGTTTGCAAAAATCAGCTATTTTGTGATGGGTAGACTCACCGACGTGACGGCTCAATCTAAGTATTCACGAAGGTTTCTATTATTTAGAGGTTCGTATTAGGCCAATGAAGGTTTCAATCGTCGGTGGATCGATCGGTGGTTTAACGGCAGCTTGCTTGTTGCGTGATGCAGGACATCAAGTATCGGTATACGAGCGATCTGCAGTTCGTCTTGAGCAACGCGGGGCTGGTATCGGTTTTCTGCCAGCGAGTTATCGCTACCTACAAACTCGTGCCGCAATAGATATAGACAAAATATCGGTCAAGACTGAACACATTCGTTATCTGGATAAAGAAAGCAAAGTGATTTACGATGCCAAACACCAATACCGCTTTAGTTCTTGGAACACCGTATATGCGTCGACGCTTGATCACTTCGGGACAACCGAATATCACTTGGATTCTGAGGTAGTTGATTTTTCTCAGTCTTCTGAAAACGTATCAATTTCGTTGAAAAATGGTCGGTCAATAACCTCTGATCTTTTGGTCGGCGCCGATGGAATCGGTTCATTGTTGCGTGACAAGTTGGTGCCAACAAGCAAGTCGGCGTATGCGGGTTATGTTGCCTGGCGAGGGATGGTTCCAGAGTCGAAATTATCGAGCGAAATAATTGAACGCTTAGGCGACGCAATAACTTATTTTGTATATCCAGGTTCTCACATTTTGGTTTATCCGATTCCTGATCACGAAGGCCGCGTTACGCCCGGTGATCGGCTCATTAATTTTGTTTGGTATTGCAACTATCCAAGTGGTGACGAATTTAATTCTCTGATGACCGATAAAAATGGTTTGCTACGAGAAGTTTCAATTCCGCCAGGATTCGTCAGTGAGCACAATGTTGAGCAAGTCAAGTTGATGGCGCTTCATTGCCTGCCTGAGTTACTGAGCGATCTTGTTGCTGCCACGATCGAACCTTTTGTTCAGGTTGTTTACGATGTCGACATCGATCAGATGGCTTTTGGACGAATATGTTTAATTGGCGATGCGGGGATTGTGGCGCGCCCTCATGCCGCTGCTGGTACAGCTAAGGCTGCAGCCGATGGCTGGGCTCTCGCTGAGATGCTAGAAAAATACGAGTCGCTGGATGATGCACTTGAAGTTTGGCAAGCTTCACAACTTGCTGTTGCAAAAAATCTTTTAGAACGAACGCGGCGGGTGGGTTCAAAGTCGCAATTTTTGAACACTTGGGATTCACGGGACCCAGAAGTTATTTTTGGGTTACATCAACCGGGTAACTAAAGGACTAACAATGTCACGAAGCATGATTAGCGCGGCCCAAGAACTATTCAACAGTTTTGATGACGCTCAGCGAACTCGA
>Ga0214919_10012621_pt1 | contig 10363 bp, 8 predicted proteins | sample LL1503_MetaG_FD_177994 | JGI IMG/M metagenome (GOLD analysis project Ga0214919, IMG submission 177994) | Freshwater microbial communities from Lake Lanier, Atlanta, Georgia, United States - LL-1503 | ecosystem: Environmental > Aquatic > Freshwater > Lake | place: USA: Georgia | collected 2015-03-15 | reverse complement strand
GATTCGCGCCACCGACGCCGACCACGCCTGATCTCCGCCCCATGTCCGCCTTCCAGTTCCACGGCCTCTGCCCGGCCACCCACACCCCCTTTCATGGCGACGGTTCGCTGAACCTCGCCGTGGTGGAAAAGCAGGCGGAGCACCTGCTCGCCCGGAAAATCGACCGCGTCTTCATCGGCGGCACGACCGGCGAGAGCGTCTCGTTGCAACTGACCGAGCGCCTCGCGCTCGGCGACCGCTGGGCCGCCGTGGCCCGGTCGAGCGGCATCCAGGTCGTCGTCCACGTCGGGGCGAACTGCCTCGCGGACGCCGCCGCGCTCGCCGCGCAGGCCCAGCGGAACCAGGCGAGCGCGATCTCGATGATCGCGCCTTCCTACTTCAAGCCCCGCAACGTCGAGGACCTGGTCGCCTGCTGCGCGCAGGTCGCCGCCGCCGCCCCGGAACTGCCTTTCTACTACTACGACATCCCGCCGCTGACCGGGATCAACTTCCCGGTCGACGACTTCCTGAAACTGGCCGGCCCGCGCATCCCGAACCTGGCGGGCGTGAAATACTCCAATCCCGACCTCGGCACCTACCTGCTCGGCAAGCGCCTGGCGGACGGTAAATACGACCTCCCCTGGGGGATCGACGAATACTTCCTCGCGGCCCTGGCGATGGGCGCGCGCGGCGGGGTCGGCAGCACCTACAACTTCGTCCCGGGCCCTCTCCAGCGCATGATGGTCGCTTACCCGAAGGGCGACCTCGCCACCTGCCAGCTGGAACAGGAGCGGATGATGCAGGTCATCCGCATCGTCGCCAAGCGGGGCTACATGGGCTGCGCCAAGGCGCTCATGACGCACCTCGGCGTCCCCGTCGGGCCCGCCCGCCTGCCCAACGCCAACCCCGACGCCGCCGGCGTCCAGGCGATGCTCGGCGAACTCGCAGCCATCGGCTATTTCTCATGGAAAGACTAATCGCGCTCCTCCTCCTGTCCGCCGGCCTCGCCGCGGCGCCCCAGCTCTCGGAGACGCCCGCCGTGGCCGTCTTCGAGGCGAAGAAGAACCTCCCGCACGCTTCGGTGCGCATCCCCGCCTTGCTGATGACGGCCAAGGGCACGCTCATCGCCGTCGCCGAAGGCCGCGACAAGGCCACCGACCAGGCCGGCAACGACCTGGTGGTCGCCACCTCGCGGGATCAAGGCAGATCCTGGTCCAAGCCGGCGATCGCCTACGAGCAAGGCGCGGACAGCTGCAACAACCCCTGCCTCGTGCAGGACGCGAAGGGCGGCCGGGTCTTCCTGTTCTTCCAGACCTTCCCCGCCGGCGGCAAGGAATTCGGCGGCCTGCCCGTCGGCCCCGCCGACCCCAAGGGCAACCGCCTCAAGCTCGTGACCTCGGACGACGAAGGCGCGACCTGGTCGAAGGCCGTCGACGTGAGCGCCGAACTGAAACCGGGGAACGCGGTCACCTGCGCCTCGGGCCCGGGCATCGGGATCCAGCTGCGGCAAGGCAAGTTCGCCGGCCGCCTGGTGATCCCGTTCAATTCACAGGACGCGAAGCACAACTTCGTCAACTGGGTCGCCTTCAGCGACGACGCCGGCAAGACTTGGCAGCGCGGCGCCGAGGTCCCGCAGGAAGGCATGCAGCTGAACGAAGTCCAGGTCGCCGAGAACGCGGACGGCTCGCTCTACCTGAATTCGCGCCGCTGGCGCGCGGGCGCCCCGCTGCGCAAAGTGTCCTGGTCCCTGGATGGCGGGGCCACCTGGGCGAAGGCCACCGAGGACGCGGCCCTGCCCGAGCCGGTCTGCCAAGGCTCGCTGCTCTCCGCCCCGAGCAGGGGCAAGGCGTGCATCTTCTTCCTGAACCCCGCCGGCAAAGGTCGCGCCAACGGCACCCTCCGGCGTTCGGAGGACGGCGGCAAGACCTGGGCCGAGTCGACCCTGCTCTTCCCCGGCCCCTTCGCCTACAGCTCGATGGCGAAGGTCGGCGCGGAGATCGGCGTACTCTACGAGCCGGCCGGCAACGCGGTCGTGCTTTACCGCGCGACCGCCGGCGCCGGCCTCGACGGACGGTGAACGCCCTCCGGTCGATACTCCTCTGCCCGCTGCTCGCGCTCACCGCGGACGCGGCGGAGCTCGACCCGTGGTTCGGCGACGGGATGGTCCTGCAACGCGACCGCCCGATCGTCATCCGCGGGCTCGCTCGCCCCGGGCTCCCCGTGCTGGTGCGGCTGGGCGACGTGGCCGTCGGCGTCGAGGCGGACGCCTCCGGAAACTGGACCGCACGCTTCCCCGCGCGCCCGGCCTCGGCCAAGCCCGTCGAACTGGAGGCGAAGGACGGGGTGGCCGACGTGAAGCTGGCGGACATCCTCGTCGGCGACGTCTGGCTGGCCGCCGGCCAGTCCAACATGGAGTTCCCGCTCCGACGCGAGGCGCATGCGGCGGAGGAACTGCCGCGGGCCACCTTGCCGCTCGTGCGCCTGCGGCACCACGCCTTCGCGGGACAATACCACGGGGCCTCGCGGCTCGACGCCGAGACGGTCGCGCGCCTGACCCCGGAACGGTTCTTCGCGGGCTCGTGGACGCGCTGCACCCCCGAAGCCGCCGCCGAGGTCTCGGCCGTCGGCTACTACTTCGCGCGGAAGGTCGCGGCGGAGACCGGCATCCCGATCGGGCTGGTGAACTTCGCGGTCGGCGGCGCCCCCATCGAGGGCTTCATCTCGACCGACGCCCTGCGCCGCAGCCCGGACTTCGGCAAGAAGGTCGCAGGCGACTGGCTCGCCAACGAATCCATCGACGGGAACTTCGTGCGCCTGCGCGCGCGGCAACAGCTCGCCGGGGCGGCGCGGGTCCCCCGGGACGCGCTGGGCCTGAACCATGGCTACAAGCCGGGCTTCGCCTGGGCGAGCGGACCCGGCCGCGTCACCGATCAGGCGCTCGCGGGCGTGCTCTGGTACCAGGGGGAGAGCAACGCCCTCCGCGCGGTCGACGTGACGGAGTACGCCGGCCTGATGCGCCTGCTGGTCGCCGACTGGCGCGAACAATGGCGCGACCCCGCCCTGCCCTTCCTCTGGTGCCAACTCCCGTCCATCGACGAGCCCTCGCGGCTCCACTGGCCCCGTTTCCGCGAGGTCCAGCGCCAGCTGGAGACCTCGCTCCCCCACACCGGCATGGCGGTCACGCTCGACCTCGGGGCCGCGAAAGACGTCCACCCGCGGGAGAAACGCGAGGTCGGCGAGCGGCTCGCCCGCTGGGCGCTGTTCCATCAATACGGCCGGACGGATCTCCGTCCTTCGGGACCATTGCCGAAGGAAGCGACGCTTGACGGACAGGCCATCGCGGTTTCGTTCCGCTTCGCCCAAGGGCTCGCCTTCAAGCCCGGCATCCCGCCCCAGCTCGAGGTGCTCTGCGAGGACGGTGCGCACGCCGGCGAGTTCCGGCCCGCGGGCCCGGCCAGGGTCGTCGGCGAACGGCTCATGATCGACCTTCCTGCGGACCCGACGGCGACGAAGCCGGTGCTCGTCCGTTACGCCTGGGCGATGAACGCCCAGGCCGCCTTGGTCAACGACGCCGGCCTGCCGGCGACGCCGTTCGAACTGCGCATCAAGTGAGGAAATCCGCCGGGGCGGCGGCCGCCGGCGCGTCGCCGTAGTAGTCGACGATCGCGGCGCGCAGGAAGTCCTTCACGTCCTTGGCCAGGAAGCTGCCGAAATCGATCTCGCGGCCGTCCGACGAGACCACGATGGCGGCGACCGGACGATCGTTCTCCTCGGCGCCACGGTAGGCGAGCCTCGTCCGCACCGCCGCCCCGGCGGGCAGCTCCCAGGTCCAGCCGAGACCCGGCAGGAACCGCCAACGGACACGTAACTCCGCCGGGGAGAGCCGCACGGAGTAACGCGAGACGGTGAAGGCGAAACCCACGATGAAGAAGGGGGTGTAGAAGAGGGCCAGCAGCACGAAGTACCACCACTCCGGGTGCGCGACCATCCGGCCGTTCACCTTCACGTTGCCCTGGGAGAGCCCGTAGAACATGAAGCCGCAGTGGACGATCGTGAAGAGGAGCCAGAACCAGCCGAAGCAGGAACCCATGCGGGTCTCGTAGGTGACCATGTCGCCCTCGACCAGGCGCCGGACTTTCGGATGCCCCTGGGCGACCGCGTCGGCGGAGAGCGCCGGAGCGGCGACCGCGAACTGGTCGGCGGCGCAGAACGGGCAGAACACCGCGCCGCGCTGGACGAAGACCGCGGCCGGGATCTCACGACCGCAGGCTGCGCAGGGGCGACCGCTCATCGCCGGCCCTCCAGGAGCTGCCAGCAGAGCCACTTCTGCCGGGGCATGTGGAACGGCCCCTTCCACATGTTACCCTTGAGCTCGGTGGTCGGGCGCCCCTGCCGGTCGAGGTAGCCATACCACTCGCCATGCTCCCGGTCGGGGAAATGCGCGTAACTCCAGTCGTGCACCTGGCGGTGCATCTCCGCGTACTTCGCGTCGCCCGTCATCAGGTGGGCGAGGAGCGTGGCGATGATGGCCTCGTTGTGCGGCCACCAGAACTTCATGAAGTGCCAATACTCCTGGATCGGCTTCCCATGCAGGTCCGTGAAGTAGAGGATCCCGCCATGCTCGCGGTCCCAGCCGCGTTCCCACATGTAGTCGAGCATGCGCAGGCCGAGCTGCTTCATGCCCTCGTCCCCCGCACGCCGGGCCTCGCGCAGGATGAACCAGGCCGCCTCGATCGCGTGGCCCGGATTCAACAGGCGCCCGTCGAAGTGGTCGTAGATCTCGCCGGAGGGCCCGACGACCTCCATGACGGCGCGCAGGTCGGGCTTCACGAAGTCGCGACCGATCTCCTCGATGGCCGCCGCCGCCCACTGCGTGAGGGTCCGGCCGCGGACGACCACGTCGCCCAAGTCCTCACGGAGATCCTGCGCGGTGACCAGGGTCATCATCAACGGGGAGAGCCCCTTCATCGGCCGGGTCTCCGGCGAGGTCTTCGGCGGGATGTGCCCCGGCTCGCGGTTGAATTTCAGGAAGAGGTCGAAGGCCGCGACGGCGCGCTCCTTCCACTTGGCCTGCCCGGTGGCATGGTGCACCGCGCCGTAGGCGATGGCCGCGAAGCATTCGCTGAAGACGTAGCGGCGCATGCGCAGCGGGTCGCCCTCCGCGGTGACCGTGAAATGCAGCTTGCCCGTAAGGTCGGCGCATCGGTCATGCAGGAAGTCGGCGCACGACAAGGCGGCCTCGAGCCATTCGGACCGGGGCTCGACCGTGTTGTAGAGGTTGGCGAACGTCCAGGCGGCGCGACCTTGGAACCAGACGGATTTGTCGGAGTCGAGCAGCTCGCCGCGGCGGCCGAGGGCGGTGTGGATGCCGCCCTGCTTCCGGTCGAGGCCGTGCTTGAGCCAGAACGGGATGACATCGTGCAGGAGCCCGTCCCGGTAGGTCCGGATGAGCTCGTCGCGCCGCTGGTCGAGGTAAGGGGTCACGGGCGGGATGGTGGGAAAGCCCGCCCGCAGGTCAACGCAGGGCGCGCCTACCGGGACACCGCCGCGTCATGCCGGACCCGGCCCGCGGCATCCAGGAAACGCACCCGCAGGGTCTCGGCGCCGAACTCAAGCTCGGTGAAGCCCGGGTAGGCCCCGATGAATTCCGACCCCTGCTCGGCGAGGATCGGGTACAGGTCCGAGCCGTTGCCGCAGGTGACGTAGGCCACGCCCTTGTCCCGCAGCAACTCGGCATGGTGGTTGTGGCCGTTGAGGTAAAGCTGCACGTGATGCCGCTCGAGCAGCGGCACCAGGCGCTGGACATACTCGGGTTCCTTCGGATGGAACCCATGGTCCTTGAGCGGAAGATGGCCGACAACCACCTTCCAGCGGGCGGGCTTGGCCAGCTCGGCCTCGAGCCAACGCCACTGCGCGGCGGACTCCGTCTGTCCTTTGACCGTGAAATACCCGCGGTTCCACCGCTCGCTCAACGAGCACGCGTCGAGCACCAGCACCCGGACGTCGGCCGCCGGAAAATCATGCGCGAAGTAACGCGCGGGCATGACCCAGCGCCCCTTGGACTTGGCCGCGTAATCCAGCTCGGCCTGGGCGGTGACGTCGTGGTCGTGGTTACCGAGGGCCGCGACCCAAGGCACCTGCAACGCGGGCGCGGCGTAGACCTCCTCGAAGCTGGTCCGCCAGCGGGGATCGTCCGCCGAACGCACGCCGTTGGGGTAGAAATTGTCGCCCGTGGTCAGCACCGCCGCGATCGGCGACCGCGCAGCCCGGTCGGCCATGGCCTTGGCCACCGCGCGTTGCAGGTCGGCGTTCTGGCGGACCAGCGGGTAGCGGCGCTCCAGCTCCGGGTCGGCCCAACCCCAATCGCCGAGCACGAACGCGCGCAGGGGCGCGGGCTCGGCGGCGCGGGCCGTGAGGGCGAGCAGGCAAAGCGCGAGGAACCGGGACACCGCGCCAACCTAGCCGGCGGCCGCCGGACGGCAAGCCCTTGCCCGGAGGGCGCTTCCTCACCAACCTCCCCTGATGCGCCCCCTCCTCGCCCTGCTGCTCCTGCCCTTGGCCGTCCTGGCCGACGGCGCCAAATACTCCGTCGACTATCCCGGCTCGGATCAACCCGGCGAGCTGGCCTTCCCCGCGACCTATCACCTCTGGCTGCCCGAGGGCGTGAAGACCGTGCGCGGCATCATCGTCCACCAGCACGGTTGCGGCGAAGGCTCGAACAAGGGCGCGGTCACCGCGGCGGACGACCTCCACTGGCAAGCCCTCGCGCGCAAATGGGACTGCGCCCTGCTCGGCCCGGTGATCCGCCAGCCCGAGGCCGCGAACTGCCGGCTCTGGTGCGACCCGCGCAATGGCTCGGAACAGGCGTTCCTCCGGGCGCTGGCCGACCTCGCCCGACAGAGCGGGCATCCCGAGGTGGCGACCGCGCCCTGGTGCCTCTGGGGTCACAGCGGCGGCGGCTTCTGGTCCAGCATCCTGCAGGCGAAACACCCGGAGCGCATCGTCGCCATCTGGTTCCGTTCCGGCACCGCTTACAGCGCCTGGCAGAAGAGCGACGACCCCAAGCTCGTCGGCCAGATTCCGTTCGTCGAGCTGCCGGCCGCGGCCTACGAGATCCCGATGATGGCCAACCCCGGCGCCAAGGAGAACGGCGACAAGCGCTTCAACGGCGCGTGGACCGGGACCCTCGCGATGTTCAAAGCCTACCGCGCGAAGGGCGCGCCCATCGGCTTCGCCCCGGACCCCCTGACCTCGCACCAGTGCGGCGACCAGCGTTACGCGGCCATCGCGTTCTTCGACGCCTGCCTCGCGCTCCGTCTGCCGGCGACGGGGAACACGCTCCGCAAAATCGACCAATCCCAAGCCTGGCTCGCGCCGCTGCTCGGCACCGAAGCCAAGCCCGCGGGCGAATACGCCGGCGACAAAGCCGAAGCCAACTGGCTGCCCGACGCCGCGTTCGCCAAGGCCTGGTCCGAATACGTGCGGACCGGCGCGACGACCGACACGACCCCGCCACCCGCGCCCTTCGACGTCGCCGCCAAAGCCGTCGCCGAGGGCGTCGAACTGACCTGGGATGCGCACGCCGACCTCGAGAGCGGCCTCCGCCAGTTCCTCATCAAGAAGGACGGACAGGTCATCGGCCGCGTGCCGGAGACGCCGAAGAATGCCTTCGGCCGCCCGCTTTTCCAAGGCATGAGCTACGGCGACACGCCGACGCAACCGCTCGCGACGATGCGCTTCGTCGACAAGGGCGCCAAGCCCGGCGCGAAGTATGAGATCGTCGCGGTGAACTCCGTCGGCCTCGAGTCGAAGTAAGCATCGGCAGGCACGGACAACAAAAAGGGCCGCCCACCCGGGCGGCCCTTCGTCTTCGCCCCGCGGGGCGCTTATTCGCCCCAGGCGCAGGTGTTGCCGGCGTAGATCGCGCGGGAACCCAGCTCGCCCTCGATGCGGAGCAGCTGGTTGTACTTCGCGACGCGGTCGGAGCGGCAGAGGGAACCGGTCTTGATCTGGCCGGCGTTGAGGCCGACGGCGATGTCCGCGATGGTCGCGTCCTCGGTCTCGCCCGAGCGGTGCGAGATGATGGCCGAGTAGCCGGCGCGCTGGGCCATGGCGACGGCGTCGAAGGTCTCGGTCAGGGAGCCGATCTGGTTCACCTTCACGAGGATCGAGTTGGCGGTCTTGGTCTTGATGCCGCGGGAGAGGAACTCGGTGTTGGTGACGAAGAGGTCGTCGCCGACCAGCTGGGTGGTGGCGCCCATGGCGTCGGTGGCCTTCTTCCAGCCGGTCCAGTCGGCCTCGGAGAAGCCGTCCTCGATCGAGACGATCGGGTAGCGCTTCTGCAGGTCCTGGTAGAACTTGATCATCTGCTCCGAGTTGCGCTGGGACTTGTCGGACTTGTGGAAGGTGTACTTGCCGGTCTTCTCATCGTAGAACTCGGAGGCGGCGACGTCCAGGGCGAGGAAGACCTCCTTGCCGAGCTTGTAGCCGGAGGCCTTGACGGCCGCGGCGATGGCCTCGAGCGCGGCCTCGTTGGAGGCGACCTTGGGGGCGAAGCCGCCTTCGTCGCCGACGGAGGTGGAGAGACCCTGGGACTTCAGCACCTTCTTGAGGGCGTGGAAGATCTCGGTGCCCATGCGGAGCGCCTCGCTGAAGGACTTGGCGCCTTTCGGGACGATCATGAACTCCTGGATGTCGACCGGGGCGTCCGAGTGGGCGCCGCCGTTCATGATGTTCATGAGCGGGATCGGAAGGACCTTGGCGTTCGGACCGCCGATGTAGCGGTAGAGGGGCTGGCCGAGCGCCTTGGAAGAGGCGTGGGCGGCGGCCATGGAGACGCCCAGGATGGCGTTGGCGCCGAGCTTGCTCTTGTTCTTGGTGCCATCGAGGCCGATCATGGCCGTGTCGATGCCGACCTGATCCTGGGCGTCCTGGCCGACGAGCAGGGAGGCGATGGCCTCGTTGACGTTCTCGACGGCCTTGAGCACGCCCTTGCCGTTGTAGCGCTTCTTCGGGTCGACGCCCTTGGCGAAATGCTTGGCCGGGACGTCGGCGTCGCGCAGCTCATGGGCCTCGTAAGTGCCGGTGGAGGCGCCGGAGGGGACGGCGGCGCGACCGATCACGCCGGAGGCGAGGACGACGTCGACCTCGATGGTGGGATTGCCGCGGGAGTCCAGGATTTCGCGGGCCTTGATATCAACGATTTGGGTGCTGCTCATGATGGAAAAGGTAGGGGTTATGGGTAGATTCAAGGGGTGGGGCTGGGCGAGAAAAAAGGTGCCCGCCGCGGCGCCCGACCGGTAACGAGAAGCCCCGGGCTGGGTGGACCAGGCCGGGGCTTCGAAGTGGTGGGAGTAGATGGACTTGAACCATCGACCTCCTGAATGTCAATCAGGCGCTCTAACCAACTGAGCTATACCCCCGAAAAAGGGATGGTGAACAAAGCGGGCGGTTCCGCGGCTGGCAAGCCTTCAATGCACGTCCCCGAGGTAGGTCGCCGACCCCGAGGCGCGGAAACGGTCGATGACCTGCCCCAGACCCGGCGGGGAAAGCGGGAAATCGCCAAGTTTGGCGAGGGGGAGCCACGCGAAGCCGACCTGACGGCGATCCCGGCCCCGCCCTTCGCCGATCGGGCCGTAATCCGCGCACTCGCAATGGAAGACGGCCTCCACCTGATGGAAATGACCGTGGATGCGGTGCATGGCGTGGTTCTTGCCGACATACTCCCGCACATACATGAGCCCGCGGGGCGCGACGGTCAGCCCCAGTTCCTCCATCACTTCCCGGCGGACGGCGTCGGTCAACGTCTCGCCATGCTCCTGCCCGCCGCCGGGCAGGACGAGGAACTCGCCTTCCTGGGTCCGGATGCGCACGACGAGCAAGGCGTCGTCGCGGAGGAGGACCGCCCGGGCCGCCGTGCGGACGGCGGCGGCATCGCGACCGGCGGGAGGAGGGGAGGAAGGCACGCCGCACGCTACGACGGAAGCCGGCGCGGGTGAAGCGCAAAGCGACCGCTCAGGCGTCGAGGAGCTTGTCGTCGATCTCGTGGTTGCCGTGGACGGCCTTGACGTCGTCCAGCGCCTCGAGCGCGTCGATCAGCTCGAGCACCTGCTTGGCGACCGCGGCCTCGGCGACCGGCACCGGGATCGAAGCGACATACGCGAGCTCGCTGGATTCCGGCTTCAGCCCCTTCTCCTGCAGCGCCTTGGAGACCGTGTCGTAGGCCGGGATCGGGCAGAGCACCTCGAAATGGTCGCCGTTGTTCAGGATGTCGTCGGCGCCGGCCTCGAGCGCGAGCTCCATCAGCTGGTCCTCGGTGGTCTGCGTGGAACCAATGAGGATCTGCCCCTTGCGGGCGAAGCTGTGCGAGACGGCGCCGGTCTGC
>Ga0214919_10012620_pt1 | contig 10365 bp, 6 predicted proteins | sample LL1503_MetaG_FD_177994 | JGI IMG/M metagenome (GOLD analysis project Ga0214919, IMG submission 177994) | Freshwater microbial communities from Lake Lanier, Atlanta, Georgia, United States - LL-1503 | ecosystem: Environmental > Aquatic > Freshwater > Lake | place: USA: Georgia | collected 2015-03-15 | reverse complement strand
AAAAATAAACGTGATTTAGTGATGGCAAATAAAAAAATTGCGAAAGTAATGCAAGATGGTTGGGCAATGGGGTTATTTCCAGAAGGAACTACCAGTGATGGTATGACAATATTACCTTTTCATGCTTCAATTTTTGAATCTGCAATGATTGCCAAGAGTCGCGTTGTTCCTGTAGTTTTACGTTATCGTAACGCAGACGGTTCTCCATCGACTGAAGTTACTTTTTCTAAAAAAAGATGGATGGAATCAGTTTGGAGTACATTACGACTTAAAGGCTTAGTGATTAAAATTGATATTCTCGAAGCAGTCAATGCAACTGATTTTACTAATCGTGAAGCATTATCGCAATATATGTATGAGAAAATTAGTACGCTTTACCATAGTGATTTAGATAGCAAACCTGCCGAATACTAAGCTAATATTTTGACTGTGATTATCAAGTATGAATAAATTGAAAGTTAACTATGCCAAATAAAAAATCTTTGATTTTGGATGCGTACCAAGCGCGTCATGCATGTAAAGAATTTAACTCTGATAAAAAAATTTCTGATGCAGATTTTGAATTTTTGTTACAAATTATTAGTTTGTCACCATCCTCATTTGGTTTACAGCCGTATGAGGTCTTTGTTTTAAAAGAAGCAAAATTGTTGCAAGAGCTTCATCCGCATATGTGGGGAGCGCAAAAGCAATTACCTACAGCTAGTCATGTCTTAATGTTTGCAACTAAGAAAGATATTACTGTACATGATGCTTATTTTGAGCATATCTTACTTGATGTGCAGCAAACTCCAGTTGAAATGCAGGAATTTAGACGAAACCTAATTAATGATTACCAATTAAATGAAATCCAAATTAAAAACGACTCACGTTATCTAGATGATTGGGCTGCTAAGCAGGCCTATATTGCTCTTGCTAATGTTATGAGTGCTGCGGCTCAAATAGGCATTGATTCTTGTCCAATAGAAGGGTTTGTTCGTAATAATGTACGTGAAGTTTTAGTAAAACATAAGCTATTAGATCCACAGAGTTATGAAATTGCAGTTTTTTGTTGCTTGGGTTATCGTCTAACTGATCAAGTTCGTGCAAAAACACGTAAACCAATTATTGAACTAGTACACGCATAAGAGTCTTATTAAGCAACTATTTAAATCAGGGGTTGCTATGGACATTCTGACAAGCTTAGGTATATCAAATTAATTTAGCTTGGTAAAAAAAAGTGTGACTAAGTATATTATCTAGTTCTACTGTAAGAACCAACCGATCAAAAGTTTTTTGATGGTAACTCAGATGTTCATATGACGAATGAGCACGCATCTACGCTGTTTGTAAATAAAGTATTTACTTATCAGACAAAACAAAATGATGATGACTATGACTGGAATTGTGATTAATCTCAATAATTTTAGTTAGTTATAAATTACTGAGAGTTTAAAAAATAAAGGATTTAAAAAGTATGAAAATATTAATTATTGGTAAAGGTGGGCGTGAGCATGCCTTAGCTTGGAAATTTAGTCAAAATCCACAAATAAAAAAAATATTTGTTGCCGAAGGTAATCCAGGTTGTGAATTGTTGCCACGTGTGAGTAATCTAAAATTAAGTAAAATCGATGAAATTCTTGAATTTGCGCGCCTGCAGCAAATTGATTTAACTATTGTTGGTAGTGAAGAGTTATTGGTTGAGGGAATTGTCGATAGATTTAAAGAGCTTGACCTAGCAATTTTTGGACCAGATAAGCAAGCTGCTCAGCTTGAAGGTAGTAAAGCCTTTGCTAAAGATTTTATGAATAAATACGGGGTTAAAACCGCTCATCACGAAAGCTTTACTGATTATGCGGCAGCCTTAAAATATCTGGATAAAATAAGTTATCCGATAGTTATTAAAGCCAGTGGTCTGGCTGCTGGTAAAGGTGTAGTTATTGCCGAAAATAATGACCAAGCGGAAGCCGCGTTAGCATCAATGCTTTTAGAACAGGTATTTGGTGACTCAGGCTGTGAAGTTGTGATTGAAGAATATTTGGTAGGCGTTGAAGCTTCTATCTTGTCATTTACTGATAGTGAAACTATCATTCCACTAATCAGTGCTAAAGACCATAAGAAAATTGGTGATGGCGAAACTGGTCTTAATACTGGCGGCATGGGTGTAATTGCCCCTAATCCATATGTGACGGATGAGATAAATCAGGCATTTATCCGTGATATTTTGGAGCCAACTTTACGTGGGATAAAAGCTGAAAAAATGGACTTTGCTGGAGTGATTTTCTTTGGGTTAATGATTACAGAGCACGGTGTTTATTTACTTGAGTATAATATGCGAATGGGAGATCCTGAGACGCAGGCAGTGTTACCATTGCTTAAGTCTGACTTATTAACAGCAATCAATGCCGCACTGAATAAGAAACTGAGTAGCATTCAATTAGAGTGGCGTGCTGGATCAACCTGTTGCGTAGTATTAGCATCAGGAGGCTATCCTGGTAACTATCATAATGGTTATTCTATTCAGGGCATTAAAGAATTTAACCATGACAACGCTCAAGTGTTTTTAGCTGGCGTAGCCGCTAATGGTGATAAGCTGGTGACAGCTGGTGGACGTGTGGTTAATGTGGTTGCGCATGGTGAAAATTTGACCAAAGCGCGTCAAAATACGTATGAACTACTAAAATCAATCAGCTTTAAAGATTGTTATTATCGCAAGGATATAGGTGATGTAGTTGGTGAATAACGAAGCTAGCATGAGTCGTTTTACTGAGCGCCAAACTATTGTTATGGCGGTTTGTGCGTTCTTGATTATCCCAATCTCAGGCTTGGCTGTAGATATCTATGTGCCATCGCTGCCAACTGTTGCAAAGTATTTTGATATCAGTGAGGTATTAGCTCAGGTAACTGTAACAATTTTTTTGATTGCCTATGCTTTAAGCCAATTTATTGCCGGCAATATTATCGATGCTTACGGTAGGCGAAAAATTACGATAGTCTCATTACTTGCTTTTAGCCTGTTTAGCTTTATGATTCCACAAATAGATAGTATTAGCATGTTCTTATTATTACGTTTTTTACAGGGGCTATCTGTTGGTTTTTTTATGGTTTCAAAACGTGCAATCATTGTAGATATCTATAATGGTGTTAAATTACAATCAATGCTAATTTATACGACGATTGCTTGGTCATTAGGACCAATTATTGCCCCAGGAATTGGTGGTTATCTGCAGAGCTTCTTTGGCTGGAAATCCTGTTTCTATTTTTTAGCGGCATACGCTTTTGTGTTAGCGGTGACAGAGTTTATTTTTGTTCCAGAAACTATAAAAAATAAAAATACCTTGAATTTTGCCAATATAAAAGCCGCGTATGGTGAAATACTTAGTAGTGGTAAATTTAATCTTGGTGTGTTAAGCCTCGGATTCGCTTATGCAATGGTTATGTTATTTAACCTTATGGGATCTTTCTTGGTGCAAGTTACGCTGGGTTATACACCGATTGAATATGGTCATTATGCATTGGTGATGGGATTTGCATGGATGTGTGGTGGTTTGCTTAATCGCCGCTTACTTAGATTAGAACTAATGTTTAAAATGAGAGTTTCAATTATTTGTGCTATGGTAATTGCGCTAATTATGTTTCTGCTTAGTTTGAAGAGCGGGAGTATTTACGCTGTTTTAATTCCAGCATTTCTTATGCATACCTTGGCTGGTTTTATCTTTAATAATTACTTTGCATATTGCTTATCAATGTTTCCTCGTTATGCGGGTACTGCAGGTGGAGTCGCCGGGAGCGGTGCCTACGTTATCACCTTTGCAGCTAGCTCAATTTTGGCGGGTATTTTACCCAGCAGCACAATAAGCGCTTTAGCTTCCGGATATTTTATTTTAGCTTTTGCATGCTGGATACTTTATGTATTGATTAACCGCCGAATAAAGGCTTAACTCTTGCCAGATGAGCGTTGGAGCATGTCAACTACATCATTGTGCTGATATTTTTGTGCTAGATCAAGCGCACTCATCTCATCATAATCTCGGTGGTGTAAATTTGCTCCGGCAGCGATTAGAATTTCAACTACATGAGATTTACCTTGCCGCGCAGCCATCAGTAACGGAGTACGTTTATCTAGATCACTATGTTCGAGTTTCGCACCAACGCTTAAAAGTAGCTTAACTAAATTGGCTTTACCAAGCAAAGCAGCCATTCCTAAAGCTGTCCTTCCGGCTATGTTGGCATGTTCCAGATTTGCACCAGCGGCTAGTAATATGCGCATTATATTTGATTTTCCGTGCTCAGCAGCTAACATTAAGGCTGTTTCACCATTATTGTCCTGATGTTCTTTATTAACTTTTGCTGCAAGTAAGGAGCGTACTACGTTTGATTTACCATGTATTGCAGCCAAAGATAAAGCACTTTGTCCATCACTATTTGTCTTTTCCAACTCTGCCGCTTGCTGGTGTATCAGCTGTTTTACTTGCTTGGCGGTAGCATTAATTACAGCGCTAAGCAGGCTATGATCATTATTGACTGATTGCGGTTGCTTTTTAGTTGAAACTATAAATTTAGCTGGATTAAGAAGTAGCTCAATTAAACTACGATGATTATTAGCTTGTGCTAAAAGTAGCGCAGTATTATTTTCATCATCTCTTTGATTAAGATTGGCGGAGTAGGAGAGTAGTATTTTTGCTGGCTCTAAATTGCCTCGTTCAGCAGCAATTAATAATGCACTGCGCTTATGTTGTTCAGTATGCTCAATATTGGCACCATGCTCAATGAGTAATTCTAAAATTTGAGCCTGATTGTACCATGCAGCAAAGATTAATGGGGTCCAGCCATATTCATCAACATCTTCGAGATTAGCACCATAATTAATTAAAGTTTTAGCGATTTCACCATAGCCAGATCTAACCGCATACATTAGAGGGCTCCAGTATGATTTATTGTAGTAATCGACGCAGGCACCAGCATTTAGGAGTAATTCAACCGCATCTAATTTACCTGCACTCACTGCCCAAATCAGAGTTTTACCACACTCGGCATTACGTTTAGTCATGCTAGCACCAGCTTTTACTAAACTTAGCACGGCATCATGAAAAAACTTATCTTCAGCAATGTCTAGGGCACTCATGTCATAATCATCGAGGTGCTCAATATTAGCGCCAGCTGTGATTAAGGCATCCAAAGATTCTGATTTATTATAAAGTGCAGCAATACTTAACGCTGAACGCCCATCTTCATCGCTGTGTTCAATATTGGCACCAAGCTGGATGAGTAAATTTATCATCGCTATATCACCATTTCGTGCCGCGTAGAATAGTGGAGTCCAACCATAGATATCATAACATTCAATATTTCCACCACAATTGGTTAGGGTTCTGATTGCTTGTGCCTGATTTTTAAGAACTGCAAAAAATAATGGACTCCAACCAACTTTATCATAACGATTAACATTAGCTCCAGCCTTAGTTAACGCACAGATTGATTCACATTGACCATCTCGTGCAGCATAAATTAGCGGAGTGTTTCCAGATTCATCGGTTTGCTCATATGATGAGCCATGACTAATTAAGAGGGTTATTATTTCAGCTTGATTTTTCCAGCTGGCAAAAAATAACGCATTCCAGCCAAGCGTATCGCTGTAGCGATAATCACATCCATGCTCTAAGAGAAATTTACAAATATCTGTTTTACCGTCACCTGCAGCATAAATTAGTGGGTTCCATTTAGAGTTGTCTATTTTGTCTAAATTAGCTCCTGCTGCAGCTAGTAATTTTATTATATTTAGATGACCTTCTTTTAGCGCAAAGAAGATTGCGCTCCAACCATATTTATCAGTATGCTCGATATTGGCTTTAGCATTGATTAGCTCTTGAACCACCTCAATAAAGCCGTCACGTGCAGCATAGAGTAGGGCAGTTAGCCCGTAGTTATCTTCTGCATTAGGATTAGCTCCACCGATAATAAGTTGTTTTACAATCTGCGGTTGATTTTGCCAGCTTGCAAAAAATAATGGTGTCCAACCATCGTTATCTGCTAACTCGAGATCAGCTCCGGCATTTAGTAATAGGTTAATAACCTCAGAGTCTGCACCTAATGCTGCAGCATTTAATGCGCTCCAGCCATTTGTGTTTAATTGATTTACATTTATTCCACGATTAAGGCAGCTAATGAGTAACTCTCGATTATTGTTTTCTATGGCATAAAATAATAAATCACTGTTATCATTATCAGTTAAATTTGAACCGTACTGGTGCTCTTCAATTAAAGCGCTTAATTTTGTGGCAATTTCGCTATGACCAAATAGTTCAGCTATATTTTGCGCATTTGCACCAAATTGATTTTTTTGCTCCAAGTTAGCTCCAGCTTGAAGCAGAATTTCTACCGCACTCCAGTTGCCAGAGCTTGCTGCTTGAATTAGTGGAGTTATTCCATGCGCATTGACCTGATTAATCTCCACCCCGTCATTAATTAAACTTACTAATTTTAATAGCTTATTGCTACGTACGGCTTCGATTAATTGATCAATGATTTGCATTTAATTTCCTTAAAAATACCTGCGGATTTTACCATGTTTTAAGAGTGATATTTAGTGCTATCTAAGGAAAATATGCTATTATTATTTGGTTTGGGTTTTAGCGCTTAAAAATCATTTTTATGTAGAGGGTTCTCCAGAATTTGTTTGCCATAATATACTGCGGCTAAAATAACTGCAATACCAATTATTTGCATAGCTTGCAGTGTTTCGTGGAAGATTATATAGGCATAAACTGCAGCAAAAATCGGAGAGAGAAGCAGGAAAATTGAAGTTAGTTGTAATGGGATATATTTAACTGAATAAGCTAAAAGCGTTTGTCCCAATACTTGACCATTAAAAGCAACAAAAAACAATATAATCCATCCGTGATAGCTTAGCGGAACTACTATTTCATGTTTGTAGATTGCAAGTAACATGAGCAATACACCACCCACAATACAAACCATAATCATTACCATGCTGGCAGGGTAAGCTGCTCTAGCTGTTTTTATGCTAGTTAGGAATAACGCATAAAATACCGCGGATAATAAAGCCAGCCAATCTCCGCTAAGATGCCGAGCTGAGAGACTACTCTCAGACATTAGGGAATATAAGCCGATAATTGCTAATGCTACAGTAACTAAAAACTTAAGTGGCACTTTTTCTTTAAACCAAAAAATTGAAATTGGTGCAATTACGAACGGTACCATATTAGTTAATAAAGTTGATTCAGCTAATGAGGTATAGATTATGGAGACATTAAACACCGCTAAATCTAAAGCAAAAAATAATCCGGCACAACAAGATGAAATTATGATTGGCATGGTTAATTTGTGCTGGAAATTACGTTTATTGCTACTATTCATCGCGAGTAACATAGGGATAGTCAGTAGCAAGCGATATGCACCAGACGCAACAGGACCTGTTTCGCAAAAACGAATGAGAACGCTTGAAAATACAATATTGGCGATTGCAAAAAGGACAAAAAAGATATGTTTACTCATTGAAATATTAGTTTTCCGGATACAATAGATATTTTTTACGAATTGCTTTAAATTTATTCAAATCAGGTTGCCAGCTAGTGCGAATGGCACTTTCACTTAATCCTGATTCAATTTGCTGACGTAGAGCTGTAGTTCCAGACAACTTATAAAAAAACGGCGTAAAGAAGTGGCCTTTATCTGGAAATTGCTGATAGGCTTGCAAAAGATATTTTAACTGAATTTGTGCATTTTGCTGAGGCTGTATTGTACTTTCTGCTACTTGCAGATCCCATCCGTAACATTTTTCACCTTTTAGTGGCGGATTGAGTGCACCAGTCATCGTTTGCGGTGTAAAACTAAAATCACTCTGGTAAGCAGGGTGTCCTAATACTTCAAATGGCATTAAAGTACCGCGTCCAATACTAAGTTTTGTGCCCTCAAACCATCCTAATGATGGATACAAATAAATTGCGTTCATATTTGGTAAGTTTGGAGAGGGCTTAATTTTTAAGACTACTTTAGTTTGATGTGTATAATTATCTAGAGGAATTACGCTTAATTTGAGTTGTTTAGCGTTTTGTCGTGGCGCCACGTCCAACCATTGTTCACCTTGTAGCATTTTGGCATACTCACCAATAGTCATTCCATAGACGATTGGAATTTTTTGCATTCCAACAAATGATTTATACTTACTTTCTAATACTGGTCCATCGATGTAAAACCCATTGGGGTTAGCGCGGTCTAAGATTATTAATGGTTTATTATTTTCAATTGCGGCTTCCATGAGTTTTTGCAATGATGAAATATAGGTATAATAGCGTACTCCAACATCCTGAATATCAAATAAGATAACATCAACATCTGCTAAGTCTTTGCTATCCGGGCGCTCTTTTTTTCCATATAAAGAAACTATCTTGATTCCACTTTCCGCAGTATCTGAAACGGATACACCCGCATCACTTAATCCGCTAAAACCGTGTTCAGGGGTAAATATTTTGACGATGTTGACTTTTTTGTTGTGTAAGAAACTGATGATATTTTCGCTTTCAACTATTGAAGCATTATTAGCAAAAACTGCAACTCGTTTTTGGCTAATCATTGATTCATAAAGTTCAAATCTGGCATCAGCATTAATTACGCTTTTTGCATAGCAATTAGTTGTGGCTAGCGATATGCTTGCAATTACTGTAAGTAAAAATTTCATTGAATGGTCGCATAAAGGTTAAAGGTTTCAATTTTAGCATTATTTGCTAAGTATTCATCGGCGAATTTTTTGGTTTAGCCCGCGTTTTGGCATTAAGTATCAAAAATTTAGCCTATGAGCTGTGCTAAAATACCGGGTAAATTATGAATTTTATATTATAAAAGGATCGCAGCATAAATGGAATTAGCTAAAGCATATACGCCAAGTGAAATTGAGACTAAATGGTATCAACAATGGGAAAGTAATGGTTATTTTAAGCCAAGTAATGATACTAACGCGCCGAGTTATTGTATTCAATTGCCGCCACCGAATGTCACCGGAACTTTACACATGGGGCATGCTTTTCAGCAAACCATTATGGATGCACTAATCAGATACCATCGGATGAAAGGCTATAATACTTTATGGCAGGCTGGAACTGATCATGCTGGGATTGCAACTCAGATCGTGGTGGAGCGTCAATTAGACCAAGAGGATATTTCCCGTCATGATTTGGGTCGTGAAGAATTTGTAAAAAAAGTTTGGGAGTGGAAAGAGTATTCAGGTGGTACGATTACCAATCAAATGCGCAGGCTAGGTGCTTCATGTGACTGGTCGCGTGAACGTTTTACTATGGATGAGGGTTTATCTAAAGCAGTTAGCAAAGTTTTTGTGGATTTATACAACGGTGGAAAGATTTATCGTGGTAAGCGCTTGGTTAACTGGGATATCAAACTACAAACAGCAGTGTCAGATTTAGAAGTAATTTCCAGTGAAGAAAATGGTAGCTTATGGCATATTCGTTACCCAGTAAAAGATAGCACCGAGTCAATAATTGTCGCAACAACTCGCCCAGAAACCATGTTGGGTGATGTCGCTGTTGCCATCAATCCTGAAGATGAACGCTATTTACACCTGATTGGGCAAAAGTTAATTCTGCCTTTGGTAGGGCGTGAAATTCCAATTGTTGCCGATGATTATGTCGATGCTGCATTTGGTACGGGTTGTGTAAAAATTACTCCGGCACATGATTTTAACGACTATGAGTTAGGTGGTAGGCATAGTCTTCCTGTCATTAGTATTATGACCCTAGATGGCTTTATCAATGACAATGCGCCAGAAAAATATCGTGGGCTAGAACGTTTTGCGGCGCGGAAAGCGGTCTTGGCTGATTTAGAAGCGCTTGGGTTACTGGTTGAAACTAAGCCGCATAAATTGATGGTGCCACGCGGTGATCGGACTAACGTAGTAATTGAACCGATGCTGACGGATCAATGGTTCATGAGGATGGATAGTTTTGCTGAACGAGGTTTGGAACTAGTTAATAGTGGCAAAATTCGCTTTGTACCGGAAAACTGGAAAAAAACCTATGACCAATGGTTAGAGAAAATACAAGATTGGTGTATCTCGCGCCAATTGTGGTGGGGGCATCGGATTCCGGCTTATTTTAATAAGAAAACTGGGGAGTTTGTTTGTGTAGCATTAAGTTATGAAGATGCGCTACGTCAATTGGAGGGGGATAATGTAGAACTTGTACAAGACAATGATGTTTTGGATACGTGGTTTAGCTCGGCATTATGGTGTTTTTCAACGCTCGGCTGGCCAGATAATACTCCGGAATTAAAAACTTTCTTACCTTCAAATGTGCTGGTAACTGGTTTTGATATTATCTTCTTCTGGGTGGCGCGGATGATAATGATGACCGAAGAATT
>Ga0214919_10012619_pt1 | contig 10365 bp, 9 predicted proteins | sample LL1503_MetaG_FD_177994 | JGI IMG/M metagenome (GOLD analysis project Ga0214919, IMG submission 177994) | Freshwater microbial communities from Lake Lanier, Atlanta, Georgia, United States - LL-1503 | ecosystem: Environmental > Aquatic > Freshwater > Lake | place: USA: Georgia | collected 2015-03-15 | reverse complement strand
GCGAAAGCATCCGCCTCTCCTCTCCCGCACTCAATGTTGTCATCTCCACTTTTCCCGCCGTCCCGCCCTTCTGCTCCACATCAACCTTCATATTAATATCCACCTTCAAAGGCTCAGGCGTATCCAGGCGCACCGTGGCACACCCCACCAACAGCCCAAACCCTCCAACAACGAGGATGTCTCTTAGAAAAGATTTCACTGTTCCAAGGTACCACCAAAGAACCACTCGGGTCGATCACCCGTCCACTACCCCCCGTCTCTCTTACTTCCATCCTCCCCATCTTCTAACTTGTGCCTAAAGTCGATTCGATGCGCCGCCACTCCTTTTTTATCCTTCTTGCCGTTCTTCTCACTTTCATCGCTCTCCCCACCGTACCCCTACACATCGCTCTTTTTCTCACCAACACCCCAGCAAGCTTCTCCTCCGCCCTTTGGCGCGGGTACGGCTACCTCGAAATTCGTGGTATTCAGTACGGCGAAGCGATTCAAGTGAAGGCCCTCGCAGTTAAAATCGACCCATCTCTTTTTCTTGGACGTATTTCTGAAGTCCGCCTCTACGGTGCGGAAGGTTGGCTCAGCCGATTTGAAACCCACTCCGCCCCATCCAAATACAGCCTTCCTCTGCGTATCGCGCGTCTTCTCATCGAGAATTCAACTCTCCAGCTTGATAACCTTGGCCCAGGCATACCGCCTACCCCGCTCCGCCTTGGCGATACCACCCCACTCCTCTTTACCGATGTTCGCCTCGGACCCCAACCCTCGGGTGAATCCAATTCCGAACTTCAAAGTGCGACCATCGAAAACCTCACTTTCTACTCTCCCAACGATGCCCTCGCCCCTGTCCTCTCTTTTTCCAGAATCGACATTGCCTTCACATGGGAAGGCCTCACTCACAAAAAGCTTCAATCTCTCTGCCTCACTACCCCCACCGTCTACCTAGGGGATGACCTCTTTGCCTTCGTCGATCGAATCCAAAGTAGCTCCTTGCCCAGCAATCAAACCGATGGACCTTTCTCCATCGAAGACTTCCGCCTCAACGACGGACGCCTCAGCGTCTCCATCTATGGTCAACCCGTCCTACAGCTCCCCGTCCACTTCGCCGCCGAACAAAAGAATCTCCAACTCCGCGACTTCACCGAAATCCAGCTCGCCACCACCTTTACTGTTCCCCCCTCCAATCTCGACTACCCCGCCTACGACCTCTCCGTAATGAACCTTCGCGGAAATCTCTACTTCAGTCTCGGCCAAGATGGTAAAGGTAAACGCTCCGATAATATCGTCCCCACCCTTTTTGCCGATCGCCTCACCTGCCACGGACTCACCGCCGAAAAACTCTCCGTCTCCGTTACCGTCAGCGCCGAAGGTATCTTTGCCCGAGCCAGCGCAGGCCTCGGCGGCGGATCTCTCGATGGCGGCCTCTCCCTTCTTTTTAAACCCGACCTCCCTTGGTCAGCTTGGTCCTCTATTTCTGAAATGGAGAGTCGCGTCGTCACCGACGCCCTCTCTCCATCCTCCTTTCGCTTAAGCTCGCGAGTCGACGCCCTCGTCAATGTCTCCGCTCAGGGAAAAGAGATCCGTGGAGGCTACGGCACTATGTCATTCCATCATGGTGGCCGACTCCAAATTCCTAGCGTCGACAAAGTGGCCCAGCGCATCCCACCAGACTGGAGCTGGCTCAAACAAGGATCCGCTCGTGCCGCCCTTAGCTTCATCCGCGACTATGGCTTCGAGAGCGGAGAAATTCGTGCCGTCTACCAACCACCCGGTGGTCGCCTCACCCTTAATCTCCGCGGGCCAGAGGGAAAACGCGACATCACCCTCAACTGGCACCCGCCAGGCTCCTGACCTACCTCACGACCTTCCCTCCCTCTCCACCGCCCGCCGGTTCAAACTTCTTATTTAAAAACCTGGGGCGCGTCTGCGTCCCGCAAACGCGGGAGCGGTCTCTCCGAGAACGCCTCCACTCATTTCTGTATGCCCATACGCCCAACTAGGCGGCCTCGGAGATGCCGCCCCTACCTAAGCCTCCAACTTCAAAACGACTTTCACACTTTCTCACTTTTCCACATTCGCACTTTCCGATAATCAAACATTAAGAATCCAAAATTAAAAATTTCCTCCTTCGCGCCCTTCGCGGCCTTTGCGTGAATAAAATTCCACGCGTAGCGTGTCCCGCGAATGCGGGAAAAATTAAGAATCCAAAATTAAAAATTCCCCTCTTCCCCTCCCCCCACCGGCACCAGCACCGCATCTTCCATTCCATGGATCAGCTTTTTATCAGTCGGACATAAAGTCGCCAAAGCCCCCTTCAACGCCACCTTCTCACCCGTGACCAAATAATACGGGCATAACCTTACTTTCCATCGCTCCTCCCGCATCTCACCCCGCTCCTCACTCCATACCGGATGAGTTACGACGGCGGGATGAGCGAATTTTTGCAAAAGATGCGGTTGCTGATTCCACTCCCCCAACGCCCGTCGAACCTCCATCACCCAACGCTCCTTTGGGTGATCGCTTCCCACCACCACCCCCCTCGACCCCCACGCCCTCGGAGAAAAGCCACTCACCTTAATCACCAGCTCCCTTCCCTTTTGACTAAAATTCTCTAATTCGTTCCACGACTGGATCCCCAAATCCGGCAACACTCCCTCTGGCGGTAACTCTATCGGCCTCATCGGCCAAGCTCTTGGCACCAAGGACCTCAACTCCTTAAAATATCCCTCCCCCAGCTCTTTTCTCCACCACTCCTCCAACGGCTTCATCCACAAAAGTGCCCACCACATTTTCTCCTCAAGAAATGCCTTCGGCGGTGCCTCCATCTTAGTTTTCTCATTCCAAGTAGCACGGACTCCCTCCAACCCCAGCCAGTCGAACATTTCAAAAAATCGATAGGCCGCCACCGATCCAAATCGGTAACTCTCCGCATCCTTCACTCTCTCTTTTCCCACTAACCACTCCCACTCAGGCCGATAATCTTCCGCCTCCTTCGAAATTACCACCTCACCCGAATCCCCTAATACCTCCTCCACCATCGATCGCATCCCACCACTTCCCCCAAGTAGCGTCTGGCCCAGCTTCCCGTACTCCTCTTGGAGCCATGCGGTCAGTCCAACTCCCCCTGGTACCGCATCGATCTCCGTCAAAGCCCAACCTCCCTCGGTCCGAATCAAATCAGGTCGCAATACCCTTGGCAAAGACCCCCTTCCCTCTTTTCCAATTCGAACGACTTCCTCAGGTTTTCCTAAGTCCAACCACTCCGAAACCCACTTCGGGGCATCCCCGGCCACGCTCGCTCGATACAGTTTGTCTGCGGCCCGTTGAAATACAGACAACTTCTTTCCTAATCCCTCCAAAAATAAAACATCCTGCGCCGACAAACTCAGCGGCCGATCCGACCACCTCCAACTTTTCCCCTGAAAAAGACCCTCCCTTGGAAGCGCCTTCTTCAGCTCATCAATCGCTTCCCGTCCAGAACCCATCATCATCGGGGAACACACCCTGCCAACTGGCCAGCAAGCCGAATCGCCGCCATCAAACTATCCGCTTTCGCTTTCCCCTTTCCCGCCAGATCAAAAGCAGTTCCGTGATCAGGCGAACACCGCACCACCGGCAAGCCCACCGTTACATTCACCGTACTCTCAAAATCCAACAGCTTGGCAGGAATAAGTCCTTGATCGTGATACAACGCCACCACCCCATCGAACTCTCCTCTCCCTGCCCTCCAGAAAACCGTATCAGGCGACTCAGGACCCGATACTTTCAACCCTACTTTCTTGCTCAACTCTCTCACCGCAGGTTCAACCACCTTCCTCTCCTCGTTGCCAAACAACCCACCCTCTCCCCCATGTGGATTCAATCCACAAATTGCAATCCGCGGCCTACGAAACCCCATCCTCCGTAACGTCTCCGCCAAATGCACCCCCGCCCGCACAATCCCACCCTTCGAAAGACTATTTACCGCCTTCTTCAAGGAAAGATGGGTGCTCACCAGCGCCACCCGTAACCTCGGCCCAATCATCACCATGGTCACAGTCTCCGACTTCATTCTAAAAGCGTTCGCGTAAAACTCGGTCTGCCCAGGAAACCGAAACCCAACTCGTCTCAACCACTCCTTCGAAACAGGGCCATTTACCACGCCAGCAATCTCCCCCGATTTCAAAAGTCGAAAGCTCTCCTCCAAGGCCTCCATCGCCATCCGCGCCCCTTTTAAAGTAGGTCGTCCAGCTCGAACCCCCACCGATTCGCCAATCAATCTTAAGCTATACGAACGACCCATCCTCCGCATCACCTCCCGTACTAACTCAGGACCAACTCCCGCAGGATCACCCAGAGTAATGCCTAGGACAGCATTTTTCTTTGCTCCCCGTAAAGACGGTCTCACAGGAATCTTTCGATATAGGCATCCCGCTTTAACCGTTCGATCCACTCCTTTTGTACCTTCTCGCTCTCCGCCGCTACCAAAGTGCTTTCAATCGCATCACGAATACTGGAAAGAGGAGTTACCGTAGCTTTTTTTACCTCTTCTACCTGCAATAGGTAGTACGCAGGCGGTCCCTTCGCTGAGGGCAAGGTTAGGATTCCACTCGCTTGACCAGGTCGCAAACTAAAAGCCACGTCGGCAAGCTCGCTCTTTAAACCTTCCCGCTCGGCCCAACCGCCCTGATCCATGAAAAGCCCACCACCGGCTCGATTATAATCCGAGTACTTCTTTGCCAATACCGCAAAATCCACCCCCGATTCCACTTGCGCCAAAACCTCTTTGGCCTGCGCCTCCACCTCCGTACTACTCTCCGGAGCCAAATAGATCATTCGCAACTTCACCCGATCGGGCTGTAAGAAGTCTCGAATATGGTTTTGATAATACTCCTCAATCATGTGCGGCGAAATCGTGATAAAGCGCTTCGCGTTAATCTGCCTCATCTGCTGAACAATAAACGTTTCTTGAATGTTTTTCTTCCAGTCCGCCATCGTGATCCCTCTTTCTTCCAGTGTTTTCACTAAAGCCTGCCGATCACCTCCGAACTGATCCCGCACTCTTTGCCTTTCCTCTCGATCGAAATAGTAGGCGGGAAAATTATAACCCTTTTTCTTGTAATCTTGAATAATCAGGCGCGTCTCAATTAAGGAGTCTAAAACCGTTTTGCGTCGCTCACGGATTCTTGCCTTTCTTTCGTCATCGGTAATTTTACCCGCTTGCTGCTGGTTCTTTAAATCGTCCTCCTCCATCTGCGTCTGCGCCAGCACGTCTCGAAACGTGATCGCTTCGCTATTAATTACTGCCGCCACTCCGTTGTTGATCGAGTTTTGCCCCCAACTCGAAGCCAGCAAACACCAGAAAGCGAAGACAAGGGCCAGCGGGGTGGGTGGGATCATCTTAGCCATGCTTCCAGTTGACCCAGCTTATCGTGGGCGGTCTTCTCGGTCAAACGGGGCAGTTTCGTCCCCACCATCTCTAACTCCATCCCCTTCCAAGCCCGAATCTTCTCCCCCTCCACCTCCAATCTCGTCACTCCGGCTAATCCCGCCAGAACTCGAACTCGATGATGAGCCAATAAAAGTCCTATCTCGGACGGCCATGGCCCATACCGATCGCGCCAATTCACCCCAATCCTCCCCATTTCCTTAATACTTCCCGCTTCCGAAACCAACCGGTAAGCCTCAATTCTTTCTCGTACTTCAGGAATATAATCGGCTGGAACATACGCCCCCGCTTTTCCATCCCCCACCTCTGAACTTCGTAAGGTAACAAAATCCAAGCGCATCAACACCACGGGTGGCGGGCGCCACTCCCCTTTTTTCATTCTCGCCACCGCCGAACGCAAAAGACGGCAGTACAACTCGAATCCAATCACCGCTACGTGCCCACTCTGCTCCGTCCCTAATAGATTACCCGCTCCCCGTATTTCCATATCTCGCATTGCAATCCGATACCCTGCGCCGAGGCCGCCATGCTCCTTCAAAGCATCGACCCTCTCGCCAGCCTCTCCCTTCCGCCTCTCCCGAGGCACCAGCAATAGTGCGTACGCCCGATGCAGCGCTCTCCCCACCCTTCCCCGTAACTGATACAAGTCTGCTAACCCAAATCGATCGGCTCGGTCTAAGATGATCGTGTTCGCATTAGGAATATCTAGGCCACTTTCAATAATCGTTGTGCAAAGCAGAATATCCGCTTTCCCCTTCACGAATTGCCCCATGGCAGTCTCTAACTCTCCCTCCGCCATCTGACCATGAGCGATCGCCACCTTGATCCCCGGCAATAGCAGTCGCATCTTTGTCGCGAGAATTGGCAAAGCCGCCACTCGATTGTGCAAATAATACACCTGGCCCCCACGTTCCACTTCGCGCCGAATCCAGTCCCGGATCAATCGCTCATCATACTCCGCCACCACTGTTTCAATCGGGTGACGACCCAAAGGTGGCGTCTCGATCTGGCTTAGATCCCTCGCACCCAACATCGATAAATAAAGCGTCCTTGGAATGGGAGTAGCCGACAAGGTAAGTAAGTCCACCCGGCGAAACCTCTCCTTCAGCTTCTCCTTCTGTTTTACCCCAAACCGCTGCTCCTCATCGATCACTACCAAACCCAAATCATGAAAAACCACATCTGCCGAAAGGAGTCGGTGAGTCCCCACCACCACGTCGATTCTCCCTTCCGCCACCCCTTGGATAACCTCCCGCTGCTCCAACCCCGTCCGAAAACGACTCAACTCATCCACCACAATCGGCCAGTCTGCAAAACGCTCCCGTAAGGTCCGCGTATGCTGTTGAGCCAAAACCGTCGTCGGCGCCAACACCACCACCTGCTTACCGCCCATGACCGCTTTAAATGCCGCCCGAATCGCCACCTCCGTCTTTCCATATCCCACGTCACCACAAATCAATCGATCCATCGGTCGTGCCCGCTCCATATCCGCCTTAGTGTCAGCAATCGCCCTTACCTGATCCGCTGTCGGCACATAGACAAACTCCGCTTCAAACTTCCCCTGCCACTCGTGATCGGGGGGAAACGCTTTTCCAGGCAAGGCCTCTCTTTCCGCTGCCGTTCTCAACAAGGTAGCCGCAAAGTCTTCTACCGCTTTTTCTGCCTTTACCCTCGCCCTCTCCCATCGACCACCCCCCAGTATGTCCAACTTAGGTCGCTTCTTCCCAACCCCAACGTAACGGGAGACTAAATACGACTCCTCGACAGGCACGTATAACCTTCCTCCGTCCGCATACTTCAACATCAGACACTGCCCTTTCCCATCAGGCTTATCCCCCAATCCCTCATAAATCGCCACCCCGTGCTGCAAATGCACCGCGTAATCCCCTAAATGAATCTCTCCAGGATCAAACACTGGACGGCGCCAACGCTCCGCCGCCAAAGAAACCGCGCGCCGTGGCCCACGCCGCGTCTCCGTCCGACCCAAAAGCTCCGCTCCAGTCACAATCACCCACTTGCCCTCAGGCCACGCAAATCCTCGGCTCAATCCAGAAATCACAAACTCCAGCTTCTCCCTATCTTTCTGGGATAGATCACACTCCGCCAGCCACTCCTGCAACCGTCCTGCCTCCCCCTCGTTGATTCCCGAAATAATCACCCGCCAATCCCGCGCCATCCAAGCCCGTATCTCCGCTCCCACTCGCTGTCTCCGCGCCTCAGCCAAACCCGCCTCTCGGATCGGCTCCCCCGTAAATCCATGCCCTGTAAAAGCACCCTCCCAATCCCCACCCTCAATCCCCTCCGAACAAACTAAAGTACCCCAACCACTTCCTAAATATTCGGAAAACGAGGACGCTCCTTCCATCTCCTTCGCCTTCCCCCGAAATATCCACGCCTCCGCTCTTTCCCCAACTCCCGTCTGCTCATGCAGATCAATCTCGCGGATCGATTCCACACGATCTCCACCCCACTCAATCCGCAACGGCGCCTCCGCTTGATTCGCAAACAAATCAACAATCCCACCGCGCCTCGCCACCTCACCTCGTTCTGCCACCGTCCCCACTTTCATATATCCCGCCGTAACTAAATCCTCGACGAACTGCAGAGGATCCAACGCATCTCCTTTTTTTACACAAAACATTCCTCTCTGAATTTCCGTAGGTGAAGGATGCTTCTCCGCCAGCACCTGTTCCGTCACCACCACAATCCGGGGTTGTTCTTCCAAGGTCAACCTAGCTAGCGATCCCAACCACTCTGCCTCCAAGTCTGCATCGGGCCGCACCCCCTCTTTTCCCCGATGCGCTTCCGGAACCACCAAAACATCCCCACCCCAAGCCTCGATCTGGGAGGCCATCTCCTCCTGCTCCCGCACACTGCCTGTGACCACCACCCAACCTCGCATCTTCTTATCCTCAGCCAGAACCACCGCCGCTAAAGCCTGCGCTCCACCTGGCCATCCAGCAACCGAGCACACCCCTTCCTTCACCCGCCCAGAAAACAGTGAGCCCAAGCCCAAAGTTCCGAGGAGTGCCTTCAGCTCCCTCCGCTTTCCAATTTGCTCCAAAATTCCCAGCCCACCGACCATTCCCACCCCAATCCGAAAACTACCCTGCGCCTAAATTCCTACCGCCTCAGCGGCCGATTTCTTCTCCTCTTCCAGCTCCGCCACCGTCGCTGCCAATTTTCTTTGCCCAAAATCATCCAACTTCAGCCCGGCAACAATCTCCCACTTCCCCCTTCCCAAAGCTCGAATCGGAAAGGAGCACATCAATCCCTTCGGCACACCATAACTTCCGTCGGAACAAACCGCCACACTCGTCCAATCCCCTGCCTTCGTCCCATCATGCAAGGTCCGCACCGTATCAACCGCTGCATGGGCCGCACTCGCCGCACTCGATAGTCCCCTTGCCTTCATGATCTCCGCCCCGCGCTGCTGGACCGACTGTAAAAATTCCCCCTCCAACCATTTTCGATCCGATATGACCTCCGTCGCCGCTTTCCCCCCAATCCGCGCGTTGGTGAAATCAGGATACATCGTGCTCGAATGATTTCCCCAAATCGCCAGTCGATCCACCTGCCCTACCGCTACCCCCGCTTTTTCAGCCAATCTAGCCTTCGCTCGGTTCTCGTCTAAACGTGTCATCGCAAACCAGTTCTCCTTGGCCAACCCCTGCCCCGCCTGCATCGCTATCCAGGCATTCGTATTACATGGATTCCCCACCACCAGTACCCGCGCATCTTTCCCCGCTACCTCCGCCAGAACCCGACCTTGTTCCACAAATATTTTCCCATTCAAACCCAGCAACTCTGACCTCTCCATTCCAGGTTTCCGCGGAATACTTCCCACACAAAGCGTCCAATCCGCACCTTCGAAAGCCCTCTTCGGGTCACTCGTCGCCACAACTTCTTCCACTAAGGGACATGCCCCATCGAGCAACTCCATCACCACTCCCTTCAGTGCATTCTCTGCCTGGGGCACTTCCAGCAACTGCAGACGAACTCTCTGTTCGGGCCCAAAAAGACCACCCGAAGCAATGCGGAACGCCAAGGCATAACCAATCTGTCCCGCGGCCCCTGTCACCGCCACTCGATAGGCACTACTCATGGTGACTGCCTCGCCGTCCGCTGCCGTATCACCCCTTTTGCTTCCCCAGGAGTATTCACGTTTGTGGCATAGGGTTGAAACTTAAAGATCACTTCGCCTGGTCGAGCCACGCTCAAGGTATCGCGCGCCATCCTCTCCACTGTGAAAGGATCATCCTGCAATCGCCCAGAAAGCTCCTGCAAATCTCCCAACTCCTGCTTCTGGTTTTGAATGTCAGCCTGCATCGCTTGCAACCGACCTTTCATATTCTGACCTTTTTTCCATTCTGGATAAAAAAGTGCCAGAACCACCGCCACGAAAAGCAGACCAACGAGCGAGTAAACCCAAGGTTGTAAAATACGCCAATAGTGGCCCTTTGTCGGTGGCTGACCCAACCCACTAGGATCAAACAGCCGCGAGTTGCCCGCCATAAATTGCCTTGGAACCTAGCTCTTCTTCAATACGTAGAAGTCGGTTGTACTTCGCCAGTCGATCGGATCGAGAAAACGAGCCCGTCTTGATTTGGCCCGCATTCGTCGCCACCGCCAAATCCGCAATCGTCGAATCCTCCGTCTCCCCACTGCGATGACTGATCACCGCCGAATACTTTGCCGAGCGGGCCAACTCAATCGCCGCCAGCGTCTCACTCAAACTTCCGATCTGATTCACCTTCACCAAAATCGAGTTCGCTACCTTTTCCTGTATTCCCCGTTTTAGAAAATCTACGTTTGTCACAAATAGATCGTCGCCGACTAATTGCGTCTTCGCACCCAATTTCTGCGTCAACACCTTCCAGCCATCCCAATCCTCCTCCGCCGTGCCGTCCTCAATCGAAACAATCGGATACTTCTTTTGTAGC
>Ga0214919_10012618_pt1 | contig 10366 bp, 9 predicted proteins | sample LL1503_MetaG_FD_177994 | JGI IMG/M metagenome (GOLD analysis project Ga0214919, IMG submission 177994) | Freshwater microbial communities from Lake Lanier, Atlanta, Georgia, United States - LL-1503 | ecosystem: Environmental > Aquatic > Freshwater > Lake | place: USA: Georgia | collected 2015-03-15 | reverse complement strand
CGCAGAACCATTCAGCGTGTGAGCAATCTCAGTGCCTTTTTGTCCGGTGCGCTTGAAGCGAATATCAGCACGGCGGGCTTGGTAGTCGGTGAACCATGACACAGAACTGACTTCAAGCCAAGCATCGCATCCGGGTGCATACACCTCAATATCAAAACTGCGGTGATGACTAGCGCCCATGTCGCCTGTGCAGATTTCAATAATGCGATATGGCAATTCAAGTTGCACCATCAGTGATTCTGCGCGCGCCACAAGTTCTTGCAATAGCGTTGGCGCTTGTTCGGGAGTAGATATTGCCAAGATTTCTACTTTGTCAAATTCATGACTTCGCAACATCCCACGCGTGTCGCGCCCAGCGGCGCCCGCTTCTCGCCGATAGCACGGTGTATATGCCATCAGACGCACAGGAAGAACTGCTTCGTCCAAAATCTCACCGGCGTGCAAAGACGTGAGCGGAACTTCTGCAGTTGGGATTGTCCACAAATCATCGCGCTCGATGGCGTACGCCTCGTCTGCGAATTTAGGCAAGTGACCAGTGGCGGTGAGAGTTGCGGTGGTGACGAGCGATGGTGGACGGATTTCTTCAAATGCGTCAGCATTTTGATCGAGGGCAAACTGACAAAGAGCCCGCGACAAAGTTGCGCCTAGACCACGTTGCATTGTGAACATCGCGCCGGAAATTTTTGTGGCACGCTCATTGTCAAGGATGCCAAGTTCTGTCGCAGTATCCCAATGTGGCACTCGTTGATGATCGGGGAAATGACTGGCCAATCCGATTGGTCCTTTGATGACAGGATTGTCATGATCACCCGCGCCGTCTGGTGCGTCGACATGCGGGAAGTTGGGAATACTCAAGAGCGCATCGCGCAGTTGCGCATTGACACGATCAAACTCGGCCTGCAACACACGCTCGGTGTCTCCGAGGGAACGACTTGTAGCCATCGCTTGTTCAGCCTCTGCATCTTGGCCATCGCGGCGCAACCCTGCGACCTGTTTGCTGAGTTCGTTAATCGAGGAACGAAGGGAGTCACGCTCAGCAGAAATATCTCGTAATCCAGCATCAAACGCGGTGGCTTCGTCGATTTGCTGCAAAAGAAGTGGCGCCCCACGCCGTGCTAGCGAGGCCCTGACACCCTCTGGGTCGGAGCGCAATAATCGGACATCAATCACAGCACTGAGGTTACCTTCGGAGGCTAGGTGAACCTGTTCTGTTTCGTAGTGTGGAGTCTGTGAACGGCGTCATTGTAGAAAACCTCGTGGTTCGATATGGCGATATTTGTGCCGTTAATAATGTTTCTTTTCATGCCGCATCTGGCGAGGTCACCGCCATCTTGGGGCCAAACGGCGCCGGAAAGACGTCTGTAATCGAAGTATGTGAGGGATTTGTCAAGGGCAGTTCCGGACATGTTGAGGTGCTGGGATTACACCCAATCCGTGACCACGACAAACTCACCACACGAATGGGGGTGATGTTGCAAGGCGGCGGCATATACCCCAGTGCCCGGGTCTGCGATGTAGTGCAACAATTTTGCGACATCTACGACAAGCAGTGCAACGCCAACGAACTCATTGCGATGGTGGGCCTTGATGAACGCCGACAACATATTTGGAAACGACTATCAGGCGGCGAACAACAACGAGTGTCGCTAGCCCTAGTCCTGGCGGCACAGCCCGATGTTGTTTTTCTTGACGAACCCACGTCGGGAGTTGATGTAAACGGCCGACTCGTTATCCGTGACATCGTGACAAAGTTGGCTCACGATGGATGCACCGTGCTGCTGGCAACACATGAACTGGCAGAAGCAGAAAAGGTTGCCGACCATATTGTTATTTTCGATCACGGACGTGTAGCAGCGGCCGGATCAATCGGCGAACTTCGTCGCGGACACGAGTACACACGATTCACTTCTGATCAGAACCTTGATATTGCGGATCTCTCTCTCGCACTTGGCTGCAGTGTTACTCGTGCGCAAAATAACGGCGACTACAACATCGCCGTGGTGTCAACCCCAGCAATTATTGCTGCACTGTCGTCGTGGCTACACGAGAAGAATTTACCGTTGCATCATGTGTCGTCGCTTGAGTCTCTTGAAGATATGTTCTCGCGCATTGTTGCAGCATCGGAGAACAAGACATGAGCGCTCTTCGAGCCCAACTGCGCGCAGAGTTACAACTGGTATCACGCAACGGCGAACAATTACTTCTGACACTTGGCATTCCGGTCTTGCTCTTAGTTTTTTTTGGTCTTGTTGACGTTCTGCCGACCGACACAGATAAGCCAGCACAGTTTTTATTGCCCGGCATTCTTGCTCTTGCGGTGATGTCAAGTGCCATGGTGAGCCTAGGAATCGCCACTGGTTTTGAACGTTCATATCAAGTGCTGAAGCGCTTGGGTGCAACCCCGCTAGGTCGCTCGAGGCTGATACTTGCAAAAATAATCAGCGTCTTTTGTGTTGAAGTCGTGCAAATGATTGTGCTGTTACCAATAGGTCTGATGCTCGGATGGCGCCCTGCGAACGCCACATGGTTGCTGGCAATTCTTGTTGTCTTATTGGGCACCAGTGCGTTTGCCGGAATCGGTCTCACAATGGCGGGCACACTTCGTGGAGAAATTAATTTAGCGGCACAAAACGGCTTGTATTTAGTGCTGTTGTTACTGGGCGGAATCATTGTCCCGATGGACAAATTACCAACACCGTTGCGGGCTATCGGTCATGCGTTGCCCTCTGGCGCACTTGCAGATGTCATGCGTGAAGCCCTCACTGGTACATCATCAATGCTTGGCACTTCGCTTGTGGTGTTGTTGCTGTGGGCAGGCATAGCGCCACTAGTTGCGGCGCGACTATTTCGCTGGTCCTAGCAAAAAAGAATCAAACAAAGCCAGGGCTACTCTTCTTTTGCAGGCCGAACTTGGGCAAATGCACGAGTCACGTCTTCATATAACAGTGGCTCCTGAGTGCCAATAATCTCTGAGTCCGGGATGTTGTCGTCATGGAGATAACTCTGTTGTTCATGGAAATTGCCGATGAAGCGTTTGAAGAACAAAAAGATAATGATCGCCCAGATAAAAACCGAGCCACCAAGTTTCATGATTCCACCTGCCGCCTGCTGATCCCCCAACACTGAGATGCCCCACACACGGATCGGCGTGTCGTAGTGGCGATATACCGAACTCGTGGCAAACGTCAACCAGCCTGCAGGGATCGTTGGCACAAACGACAACACGAACATATAAATCATCTTGCCACCAGGCTTCATCTGCCATTCGCGCAGAGGCCCACACACGGGCATCCAAAACATAAGTGCAGTCGTCACTAACAAGACGTGAAGCGAATAATGAAGCGGGCCTTTACTCGCGCTGAGATTTACCAATTTAGGAATATGAGTAATCATCACTACAAGATTGAAAGCGACACCCGCAACCACAGGCTTGGTGACAAACCGCACGACTCGGTAGGTGCGGCCAGTCCCGATCAGTAGTCGAAACATCCACTCGGGCACACACATCAGTGCAAGTGGTGGAACAAAGTACGACAAGATGAGGTGTTGCACCATGTGCACGGAATACAGATATTCCTCGGCAATATCATGCATTGGCCAATCGGTCGCCAGCCAGAGAAGCGTAATCATCAGAATAAATAGCCGCGTCTGTCGCTGGCTAATGACATGTCCAGCAGGCGCGACTCGCGGACCAATCACTCTCACTGCATAGATGAAAGCGGCAATCAGAAAAACAATCAGGAGCCACACTTCGGGGTGTGGTTGAAAACGCCACGGATTTGGGTTCAGAGAAACCCCAGCACCAGCGAACAGCATGGCGATACTGCTACCGCTTTAACTAAAGAACTTAAAGGTCGCTAGTGCCACAAAGTACACAAACAACGCCAGTCCGAGACCGGTGTAAAACAAGAACTTGAACATCTGGTGCTCAAACTTGAGATGCATGAAGTAACTCACCACCGTAAGAAACTTGACGACCATCAACACCAACAGGACTGGCATAAAAAACGCGCCGAAATCCACAAAATAGGTTGACACTTCGAGAGCAGTCATTGCCCCCAAGATGAGAGCAATCTTGATTGCTGTTGCGTCACTCAGGCCGTGTGCATGAGAGTCATGCTGCTCGTGAGTATCAGTGGCGGTGGCGTTCATCAGCAGACTCCTTTATGCCGGGATCAGATACACGAGAGTGAAAATAATGATCCACACGATGTCAACAAAGTGCCAATACAAACCAATTAACTCGACAACTTCTGGGCGATCACCTGTGTCTTTGTCTTTGCTGATAATGCCCCGTAGAGACAAAAGCATGATCACACCGACCGTCACGTGCACTCCGTGGAACCCCGTGAGAGTATAGAAACTCGAACTGAAAAGGTTTGTCGTGAAGCCTAAACCTTCGTTATAGAAAGCAGTGAACTCATACACTTGTCCGCCAACAAAGGTGGCTCCAAGTAATGCCGTGATTGTTAGCCACAACTTGGTTCGTTCATTGTCTTTTCGTTGCGCCGAAGTTACTGCCAACACCATGGTGAGCGATGACATCAGCAAGACAAAACTGCTGACCGATGTGAACGGAATATCAAAAATCTGAGATGGTCGTGGCCCTTGAGTGACGCGACCGCGATACAGCATGTAGGTAGAAATTAAGCCGCCAAAAAGCAAGCACTCTGAACCCAAGAACAGCCACATCGCCATCTTGTTATTAGATAATCCGGTGGACGTGGAATGACCGTTCCCAGTGTCGTGGCCGGTGTCGTGATTGGTGAGAACTGCTACATCATCCAAGGGGAGCCAACTCTTTCGTGTCTTGGCCACCAGACATCGGTGGGTCATAATCAATATCGTCTGCAACGGATGGTTCGAGAACGAATCCAAAAGCAGAACCGAGAATGATAAGAACTCCAACAATCATGATTGGAACTCCGTACACCACTCCCATGCCGAGGGTGCCGACACCAATCGCAATTGCAATTGGCCAATACGACGGAGACGGCAAATGAATATGTGCATCGGCATTTGCTTCTTCAGCACGAACTAACTGCTCACCCGTAGCGATCTGCACCATGGTGCCAGTCGTGGCGTCCTCTTGATACTTGCGATGAAAGAAGTCGTCCAGATGATGCACGACAGGAATGCGATCGAAGTTGTGCTCTTTGGGAGGACTTGTTGTGATCCACTCAAGTGTGCGCGCATCCCACGGATCGAGTGGAGCGGGCTTGCCCTTGCGGGTGGTGTGCACAACATTGATCAAGAAAAGCAAAATGCCAATAGCCAGAATGAGAGAGCCGGTGGACGCAACTCGGTTCCAGAAACCAAAGTTAAAGAACCCCTCGCCAGCGCGAGCTTCGGTCCAGACATACATCCGTCGTGGCTGACCTTGTAGGCCCAAAATGTGCATGGGTCCAAAGGTCATATTCATACCGATCACCATTAACCAGAAATTCCAGCCACCCAGTTTTTCGTTGAGCATTTTTCCAAAAACCTTGGGCCACCAGTAGTAAAAGCCCGAGAAGAGACCAAATACCATTCCACCAAAAAGCACATAGTGGAAATGGGCCACAATGTAATACGTGTCAGTTTGTTGCGTATCTGACGGAGCCACGGCATGGGTAACGCCCGACAAGCCACCGATTGTGAACAACACGATAAGACCGATAGCGAACTTCATAGAAGTGGTATACCAAATCTTGCCGCCCCACATCGTGAGCGTCCAGTTGAAGATTTTTACACCAGTCGGAATTGCAATTGCCATCGTTGCAATTGAGAACGCTGCAACTGAAATTGGACCAAGACCAGTTGCAAACATGTGGTGAGACCACACGCCAAAACCAACGAGCCCGATTGACGCTCCCGAAAAAACCACAAACGGATACCCGAAAAGTGGCTTGCGCGAAAACGTCGGCAACACTTCAGAGATAATTCCGAAGGCGGGCAAAATGAGCACGTACACCTCAGGGTGCCCGAAGATCCAGAATAAGTGTTGCCACAATAAGGGGTCTGCTCCTTGTGCAACATCAAAGAACGTAGCGCCGAAGGAGCGTTGAAAGGTGAGCAGTACGAGCGCAACGGTGATGACAGGCAACGAGAACACCAACAGGAACTGCACCACCATGATCATCCAGCAAAACACCGGCATCTTCATGAGTGTCATGCCGGGTGCGCGCATGTTGAGAATGGTGACGATCAAGTTGATTGAGCCGATGAGCGATCCGAAGCCGGCAATCTGTACACCGAGTGTCCAGAAGTCCACACCGTTACTAGGAGAAAAAACTGGTCCAGAGTTTGGTGAATACATAAACCAACCACCATCTGCAGCGCCGCCTAAAAACCATGACGAGTTCAGGATGAGGCCACCAGCCACTAATAACCACAGCCCTAACGCGTTGAGACGCGGAAATGCAACGTCACGCGCACCCAACTGCAACGGCAAAAAGTAGTTTGCAAATGCTGCTGCCATGGGCATAGCGAACAAAAAGATCATCGTGGTTGCATGCATCGTGAACATTTGGTTGTACAAATCAGCACTGAGAATTTTGCCATCAGGTGTAGCAAGTTGCAGTCGAATTAAAAGCGCTTCAACGCCACCGACGATGAAAAAGAACATCGCAAAGGCTCCGTACATGATGCCAATTTTTTTATGATCAACAGTAAAGACCCATGATTTCCAGCCCGTTGACGTAACAGGCCGACGCACAATGCCCATTGACTGAGATGGTGTCACGGGAGCGCGCAACGAGATAGAAGCGGTGGGGGCGGGGCGTTCGATAATGGCCATAGTCAGTGTGCTCCGATTATTTCAGTGTCGAGAGATAAGCGACAAGTTTGTCGATGTCGGACTCGGATAATCCGAGATTGGGCATACCACGATATTTGCCATCAGAAACTGCAAGTTTGGTGGGATTGGAATACATTGGTTTCATCGCAGGAGCATTACGCAACCAGCGACGAAGATTGGTCTGATTGAGACAATCAGTCGTGACGCCCTTGAGGTATGCAGCACCAAATTCTTCAGGCGATGCTGACCAGACATTCTTGCGACAGTCAGCAGTCAGCAGATCAAAAGTTGCACCAGCGAATGTGTTTCGACTCATCAAGTGAGTGAGGTTCGGCACCGCACCTGAATATACGTTTTCATCTGGGGCTGCTATCGCCGCCGTTCCGTCTGCTTTTTTGAGTCCATTGACTTGGTGACAACGAATACATTGATTAAGAAAAACTGCCTCGCCTTCTTGCGCAAGGGTGGCTTGGGCGGGTGCTTGGGCGTTGCGTTGCTGATTGGCGATCCATGCCGCAAAGTCCTCGGGGTCAAGCGCCACAGCTTCCATACGCATGTTGGCATGAGATAGTCCACAAAATTCTGTGCATTGACCAGCAAAAATTCCTGGCTTGTTTGCTTGAATGCGCAAGAGGTTAATACGACCAGGAACTGCATCTTTTTTGCCGTTGAGTGCCGGGATCCAGTACGAGTGAATAACATCACGGCTTGTCTCGCGCAATAACACTTTGGTACCAGTGGGGATAATAAGTTGACCAGAAGTGATAATCGGCTGAGTGATCTCGACTCCGTTCACCACTTGTGCTGGGTAGTCATATTCCCACCACCACTGTTGTCCAGTGACGTTGATCACCATCTGCGTGTCACTGGTCTTCGCTAGTTCGAAAATGCCCTTGAATGTGAACACACCTACGATGCTCAAAATGAGTGCAGGAATAATAGTGAGAGTGATCTCGACTGCAGGATTTCCGTGCGACTGATGCGGAAGCGCCTGACCTCTGTCACGAAAACGAAACAAGATGTAAGCGATTAATGAAAGGACTAAACGCCGACGATTCCGGCGAGCGGAAACACCATCCACTGCAAGGTGTTGATCTTGTCGGCGTTTTCACCTTTGGGCTGCCATGTGTCTTGCGGTGCATTTCTTGCACAACCCGCCAAGAACATGGCGCTACTCGCAGCAAACACCAAACCAATTCGGCGCGGACGCATTACTTGCTTCATCTTCTTGAAGGTACTCAAGTTCTGCTGCGAATCCGTCAATGTGCTGTCGTGACTCACGGCACTACCACTGCAATCTCTTGGCCTTCAAGACCAGGAACGGTCAGCGTGTACGGACCCGATGACGCCGATGGCTTACTGATTTTGAGAATCAATGCCTGAGTCTGATTTTTTCCGGTCATTTGTGTGCAATCCACTATCGCTTCTTCAACGCCAGTATCAGCGATTTTTTTAGTTCCGAGATTGGCAACAAGTCGATACTGCCCGTCATCTAGATTGCGGAACAAAATGGTGGTTAAGTTCGAGCGTCGCACCGTGACCGCCTGAACTTGCGTATCGATGCCGATCAGTTGAGCGGTCAATTTGCCATCTTTGACTCGGATGGTTGCAGTTACTCCAGACTTCATGCTGACAGCATTATTTGAGTTTTTGTCGAATTGCTCGGATGCGACAGCGCCACATTCCTTGTGAGAATAATGATCCTCTGCTGCAGCGACCACAAGCTCTTCGCGATTTCCGTTGAATCCGGCAATACCACCGGATACCAACAGCACAACTGCTCCAAGCACACATACCGCGGCAATGGTGCTCTTCTTGATATTTGTTTTGAGAGAGACCAAGAAACCGACAATGAGAACCGCAGTGGCAATCACAATGAATAAAATTGCTCCACTATGTGGAGACACTGCCAACATGATTCGCGAAAATGCCACTGCGGTGAGTGCAACAATGCCACCCGCTAACAGCGGCAACTCAAGCGAAGTTAGTGCGCGCTCGCGAACAAATCTGTTGAAAGCAGAATCGCTTGACGCACGCTCTGCCCATGACTGCAGAGCCCACTCAACTCCGGCAGCAAAGATGATCACGATTCCTAAAATAAAAACAATCGGATTGGTTGTCATCCCGACCAGCAACAACACAACTCCAAGCGCCAGCGCCAGGGGCCACATGCTGTTTGCGGGCGCGACTGCATTTGCCGTGACGGCCTCATTTGGTGAATCAACATCAAAGTCACCGGTGAACTGCGCAACACCACCGACAAGTGACATTGCAATCGCAATACCGAGGAGCGCAAGCACACCAACATCGCACGGATTCACCAACACCATGTACACAACGGCGCCCAACGACCCAAGACCTGCGATGCCGAAGCAATATTTTGATCCTGTCGTAAACATGTCGTCCTACTTCTGTACGTACACCACAAACCACACCGCACAAAAAACTGCAGTGAGGACATACCAATACAACGCATGAGCAGCCACTACGTGACTGTCGTTATCTCGACCACCAACAGATCGAAACCATGTCACCGAAGTGAACGCCATGCCAACCGCCAACAACACAACGACAACTCCGGTGATTGCATAAAACATTGTCTGGTACGCGCCGTCAGTGACACCAATTTTCATCTGGCTATAAACAGCAATTTGTGCGTTAATAATGGCAACTTCCATCAGCAGGCACACTGCCAATGCAACAGAGCGGTGTGATGAATCATCGCGCTTCGCTGCATACACAGCCCATTGCGCCATGACGCATCCAAAAAATAATCCAATCAGCATCGTGTTAGAAGACACTTCAGGAATCTTGATGTCAGACGGCAGCCAGTCCTTGATGACATGTCTTCCATCTGACGACATGCGCGTGTCAGCGGCAGCTCTAAAACGCAACCACAAGCCGAGCATGCCTGCCATCAGCATGGTGATTGCAGCACCAGCAATCGCAGTGGCAACAAGTGCCTGTCGTTTTGGTGCTGGAGTAGCAGCAGACGCAAGTGTCAGTGTCATGCCGATACTCCTTGTCGTTCAGGTTTGACATCAAGTAGTGGCTCAGCAGAACCGACGGTGGCGATGTCTGCAAAATTGCCAGCAGGTGCAGGTGACGGAATTGACCATTCCAAAGAATGCGCATCCCACGGATCGTCACCAGCAAGTGCTCCGGTCGTGAAATGTTTCAATGCGAGGCCGATGAAACCAAGCACGGTGACGAACATCAGCGCATGTCCAATCGTTGAGACCGTATTTAAAAGTGCAGATGCGTCATAGGACCAACCTGCAACCGCATTGGCTGGTTGATCGAGAAAGCCAGCGACAACGTAAGGCAAAGAACTCAAAACTGTCGCCACCAGCGACAATGCGGCAAGGCCAAACATTTCTTTTTCGGGTAGTCGTCGTCCCCACAACTTGGGACCCCAGTGCACAATCGCACCGAGCGCCACCATGACTGCTCCGTACACCACATACAGCGTTGATGATTCTTGAGCCACTGTTCCGACTAATGCTGCAGGACCAATCAATGACAGCGCATGAACAAGCATGCCGACAAGAATCATTCCGGTTCCAAGAAATGCGAACACGAAACTTG
>Ga0214919_10012616_pt1 | contig 10367 bp, 2 predicted proteins | sample LL1503_MetaG_FD_177994 | JGI IMG/M metagenome (GOLD analysis project Ga0214919, IMG submission 177994) | Freshwater microbial communities from Lake Lanier, Atlanta, Georgia, United States - LL-1503 | ecosystem: Environmental > Aquatic > Freshwater > Lake | place: USA: Georgia | collected 2015-03-15 | reverse complement strand
TCTGAACTTTACACAAGTGCTATTACCATTCCTACCATTGTCAACGGTAATTCAAATGTATTCGTAAATGCCAATTCTAACGTTACAGTTAGCGTAAGGGGCGTATCAAACGTAATGGTTGTGAGCCCTACTTTGGTAGAAATCGCAGGTGACTTGGCTGTGAGCGGTAACGCCAGCCTTACTGGTAATATTGTAGGTGACGCTATCTACAACGGAAATACCAGCATCCAGATTCCTTCTGCTGGTGGTAACGCAGTTGTTAACGTAGGCAACGTGGCAAACATTGTGGTTTGGACCATTGATGGTCAACGGGTTAGCGGAACACAGTCAGTGACAGGCGTGATCAGTGCTGGCGGCAATATCACAGGAGCTAATGTAAATGCAGCTGGTGTTGTGTCAGCGGGCGGATCTGTGGTTGGTGCGTTAATCAGCTCAACTGGCAACGTAAACACTGTGGGCATTGTTGGAACTGGTGATTTTTCAACCACAGGCAATGTCACAGCTGGAAATATTGTGGGCACACTGGTTGCATCAAGTCTTAGCATAAGTGGCAACATCACTGGTGGTAATTTGCTAACAGGTGGATTGATATCTTCTACTGGTAACATTACCGGTGGTAATGTGTTGGGTGGCGCCAATGTCAATGCCACAACGCACACAGGAACCACTGTATCAGTAAGTGCAAACGTCACTGCTGGTAATATTTTAACTAGTGGATTGATATCTGCCACTGGAAATATCACAGGTGGTAACTTAAATGCTGCTGGATTGAGCTTGAGTTCAAATGTGGTGTCGGCAATCAATTCAACCAGCAACATCACAACCACTGCTAACATATCTGGTGGTAATATACTTGGCACAATATTTGGTAATTTAACTGGTACCACAATTTCAATGAGTGGTAACATTACCGGTGGAAATCTACTAAACAATGGATTGATTTCTAGCACTGGCAATAGCACAGCGGCCAATTATTTAACTGGTGGTTCAATCTCTGCCACAGGTAACATTACAGGTGGAAATATTTTAGGTGGAGCGAATGTCAACGCAACCACACACACAGGTACCACTGTATCAGTAAGTGCAAACGTCACTGCTGGTAATGTATTAACTGGTGGATTGATTAGTGCCACAGGTACAATAACTGGTGGCAATTTAAATGTCAGTGCCAATGTATTGAGCAATTTGTTGCCTGTGTCAAATATCACGTATGATTTAGGATCAACCAGCCAACGTTGGCGAGATCTGTGGCTTGCCAACAGCACAATCTATTTGGGCAATGCACAAATTTCAGCCAACACCACAGCCATAATCATTACCAATCCCGCAGGCGGAACCACTGTGCTACAAGGTGCCACACCTTCTATCACTGGCAACGTGGTCAGCGTGACAGGCAATATCACAGGTGGCAATATTTTAACCAGTGGACTAATTAGTGCCACAGGCAATATCACAGCTGGCAATGTATTAGGTGGAGCCAATGTTAATGCCACGTCACTCACAGGTACCACAGTTTCAGTAAGTGCCAACATCACTGGTGGTAACTTGCTCACAGGCGGATTGATATCTGCAACCAGTAACATCACAGGTGGTAATCTAAGTACCGCAGGAAACATATTCCAAACCAATCCAACTGGTCAAATCAGTGCCAGCGGTAACATCAACGGTGGCAATTTAAATATTACTAATATCATATCTGCTGGTGGCAACATCAAGGGCGGCAACGTTAACGCAGTTCAGGATATCAGTGCATTTGGCAATGTAACTGGAAATAACTTTAGTGCAGGTGGATTGGTCAGTGTAGTTGGCAACATCACCAGTGGCAATGTAAGTACCACATCACTTACAGGTACCACAATATCAGTAAGCGCAAATATAGATGCTGGTAATTTATTAACAAGTGGATTGATTTCGGCCACAGGTAACATCAATGCTGGTAATTTAACAACCACAGATTTAAGTGGCGTTACACTCACATTGTCAGGAAATTTAAACACCACAGGCAACATTCTTCAAGCCAATCCATCTGCGGTTATCAGCACTTCAGGAAATATTAGTAGTGGTAATGTTACTACTAATGGATTGATTTCTGCTCTTGGTAACGTTCGAGGTGGCAACATCTTGACTGCCAATGCAGTCAGTGCAGGCGGCAATATTTCGGCTACAGGTAATGTAATTGCAGGAAACTTGAACGCCGCTGGATTGAGTTTGAGTTCAAATGTGGTATCAGCACTAAACTCAACTTCTAACATTGTTACCAGTGCCAATGTGTCCGGCGGTAATTTGTTAACTGCTGGCAATGTTTCAGCAACTGGCAATGTGGCGGGTGCTTATCTGCTTGGTGATGGCAGTCAAATCACTGGTATTAGTATTGGCGCTGGTACCAATATCACAAACGGTACATCCAATGTTACTGCGGCATTAAACGGTAATGTAACCGCTGGTATTGGCGGTAGTACTGTGACCACAACAGCCGGCACTGGATTTTATGTAACTGGCGTGGTCAGTGCTAGCGGTAATGTTTCTGGCAATTACTTTATTGGAAATGGCAGTCAGCTCAGTGGCATTGATGCCACAAGTATTCAAAATGGCACATCAAATGTGCGTGTGGTCAGCTCTGGTGGTAATGTGGCTATTGGGGTGGGCGGTACAAGTAATGTGGTTGTTTATGCTACCACAGGTGAATATGTCACTGGATTGATTTCAGCAACTGGTAATATCACTGGTGGTAATATCTTAGGTGGCGCCAATGTCAATGCTACCATACATACAGGTACTACAGTATCTGTAAGTGGCAATATTACTGGTGGTAATGTATTAAACAACGGATTAATTTCAAGTACTGGCAATAGCACCGCAGCCAATTATCTAACTAGTGGATTGATATCTGCTACAGGTAATATTACCGCTGGTAATGTGCTGGGCGGCGCCAATGTTAATGCTACGTCACTCACAGGTACCACAGTATCGGTAAGTGGTAATATCACAGGTGGTAATATCTTAGGTGGAGCCAATGTTAATGCTACGTCACTCACAGGTACCACAGTATCAGTAACTGGCAATGTCACCAGCGGTAACTTAACTGCTGGTACATTAACATTATCAGGCAATACAATCAGTTCAAGTGATTCTATAATCACAATTGATCCTGCTGCCACAGGCAATACTGGTGCAGTGATTATTCAAGGTAACTTGAGCGTTACTGGTAATGTGACTTACATTGATTCCAACACAATTACCACAAATGATTTAATGATCAATGTGGCCAACAATGCTGCCACTGCTGCTGCTGCAAATGGAGGTGGTATTGGTGTTGGTCCTGTAACTGGTGCGTATGCATCACTGACGTACAACAGCACTGGTAATACTTGGACCATAAGCAATGGTGCCACTGTGAGTGGATTGTTGAGTGCAAGTGGCAACGTAACCGGCGGCAATATACTAACAGGTGGTTTGATTTCGGCCATTGGAGCAATCACAGGTGCATCAGTTGTTGGCGGAGTAATGACTGGTAGCAGTATCAGTGTATCAGGCACAGTGACAGGTGCATCTGTGGTTGGTGGAGTAATAACTGGCAGTAGTCTCAGTGTGTCTGGTGCAGTAACTGGTGCTGCAATCACAGGTTCTAGTTTGACAGTGTCAACTGGTAACATCTCAGGCGGCAACATCAACAACAACAACGGCAACGGTGTTGGTAATATTGGTAGTTCAACCACATACTTTAACACTGTGTTTGCCAAGGCCACATCAGCACAATACGCTGACTTGGCAGAAAAATATCTTGCTGATCAAGAATATGAAGTTGGCACTGTGCTTGCAGTAGGTGGCGATGCCGAAGTCACAGCCTGTAAGATTGGTGACAGAGCAATTGGTGCTGTGAGTGAGAACCCTGCATTCAAGATGAATGACGGTCTTGAGAATGGCACATTTGTTGCACTCAAAGGTCGAGTGCCGGTGAAGGTGATTGGCACTGTACGCAAAGGACAACGACTGGTTGCACACAACAATGGTTGTGCTGTGGCAGGTGTGGCTCACGCCAATGATGTGTTTGCCGTAGCACTTGAAAGCAGTGATGATGTTGGTGTTAAAATGATCGAAGCATTGATTTTATAATGTCAAAACACCACATTGATTTACCATAAATATAGAAATAGGAATAAGGCATACAGATGGCAACCACACCGTATACAGTTACATTAACCGACGGCACAATATATGCCAACATAGCAACTGGCACTATCAACACCTCCAGTTCGATGACACTGATTGGCAAAAACTATGCCGAGTATGGACAGATGTTGGCCGACAACTTTATTCGTTTGTTGGAAAATGCTTCCAACACCACAGCACCGCCTGCGCCACTTGTTGGACAGTTATGGTGGGACAAAACTACCACACTGCTAAAAGTTTATTCCGGCACTGGTTGGAAAAATGTCGGCGGTGCCACATCTTCAAGTTCACAACCTGCACCCAGCATTGTTGGCGACTTGTGGTTTAATACTGTAAATCAACAACTCTACGTTTGTTCAGTAGCAGGAAACCCGGGCACATTTATTGTGGTTGGTGCGGCTGTTAACAATCCAGGCAACATTACATTTGCAGTGGCCAACACTGTGGTTTCTACTGTGTCCAGCACAGGCGCTTTTGTTACTGGTTTAATTAGCGCAACAGGTAACATAACTGGCAGCAACATTGCCACCAACGGATTAGCCACAGTTGCTGGCAACATACAAGGTGGCAACTTAACAACTGCTGGATTAATAAGTGCTGGTGGTACTGTCACTGGATCAAGTTTATTGGGCGCTGTTGTTAGTGTGAGTGCAAATATAACTGGCGGTAATGTATTAACTGGCGGCTTAATTTCTGCAACTGGTACTGTTACAGGGTCGAGTTTGTTGGGTGCTGTTGTAAGTGCAAGTGGCAATGTCACTGGTTCTAACTTGAACACAGGTGGGTTGGTAACAGCCGTTGGCAATATAAGTGGCGGCAACTTAAGAACTGTTGGACTAATCAGTGCTACTGGTACTATAACTGGCAGTCAGTTTACAGGTTCTGGTGCAGGACTAACAAGCATACCGGGCGGAAATGTCACAGGCACAGTGGCCAATGCTACTTACGCTGTGAGTGCTGGATCAGCCACAACTGCTACCACAGCTAATAGTGCTAATAGTGTAGCAGGTGCCAATGTATCAGGTACAGTGGCCAATGCCACTTATGCTGTGAGTGCTGGATCAGCAAGTACAGCTACAACCGCAACTTTTGCTGGAACTGCCAATGCGGTTTCGGGCGCCAATGTATCAGGTGCTGTGGCCAATGCAACCTATGCAACATCAGCTGGTAGTGCTACCACAGCAGGTCTAGCAACAGTTGCTGCATCTGCTAATTCTGTATCAGGTGCAAATGTTGTGGGCACAGTAACCAGCGCATCTTTTGCCGGAGTTGCTAACTCCGTATCGGGTGCCAATGTGTCAGGAACAGTGGCCAACGCAACTTATGCAACATCAGCTGGTGTAGCAACTTTTGCTGGAACTGCTAACGCTGTGTCAGGTGCCAATGTGTCAGGTGCTGTGGCCAACGCAACATACGCCACATCAGCTGGATCAGCTACCACAGCAGGTACAGCTACCACAGCAGGTACAGCTACCACAGCTGGCACAGCCACCACAGCTGGATCAGCAACCACAGCTGGATCAGCAACCACATTTACAACAAATCGCACCAACTATTTAGGATCCACAAATGGTGCAGTTGCCGGCCAACTGATGTGGAAAAACTATGGCAATAACCATACAATTTTTGATGCCTCGGCCAGTTCCAGTCCAGATAGCACTCCTATTAACAACACCAATGCGGCGGTTCCTTGGTCAGGGACATATCCAACACTGATGGGCTGGAACGGTTCCAGTACATATGGTGTTCGTGTTGACTCTGCCAGAGTTGCAGACAGTGCCACCACTGCTGGAACTGCAACCAGTGCAACTTCAGCAACAACTGCCACTAGTGCAACCACAGCAGGAAGTGCAACCACAGCTGGCACAGTGACCACGGCAGCGCAACCATCTATCACTAGTGTTGGAGTTTTAACAGGTTTAAGTGTGGCTGGTAATGTTAACATCTCGCAAAGATTGATACCAACCCAAATTGAGTTTACTAACTATGGCTGGACTAGGATAGCAACAACTGGTGGCACCACAAATATTCCTGGCGGCGTCAACCAACAAAAACGAGTGTTTGTGTTTACCGGTACATTAAATCAATACATAGGATTGCCGCTCACCACTTATAACACGGCAGTTCCTGAGTTTTATATTATAAACAACAGTACTGGAACACTGTTTATCGAAGATGCTGTTGGATTTCCAATTGCAACTATTACATCTGGTGCAAGTTGCACTGTTACTGGAGTATTCACATCAACTCCTGGTGCAGATTACTGGCGTGCATCAATAGGTGCTACAAATTTTGCCCTTGGTTGTGGCGGACAGACTTGGCAGGATGTAAGTGGTAGCAGATCACTCAACACCAATTATACCAATACTACTAACAGACCAATCATGGTCAATGTCAGCGTATATACTAACGTTAATCAACAAATGCAGTTAATTGTTGGTGGTGTAACTGTGGCATATACTGGTTGGTCATCATTTGGTGCTGGTGCAGTCGGTGGCATGGTTTCTGCTGTTGTGCCGCCGGGAGTTGTATATCAAGCCTACACTGCAACCGGGGTAGGATCAGCTACAACTTGGGCAGAATTGCGCTAAGGAATGCAAATGAAACATTATAAAAGTCCAAACAACGAAATTTATGCCTACGAAGCAGATGGCAGTCAAGATCACGTTATTCCCAAAGATTATGTAGCTATTACTGATTTGGAAGCTGATCAACTAAGAACTGCTAATGCCCAATCACGATTTGACACACTGAACTACGTTGACAAACGCCGCGCAGAATATCCGCCTATAACAGACTATCTTGATGCAGTGGTCAAAGGTGACCAAGAAGGCATAGACGTATACATTGCAACCTGCCAAGCTGTTAAAGCAAAATATCCCAAATCATAAACATGACACAACCTGTATGGCTCACTCCTGCTGGCAACCTTGGTGTAATACCAGTTGGCGTATTTTTTCAGCTGACCCTTTTTGGAGAACTGCCTGGCGAGCCTGGGGCAGAACTTTATTATGATGTTATTGCTGGCAAACTACCTGATGGTATTCAATGTGCTCGCAATGGTACTATTTCTGGCACACCCGATGCGGTGGCTAGTCTGCAAGGTGTTACTTTAGAAGTAGGGCGCAATACCACCAGTAAGTTTACTGTGAGGCTGTATCCTGAAAACGATCCTACCAACATTCGAGATCGCACATTTAGCATAACAGTTGCTGTGATCCCTGAACCAGTTTGGGTTACTCCTGCTGGCCTAGTTGCAGTATACTATGATAGTGATCCTGTAGATTATCAATTTTTATTTCAAGAAGTCTATACTCCTGACACCACAGTAGTTACTGTGGCTGCTGGTGCCCTGCCAGGCGGTTTACAGTTAAGCCTTGATGGTCGTCTCACTGGATATGTTCAACCTTCTCCAAATATTGATGCTGTAGCGGGTTATGATATCAGTGCTCAAAGTGTTGAGCCCTATGACTTTTTGAGTCAAAGCATTAGTAAAAATTATCAATTTACTTTGCAAGTCAGTAATGGTACTGCTTCTAGTCTGAGAACATTTGAAATTTTTGTTTACAGTCGCAGTCAAATGCAAGCCAGTGATGGTGTATTGATAGTAAACTCAGATATAGAAATCAACAATAACACATATATCACTGCGGATGAAACGCCATATCAAGCTCCCTTTATAACCAATACAGTACCAAGCAATCTTGGAACATTCAGAAGCAGTAACTATTTTGCCTATCAGTTTGTGGGCGAAAACTACATAAGCCAACCTATTACCTATGCTATATCAGTAAATCAAGGTGCTGGATTTGCGCCAGGATTAACACTGGATCCCTCATCAGGTTGGTACTATGGTTATATTCCTGATCAAGGAACAACTGAAACTGAATACAGTTTCAATATTGTGGTATATCAAAATGAGTTTATCACTCCTGCTATGACTATCACACAAACTGTAGCAGCCACAGGATATGTCACTGCTAACTATATAACCAACACACTTGAACAAAATTTGCCTTTTAGATTGGTCAGTAATTTTGGTGGGTTGACTGCTGGGACACTATACTACGTTGACACCATTGTGAGTCAAACCGCAGTATGGAATATTGCCAATGACCAAATAACTTCTTACAACACTGTATTCACAGTACATTTGGCTGACAGCTCAATACCCACATTAACCAACGCCACTGGAGCAGTAGAAGCCACTCTTGTAATTGAATGTACTGAAACTGACAGCGACACCAAACGAATCACCTGCTCGAGCACTGCTAATCTAGGCATAGGACAACCGCTGGTGTTTACTGGCACTGCATTTGGCGGCATAACTGCTGCCGCTCAAACAATTTATTATGTTATTGAAATATCAAATGAACGGCAATTCAAAGTAAGTGATCATCCGTATTCGCCCACAGAGGTCAATACACCAGTAACACTGACCACTGCTGCTGGGTCAATGCTTGCTAATATGATTTTAGCCAGTGAAGCATATCCATTCTCGCTAACTATTACTGGCGCAGTTGATGCCGAAGTTGTATGGGATACTCCTTCTGATTTGGGCAACATTGTGAACGGTGCAACCAGCATGTTCAAAGTATCTGCTACCAATCGAGGTGGTCGCACCATGCGGTACCGATTGAAGAGCGGCGCATACAATTCATTGCCCCAGGCCTTGGAACTATTGCCATCAGGTGACATAGTGGGCCGAGTGAGTTTTGACACATTTGCTCTGGATCTTGGAACCACTACATTTGACCAAAGTTTTGCTATAAATCGAAATTTAGCTAGCTTGGGAACAACATTTGACTTGACTTATGTGTTTACTGTAAATGCCTACGCCGAAGATACCAATCAGACCATATATGAAGTTGCCAGTATACATGTAAACAATGGTGGTTCGGGATATAGTTTTTTAAACAAACCTACCATTGCTATCAGTGCTCCTGTAGGAGCCAGTGCAGTGCCAGCCGAAGCAGGATTTGTCACTGTAGCAGGTGGCGCTATTACTGCGGTAGCACTGGCAGAAAATGGCAATGGTTATACATCTCCACCCACAGTTACTGTCACTCAAGGATTTGGCGGGTCGGGAGCCAATCTCACTGCTGTAATGGCAGCCACAGGCAGTCGAGATGTAATCAGTGTATTCAAAACATTTAAGATACACGTTGTTCGTGAATACAATCGACCCTATCAAAATCTCTATGTGCGAGCCATGCCGCCACCTAACGATCGTGCGCTGATACGCAGTTTGCTAGATAACGAAGAAATCTTCCCACCAGCGTATTTATATCGTGCGGATGATCCCAACTTTGGTAAGAGTTCTCAAGTGACTTATGCCCATGCATTTGGCCTAGCACCTGACACACTAGACCGTTATGTGGCCAGCTTGTATGAAAATCACTACTGGAAAAATCTCATCTTAGGTGAAATAGACACAGCACAGGCGATTGATCCCACAACAGGTCAAGTTGTGTATGAAGTTGTTTACAGCAAAATCATTGATAATCTTGTAAACACTGATGGACAAAGTGTCAATAAAATTGTGACATTACCGTATGCTATTGTTAATCCTGTAGATGGTACTACCATAATCACATCAGTATATCCCAACAGTTTGGTCAACATGCGAGATCAAGTGATTGATGTTGTGGGACAAATTTCAAACACATTACCACTATGGATGACCAGCAAGCAGACTAACGGGCGTGTGTTAGGTTTTACTCCAGCTTGGGTAATTGCTTATGTAAATCCAGGACGATCCAAAGAAATTGCATATTACATTCAAACTTACTTTGCTCAGCAACTCAACTCAGTTGACTTTAAAGTGGATCGTTATATCCTAGATAGAGTATTGAGTAAAAATTGGGATGTTGACACTCAACATTGGGTGCCACGTCCACCTACATTGACCACGTTTGATCGATTCTCTACCGGAAACAAAGTATTCATCGGAACAGTGGATATTTGTACCAGTTTGGCATGGTCAGATGTTAACAATCGATCACTAAAGTATATCAATGATCTAGGCGGACTCGATGGCATTATCAATGATATAGAAGGTAAAACCATAATCTTTGCCAATCAAGAAGAATACAACGGCCCGCCTGGTAGCAATTATCCGACCATAACTGATGCGTGGCAAATATGGGATGCACCGTCAGGTGGTGTTTCGGGCATTCCAGAAACTTACTTTGCCG
>Ga0214919_10012615_pt1 | contig 10367 bp, 11 predicted proteins | sample LL1503_MetaG_FD_177994 | JGI IMG/M metagenome (GOLD analysis project Ga0214919, IMG submission 177994) | Freshwater microbial communities from Lake Lanier, Atlanta, Georgia, United States - LL-1503 | ecosystem: Environmental > Aquatic > Freshwater > Lake | place: USA: Georgia | collected... | reverse complement strand
CTGAAGAATATCCATTCAAACCTCCTATTTGGGAATTTCTTGGTGTAAAACATAATATTTCTGTTCCAATAAATTTACATGATTATTATACTGATATTATTGGATATCATAATAAGATTAATAAAAAACATTGGTCACCTGCTATTAATATTCATATTGATATTTTAGATTTTTTTCAAAAAATTAATCATTTTGATTACATGTTGAAGAGAGAAAATTTTGAATCTTTGTGAAAAATTATTGTATTATTGTATTGTTATATTAGTTTTATTATATTAGTGTTATAATGGCTAGGCTAGGCTAAATTATGTAGTTCCTTCCATTAATTATAAAAATAATTGTTTATAAAAATACTTAAATAGTATTTGAGTTGTTTTTATTATTACTAGGCACTTGTAGCTCAGTTGGTTAGAGCATTGGTCTTATGAGCCAAAGGTCTTCGGTTCGAGCCCGAACTAGTGCATAAAATAATAGAAACAACTCAAATGCTAGTTTTACTACATGAATATGAATATGAATATAAATACATATATTTATATATATGTATTTATATATATTTACATGATTTGTGATTTAAATAATATTAATTGTATTATTAAAAATGAAGGTTTAAATTTATTGGTAGTTTCTTATGGAGGTTCTTGTAGTAATACATTAGTTGAATATTTAGAAAAAAATAATTATAAATGTAAAACCCCAATATGGGATAAATTATTATGTCATTGTCCACACTATATAGAAATTGATATACCAATTATTTATATTTATGATAATCCTATAAAATCATTCTTATCAATGAAAAACAGAGGTAAAGGATTTTGGGATGTAAATCAAAGAAAAATGACTAATAATAATAATGTAGAATTATCAGATGATAACTTAATGAAAGTAATGATTGATCAATTTAATAATTGGACAAATATAAAAAGAGATAATGTATTAATAATTAAATCTTGTGAATTATTTCAAAATAGTATAGTAAATAAATTAGAGAAATTCTTAAAAAAAAAAATACATCATTTTCCAATATTGTATAAAAATCCTAAAAGTAGCAACATAAATATTGAAAATGTTGAATTAATTAAAAAATATGATTTAGAAATATATAAAATTAATAATTTTACTAATTAAATATATATTTTTGGTTTTTTTAGTTTTTTTAGTTTTTTTAGTTTTTTAGTTTTTTTGTTTGCTTCTAGAATATATGTTTCATTGTAATTATTTTACAATATTCTAAAAGATTATTATTTATTTTTTCAATACAATTGGTATCAGCAATAAAGGATTGTTTATATTTGATAAAGTTTATAATTGCTTGATTGTTTTTCTTACTACGTGATATTTCATGTATACCACAAAAAAATCCTAGTTTTTTGATGGATTCGTTGTATATTATTTCACCGGATATTGGTAGTTCTTCACATAATTCTGGTGTTAAATAATCGTGAATATCTTTTTTTAAGGTGGTTTTACCTGTTCTTGATTCTCCTGATAAAATAATCATTTTATCGTTTGGGGAATTGGTTTTTATATTTTCAATATAGTTTATTAGGTAATTATAATCTTCTTGAGATAGATATTGTGACCATTTATGTAAAGGATATGTTTCCATTTTGTTTATAAAAGAATATAGTGAGATGTTTTTATGTTTGTTTACTTATTGTTTGTTTCATTTTATGTTTGTTTACAGATATAAAAACGTATTTATAATAAAATATAATCTAATGATTTCTGATAATAATGAAGAAGAAATAGAAGTATTATTGAATGATTGTTATGGTGGTTGGAGAGTTAGTAATAAAGCTAGGAAATTATATGAATTAAGAAGAACGAAGGATTCTAATTATTATATCAGTAAAAGAAGTGATCCTATATTTGTTCAAATATATAAAGAATTAGGGGATGAATTTGATGCGGGAGAATATAGTAAGACCGGAATTGAAAAAATTCCTAAAAAATATGAAAATCATTATATTATTACTGAATATGATGGTTTAGAAAGTATAGAAATTGATTACGTAAAATATGAATTGGATCATTTGAAAAAAAATATAAAAGAAATCTTAGAAAATAATAGTATTGATAATGATGAAAAAATAAATCAATTAAAAAACATGAAATGAAAAAGGTATAAAAAATTGAAATCATTTTTATACATTTTACTTTGATTATAAAGAGAGAAATGTTTACGTTTAAATTAATAATGATGTTTTTATTTGTTCAGACTGTGTTATCCTTTGTTATAAGACATACTTTTCATAAGTTTTCAAATTATAAGTTTTCGAAAACATGTTATATGGATGATGATGATAATGATGACAAAAAAAGAAAGAATAATGATTGTGGGGATCACTTTGTTGATGATTATAAAGATATGTATACCTTGATTTGGTATGACTGTCCTGAATGTAAAGAATTATTGAATACTTTTGTTTACTTGAATTTACAGGTCAATTATATTGATATGGGGATTTATTTAGATAAATGTGGTTATTTAGATGGTATGGATTATTTAAATAACGATTTGATGAATAAACCTTTATTCTATAAAGATGTAGATTTGATCGGAGATGACTTATTTGACATATACAGTGAAATTTATAAGAGTGTGTAAGGGTACACCCGGTATTCGCCGTAAAGCATATTAATTTACAATAAACTAAAAATAATGAATAATTGTACTCTTTTTTATGGATCAAGAGAGAAAACAAGAAATGAGTGACAAAACGAAGAAATGAGTGACAAAAAAAGGCTCAAATGCAGCCTTTAAAATTTTTGTTAAGTTTACATTACAACATGTACATTGAAGTATTTGTTAGATACCTCGTCAATATACTCGGTATTCGCAAAAGCGATAGTAGTCATCGGGGTTCGACAGAGAGAACAGCGAGGTTGAGGAAAATTGACAGTGGTAATCTGGTGTTCCAAATACTGTTCTACGCAAGTCTTACACACCTCGTGATTACAATTTGTTACCGTTCTTTCTTTTCCCGGTTTACAGTCAACGCAGATAGGGCACTCAAACTCCACAAGATTGGTTTCAAATTCAAAACATTTGGCAAGAATATTTAGTTTTTTTTCACCACGAGGATTAGGAGGGTTTGCTAGTTGTTCGCGTCTTAAAGCTGCGTATCTCGCACTAGCATACCAGTAGTACCAAATAAGTACTTTGATTCGGTTTCTCTTAAAGGCTAACAATGATTCTTGAAAAGTAATTTTATTTCTCTCGACTAATTTTAAAATCAGAGGATTTAATTTTAACTTGATATGGTTCATTAATATAGTAAGTTCATGTAGTGTATAGTTAATAAATAGCATCCGTAATGGTATTTCTCTGTTACCGTTACCGGTATCGCGGACATTTCTTATATGAAGGTGTATGTTTTCGGCATCTTGAGTTACTCTAGGACAGTGATTTTGAGTATGTCCTGGTTCTCTGCAATGACCACACTTCTTTTGATTCATTTTTCACTTGTAAATTTTGAAATCTTATAGTTTAATATATATACGTTGAAGGTTACATCAAAATCCATTTCAATTTTTTTGATTTTTCGGCGATTTCTTGAAATACTTAAAAAAGTTTTTGAATTCTGGGTGGGTAAGCTTAGGAACTTCAACTTGGGCTTAGGAACTTCAACTTGGGCTTAGGAACTTCAACTTGGGCTTAGGAACTTCAACTTAGGCTTAGGAACTTCAACTTGGCATATTTTGCCTAACATTTTTTTAGTTTTTGAAAAATACAGCCGAAAATTAAAAAATTGAAATGCTTTTTTAAATAACCCCAAGTAAGTATTAAAACAAATAAGTTATCATATAAAATTATTAATTATGAGTGTTTCTGCCAGTTACTTCACTCCTTTACCAGAGGCGTTATTGGATAATATTTTCGAGTTTGCTAGTGAAGGTCCTTTAAAACTAGCGTTTGATGCCAAAAAAGAAGCGTTTGTAGAAAAAATCAATAGAAATTTTACTCTTTTGAAGAAGGCACTTCAGTTCAAGATCGATAATCCACCATACTTTGACGTAGACGACCCCAATTTCGATTATGAAATCGGTACCACCGAACTAGACATTATCGAAAACTTGACCTTCAAGTATCCGTTAAAGTTACGAATTCGCGAAGGTTGTCGTGATCAGTTTTATACTAACGAAGGATACCTAGAGTTGAAGTTTTGCTATAGTAAGAGTTTCAACGGTTATATCACAAATAAATGTACCGTTTCACTTCCCAGGTACTATCTACAAAACGTCCAAAAGGCAGCAACACACTATAAAAACCAGTGTAACAAAAAATTATCCAAAAAAGATTTTTATCATGCCAAGTATATGTATAAAGGATTTAAAACCCTATCTTATGCTCCAGACGTAGTGTTTATTTAGATTAGATTTTGTATATTTTTAAAATTAACAAGAGGGAAACCTTTTTTTATTCGATCGATTATTATAAAAAAATTGAAATGCTTATTCTCTTTTTCATTAAATAATAACAACTAAGCTTTGATTAATAAAATGGAAAATTTTTATAAAATAGACAATCTTCTTCATCATGGTTTTCAAACATATTATTTAAAAATAGAACATGTAGTAGAAGCAACTTTATTCAATGATACATTTTTATACTATTATAAAACTGAACAAGTAAAAGAAGGAAAATTATTAGGAAGATTTCTTGGAAAAGACAAAGATAATTCTTATGTTTTTGAATATGGTATTAAAGATAATAATGATTTTACAAATGGTTTTATTTATTGTATGCCATTACCTGAAGGACTTCCAAAACAAAATGGAAGAAATCTTATACCGATTCATAATTTCACTTATTTAGATTATCCTGTATATGTACACTGTGAAAAAGAAAATAATTAAAATATATTTGATTAGATTAGTATTTGAAACTTGTAAAATTAATTAAAATTATATACTATACCATGGCATCTTTAAATACCATAGTATCGCATTCTCTCTTTATTTTTTCTTTTAATTCAAATTCGCAAAAGAAAAAATATTATTATTTATACTCTTTCTTTTTCATGTAAAGAGAGAAAACAAGAAATGAGTGACAAAATGGAGAAATGAGTGATGAAAAATTGATTTATAATATGGGGGAAATTATTCGTTAATTTTCGCACGAATTATTTTCACACTCCTTTAAAAATTCAAAGATTTCTGTATGGGAAAGTCAAAAGGGAAATCGATTTTGGACATTTTTAAAAATGTCCATTTTCGAAAAGGGGCGGATGAGTCTTGAAAAAACTTTGTTTACTGCATAATTGAAAATTAGCGTCTCGTGGCTAAAATAATAATTTCATATTTGTTACCATAAATTTTATTTATTTTTGCCGAAAACTATTTAGGGGTTTTTTATTGTTCTATAATATATGAACATTTCGAACACTTTAGAACAAATAATGTCCAAAAATTCCCCAAAAAAAGACTATAAATTTATGTGTACTTTTTGTAACTTTAATACATCTAATAAAAAAGATTGGAATAAACACGTTGTTACCATAAAACATACAACGTTATCAAATGGGGCTTTTTTGAACACTTTGAACAATAATTTACCCAAAAAAACCCAAAAAAACCCCAAACCTGTTAAGCTATTGGTTTGTGATAATTGTAATAAAAATTATCTTGCTCGCAGTGGTTTATGGTATCATAAAAAAAATTGTACCAAAATAATTAAAGAAGATAGCGATAAAGAAAAATTCCGCTATGCTATTAAGCATATCGCTCATAAAAATATACAAATGATTCCTGAATGGAAAAAAGAAAATCCTGAATACAAGTTAAACGATGGTTATTCCAATGATCAGTTTATGCAACTCGTTATGGAATCTATGGGTGGATCGGATAAAATTCAAGAACTGGGTTATCAAGACAAGATTATTTCCAAAGTAGCAAAACATGTTGTTATTGATAAATAAATAAATAATTATACTCTTTCTTTTTCCATTAAAGAGAGAAAACAAGAAATGAGTGACAAAACGAAGAAATGAGTCGTGAAATAATACATTCTAAAATGAACGAATTCTTTTCAACCCCCTTTAAAAATTCAAAGATTTCTGTATGGGAAAGTCAAAAGGGAAATCAATTTTGGACATTTTTAAAAATGTCCAAAATCGAAAAGGGGTGGATGAGTCTTGAAAAAACTTTGTTTACTGCATAATTGAAAATTAACGTCTCGTGGCTAAAATAATAATTTCATATTTGTTACCATAAATTTTATTTATTTTGCCGAAAACTATTTAGGAATTCTTTATTGTTCTATATATATGGTGACATTTAGTGACGTTTTAGTGACAAAAAAGGAGCAAAAAGGGCAAATAGAATATGTTTGTGAAAAATGTCACTTTACATGCTTTAAAAAATATTCGTACGATAGACATTTACTCACACGTAAACATAAAGAAGTGACGTTTGGTGACGATTTAGGGACAAAAAAGGAGCAAAATGGGCAAATAACTAACAACACATATTGTTGCTTGAATTGTGATAAGACTTATTTTTCTAGAAATGGATTGTGGCTTCATAAGAAAAAATGTTCTATTGTTCCTCAAAAACTCGATGATGATATGTTAGTCAAAATGGTATTAGATGTTGTTAAATCCAGTTCTGAAATGCAAAAACAAAATAACGAATTACAGAAACAAGTTTTAGATATATTTAAAAATGGAACCATGAGTAATAGTCATAATCATAATAATAATAATAAAACATTCAATTTACAGTTTTTTCTTAATGAAACTTGTAAAGATGCTGTCAATATCATGGATTTTGTCAAAGATATTAAAATCAATGTTGCTGATTTAGAGGATGTCGGCAAATTGGGTTATGTTAATGGAATCAGTAATATTATTATTAAGAATTTGAAAGAGATGGATGTTTCTAAAAGACCTGTTCATTGTAGTGATATTAAGAGAGAAGTATTGTATATCAAGGATCAAGATAAATGGGAAAAAGAAGATAATGATAAAGATAAATTCCGCTATGCTATTAAGCATATTGCCCATAAAAATATACAAATGATTCCTGAATGGAAAAAGGAAAATCCTGAATACAAGTTAAACGATGGTTATTCCAATGATCAGTTTATGCAACTCGTTATGGAGTCTATGGGTGGATCTGATCAAATTCAAGAACTGGGTTATCAAGACAAGATTATATCCAAAGTAGCCAAACATGTTGTTATTGATAAATAAATATTTATTGACAACATGTTTACAAAAAACTCTGAAAACTCGCAAAAAGTCGTTTTTTATTTATTGTTATCAATTTTCATTTCATTTGTATCATTTTAAAAGTATTAATTTACACTATAATTAAAAATGTTGACAAAATGTTGACAAAAAACTCTGAAAACTCTGAATTATCGTTTTCAACTTTATACCCTTCTCTCTTCTATCTACAACTAGATACTCTTTCTTCTTCACAATAAAATATATTTTCTTTAAACAAAATATATTTTTTTAACATGAATATACTCTTTCTTTTTCATGGAAAGAGAGAAAACAAGAAATGAGTGACAAAACGGAGAAATGAGTGGGGAAATAATACATGCGAATTCGCACGAATTAATTGACCCCCAAGAAAAAAAAATATATTTTAATTTTACATTTTTTAAAACTAACTACTACTAACTACTAACTACTAACTACTCGTCTTCGTATTCCTCTTCTTCTTCTTCGTCAAAGTCGATTGTCATTGTATTTTCGTTCCATTTACCGACTACGTCTTGTTCCATGTTGTAGATCATACCCGTGTTTTTTGATTTCAGGTATGTTGTACCTTGGAATTCCATTTTGTTCACTACGTCTACTTTTGGAACTTGTTTTTCGCTTTCTGCTTTGCTTACTACCACTTCGTTTACTTTATTTACTACAACTTTTTCCTTTACAACAACTTTTTCCTTTACCACTTCATTCACTTCTTCTTTCACTACATTCACTTCATTCACTACATCTTTTGCTACTAGGTTGGCGAAAAGGTCATCTATAGCTGAGCTTGATTCTGTTTCTTTCTTTTCTTTCTTTGGTCTACCTTTTTCTTTCACCACCTTCTCTTTTGCCTCCTTCTTCGGTCTACCTTTCTTCTTCGATTCCGATGAAATCGATGAATTATCGTCTTTTATTACCATTACCTCTTCTTCTAAACCAACAGGAACAGGAACAGGAACAACTACATCTACACCTAAAGGAACAACTACACCCACACCTTCCTCTTTTGGAACATCTACACCACCAACGGCAACTACACCGGCAACGGCTTTTCCTTTTGCTTTCTTTTCCTTTACTACTTTTTCCTTTACTACCTTTTCCTTTACTACTTTTTCTTTTACTACTTTTTCTTTTACTACTTTTTCTTTCTTACCTTTCTTACCTTCATTTTCAGCTAAAACTTTCGTTTTCACTGAACTATCATCTTTTACTACTACACCTTCAACACTCACATCACTAACACTTCCTGTTTCGCTGTTCATTCCTGACATTGACATTGTCATGTTTACCGAAGACATTGTTAGGTTTGTTAGTGCTGAGTAGTCTGTAAGTAGTCCCATTTTACCTAGCGCTTCTTGAGCGTCGAAATTATAGTGGTATGCGCATTCCATTACTGTCTTACGGCAGCATTCTAGCAGCAGGTCTACGATTTTTGCGTTTACGATATCTGATACTGAAATTTGACTCATTTTAATATTTTATTTTACCATTTTTTCATTCTTTTCATTTCATTTCAATTTTTTTATTTTTACACCTAATTTACTCTTTACTTAAAATTACACTTACTTACACTTACACGGGACTGGATTCTGATTCAATTACTTTTCTATTTAGTAAATTTATTCTTTACTTTATGTATAACTATTATGGCTACTTATAATATCGCCGTTTTTAATGATGTTCAGAGTCCCTCTACTTTTGGCGGAGTTGCTTATACTTTACAAAATGGTCTTCCTAACTATACTTATTATTCAACTAGTGGTCAGACAACTATTCCTATTGATTCCTTTTCACTTAATATAAATTTAGTAAATTTTACTTGTGGAAATAATGTTAATAGTATTGGTAGTACTGCGTTTAGGAATTGTTCCGCTTTAACAAGTGTTACGATTCCATCGAGTGTTACTAGTATTGGTAGTAGTGCGTTTAGGAGTTGTTCCACATTAACAAGTGTTACGATTCCATCGAGTGTTACTAGTATTGGTAGTACTGTGTTTATATATTGTTCCTCTTTAACAAGTATAATTGTTGATCCTTCTAATCTATATTATTCTAGTGACAGTTATGATGTTTTATTTAATAAATTAAAAACTATATTAATACAATATCCAATTGGAAACCTACGAACATCCTATACGATTCCATCGAGTGTTACTAGTATTGCTAGTAGTGCGTTTATAAATTGTACTACTTTAACAAGTGTAACTTTTACTTCTCCATCAAGTGTTACTAGTATTGGTAGTTTTGCGTTTCAAAGTTGTATCGCTTTAACAAGTATAATTATACCATCGAGTGTTACTAGTATTAGTAATCAAGCGTTTTATCAATGTTCTGCTTTAACAAGTGTTACGATTCCATCGAGTGTTACAAGTATTGGTAGTAGTGCGTTTTATCTATGTACTGCTTTAACAAGTGTTACGATTCCATTGGGTGTTACTAGTATTGGTAATCTAGCGTTTCTAAGTTGTTCCGCTTTAACAAGTGTTACGATTCCATCGAGTGTTACTAGTATTGGTGGTAATGCGTTTTCTCTATGTACTGCTTTAACAAGTATAATTGTTGATTCTTTTAATCCAAATTATTCTAGTGACAATGATGTTTTATTTAATAAATTAAAAACTACATTAATACAATATCCAATTGGAAACACACAAACATCCTATACGATTCCATTGGGTGTTACTAGTATTAGTGATGGTGCGTTTCAAAGTTGTACCACTTTAACAAGTGTTACGATTCCATCGACTGTTACTAGTATTATTAATGATGCGTTTAAAAATTGTACCACTTTAACAAGTGTTACATTCAACACTACAAATATTCCTATTACGAATACTACAGGTGTTTTTACTGGTACTACTAATTGTAAAGTATATGTTCCAGCTCCACTTGATACTACGAATACAACTAAATTAACAAGTAATGGAATATCGGCTCAAAATATTATTTCACCACCACCATGTTTCCTAATTGGTTCCAAAATACTTACTGATAAAGGTTATATTCCAGTTGAAAATCTAAGAAAAGGCGATTTAGTCAAGACTTTGAAAAACGACTATTTACCGATTGTCTTGATTGGCAAATCGCCTATTTATAATTCTGGCGATTTAGAACGTATCAAAAACTGTTTATATACTTTACCATCCGATA
>Ga0214919_10012614_pt1 | contig 10368 bp, 12 predicted proteins | sample LL1503_MetaG_FD_177994 | JGI IMG/M metagenome (GOLD analysis project Ga0214919, IMG submission 177994) | Freshwater microbial communities from Lake Lanier, Atlanta, Georgia, United States - LL-1503 | ecosystem: Environmental > Aquatic > Freshwater > Lake | place: USA: Georgia | collected... | reverse complement strand
ATTTTTAACCCGCTTCTTATCGTTACTTACCAACCGATATGCCACAGCACGTAGATTTTAAGAAAAGAGAAGAATTCAGAATTCGGCTCGTACGCTCGCTGGAAAATGCGGGCTTCAATCCACGCAAAGCTGGAGAGCTCCGCACATTATTCAATAAGCGATATGGCTTAGGGCAAGTAACGTCTATCGCTGTTTACAAATGGCTGATGGGCGAATCAATGCCGACCGAGGATAAGTTAGTTATATTGGCCGAGATGTGTGGAGTCTGCCCTTACTGGTTACGATATGGCGAGCGTATTAAACCAATCAATTCGATAGATACCAATAACTTTGATTTTAACAATCCTCAACAGTGTTGAAAATCAAATCCCTTTGCTTACTATTTTTTTCTGTATGCACAGCGTTTTTCATGCGAAATAGATAGAAATTCACGCGGGAGACTAATCATGACGATGAACAAACTAAAAAATATTTAAAAACTACTGCGATCGGATTCAGCATGACAATCGCTCTTGTTTCAACCTTAGCTAACGCGGCTGATACGTTAACCACTCAGGAACCAAAAACTTACCGACATCTATTCAAGAGGGAATTTCATGGAAAAACGTACCCACGCAAACCATCACAGCGGGCGGCTTTGCTTGTGCATATAGATGGTCATCGTATTAGGTTGCTTTGCCCTTGCAAGCGATCCCGGCGCGGGCGCCACACAGTATTTCTGGGTCATCGCAGCTGGATTAACAACACAGGGACTTCTTACCGGTGCAGCCATTCGGTTGGGCGCGTGGTCCAAAGGTCTGAATTCGTAGGCCAGAGTGTGGCGCACTCCTAATCGCTCCCCCCTAAGTCTAATGCACTTCAATATATTGCAAACTGAACTGGAAAAACTATGCCCACCTACAGACTCAACGTGGACGGCGCTGTGCGCACAATCGAGGCTGAAAAAGACGAACCATTGTTATATGCGCTGACAGACGCCCTCAAGTTCAAGGGCCCGAAGTTTGGTTGCGGTGTGGGCCAATGCGGCACATGCACCGTACTGGTCAATGATCAACCGATTCGCTCTTGCATACTGAGCGCGTCATCGGTTGGTAATAAGCCTATCCGCACCCTGGATGGATTGATGCAAAACGGTCAACTGCATCCGGTGCAGGCTGCCTTTGTCGAAGAGCAGGCCGCTCAATGCGGTTACTGTGCAAACGGTTGGGTGATGCATGCCGTGTCCATTTTAGAGAAAAACCCTAAAGCCAGCGACGCCCAAATTCAACAAGGTTTTGCCAATGTGCAATGCCGTTGTGGCACCCAAATTGCCATCCTGCGGGCAGTCAAAAAAGCCCGCGACAACATGGCAACCGCCAAAACCTAAAGGGGGCTAAATGGACATAATGAATCTCAATCGCCGAGACTTTTTGCGAACCCAGGTCGCCTTGGTGGTCGGGGCATCTTGGGCTGTGATGGTGGGTGATGCCGCTGCGCAAGCCGTTGCCCCGGTATTGGTGGGCCCACCGCCCACCGCTTTGGATACCTGGATCCGCATCGCTGCCGATGGAAGTGTAGTGGCCAATTTCGGCAAAATGGATTGTGGCCAAGGCATTGACTTGGCCGTGGCCCAAATCGTGGCCGACGAGTTGGACGTGGCGCTGGACAAAGTCCACGTCACCATGGGTGACACCCGTTTCTCACCCAACCAAGGCGGTGGCAGTGCTAGCACTGGCTTGCGCATGGGCGCCGTGCCTTTGCGCAACGCTGCTGCTGAAGCCCGCCGAGTATTGGTCGAGGCCGCATCGCTCAAGTTGGGCGTAAATGTCGCTGGTCTGTCGGTGGAAGACGGCAGGGTGTTTGCATTGGCCGATCAAGCCAAATCGGTTACCTACGCTGAACTGATTGGGGGCAAGGCCTTCTCTACACCTATGGAGTGGAACAACCAAATTGGCAATGCGCTCAATGTCAATGGCAAGGCCAAACCAAAAGACCCCTCGCAGTACAAAATTGTGGGAAAGGGCTTTAAGCGCAAGGACATCGCCCTGAAAGTTAGTGCCCAGGAGCACTACACCGCCCACATCCGCCCCGACAACTTATTGCACGCCCGCTCGGTGCGTCCGCCCGTAGCTGGCGCTAAGCTCCTAGGTGTGGATAATGCTTCGATTGCTCATATTAAAGGCGCCAAATCGTTTGTCAAAGGTGATTTTGTGGCAGTGGTGGCCGAGACCGAGTGGAATGCTGTGCGTGCAGCGCGCAGCTTGAAGGTCAAATGGTCTGATGTCCCCGGCCCCTTCACAGGTGGTGAAGAGAAGGTCTACGACTACATCCGCCAAGCCACCCCAACAGCTGCCAATGCCATCTCGATGTTTGGTGGTAAAAAGGCCTGGGACGAAAAGCCCACCTTGGCGGCATTGTCCACCTCTGCCAAGGTGCTTGAAGCCGACTATGAATGCGCATTCCAGTCACATGCCCGCATTGGGCCATCTTGTGGCGTCGTTGATGTGCGCGGTGACAAGGCGGAAATTTGGACGGACACCCAAAAGCCCCACTTTTTGCGAATGGGCATTGCTAAGTTTTTGGGCATCCCTCCTGGAAACGTGCAGGTCAAGTGGATGCATGGGGCCGGCTCTTACGGCCGTAGCGATAGTGACGAGGCCCCCTACGAGGCCGCCTTGCTTTCCCAGGCGTTTGCCCGACCCGTGCGTATGCAGTGGTCGCGCGAAGAGGGTACGGCTTGGGATCCCAAAGCCCCCGCAGCCATCATCACCATGAAGGCTGGTTTGGATATCAACAACCAAGTCACCGGCTGGTTGTTCAAAGCCAAGGGCTTCAATGGATGGGATGTACGCTTCACCCCAGAGAGCCCCGAGCATGTGTTGGTGGGCATGCTCACTGGGCACAAAAAGTGGAATGCCTACAACTTCAACGTGCCCGAAGAGAGCTACAAGTTCAACAACCACGTGCACTGGTGGGAGACGGTGCCGCCTTACTTGCAAGAAGCCTCACCCATGCGCACAGCACACTTGCGGGCACCACAAGAGATGCAAACCCGATTTGGGCAAGAGAGCTTTATTGACGAGGTGGCCCATGTCGCTGGCATGCACCCGGTGGACTTTCGCCTAAAGCACTTGCAAGACTCGCGTGAAATCGAGGTGGTCAAGGTGGCTGCTGAGCGCATGGGCTGGCCCAACCGCAAAAAGGGCACAACCAAGGGAGATATCTCTTTAGGGTGGGGCCTTGCATTGCACTCAGGCTATGGCTCGTATGCAGCAGTGGCCTGTGAGATCGAGGTAAACAAACAAACCGGACGCATTTGGGTCAAAAAAGTCAGCATTGCCCATGACTGCGGCATGATGGTTAACCCGATTGGGGTGCGTGCAGCTCTGGAAGGCCAAATCATGCAAGGTATCAGCCGCACTTTGCACGAGGAAGTGCACTTTGATGAAAAGCGAGTGAAGAGTGTGGATTGGACCACTTACCGCATCGCCAACCTCAATGACGTACCCGGTGAAGTCGACTTGGTGTTGATCAACCGCCCGGACAAACCCATGGGCGGCGCCGGCGAGCCCGCCATTGTGTGTTTCCCAGCCGCCATCGCCAATGCGGTGTTTGATGCCACAGGGGTGCGCATTCGCCGTTACCCCTTGGTGGCCGAGCGGGTAAAAAAAGCCCTAGCTTGAGATTTGACCTACATTAAATTTTAATAAAGCCTCGATGGAGGTATTTTGAAAATCTTTTTTTCAAGAGAGGGCGTATTTCCATGACTAAACATGGCGATCGTTCCAAATCCTAGCAAAATTCTCTCTGCTACAGCAGTTTGAGGTTTTGGCTGCTAACTGCAAGAACCTGGCATGTACGAGCGATACCAGGAAATCGTCCAGGTGCGTATTTCAGCCCATCGTGACGGGTCGTTTCAGTAGCGTGACCGGTCATTTCAAAAATTTCGTGACCGGTGATTTCAGATTGATCGTGACCGGTTTCACGGGTAAATTTTGAAACGGATGCGGACCCGTGTGCGGATTCGGTCATCAGGGCGGAGTTGGCGAAGGTAATTTGATTCACCCGGTATCGTGGCGGATTTGAGGTCCGCCCCATGCCTAGTCAACCAATTACCATGCGTAAGATCCGAGAAGTCCTCAGGCTGCGGTTTGAATGCAAGCTCTCGCTAGATGCGAATGCCCGCGCCTTATCGCTTTCCAAAGGTGTTGTTGCCAAATACGTCAAGGCGGTTGAGCAACAGGATGCGCCATGGGAGGCGCTGGCTGGCCTTGATGATGGCGCGCTTAGTCTGACGCTTTCGTCCCGCAGCGCACCTGCAGCGACGCGGGCCTCGCAATTTACCCCCGCGGACTATGCTTGGGTGCATCAAGAACTCAAGCGCAAGGGCGTCACGCTGCAATTGCTGTGGGAAGAGTATCAGGCGCAATGTACCGGTCGCGCTTGGGGCTACACCAGCTTCTGCGTTCACTATCGCGCCTGGCTTGCTTCGCTCAAGCGCTCGATGCGGCAAATCCATCGTGCGGGTGAGAAGCTGTTCGTGGACTACGCCGGTCACACCCTGTCGATTACCGATGCCCAGACCGGCGCGATATCAGACGCTCGTGATAAACGATCAGTGATCATTGCTGTGTTCCTGTTTCATTCATGGTCTCGTAGGATTCTTTATCTTTTCTAATGCGCGGTTCGTAAGGGTAATTTTAGCGTTTGCCCAATCGATATTGCGACGAAAGCTGATTCGGATATATCGTGCTCCTGCCGAGCAGCGGCAAGTGCAAGAGGGGGATCGTCGAGAGCCTCATCCGATAAGCTGAAGGTTCCCCAGTGGTAGGCTACTGATTTCCTTGCGCGCAAATCTTTGTGGATCTGAACGCCCTCCGCGGGGTCGACGTGCTGATCTTTCATGAACCACCGGGGCGCATAGGCACCGATTGGAATCAATACCAAGTCGAAGCCATGATCAGGTTGTCGATCGGCGAAGCGTTTGGCAATATCTTGAAAATCAGGCGAATAGCTAGTGTCGCCGACGTGGAAGAAATGAAAGTCATCAGCAAATACCGCAAACCCGCCCCATAGTGTGTCCATTCGATCTGTCAAAGTACGTCCGGACCAATGCTGTACAGGTGTAAAAACGATTTCCACTGATCCTTTAGGAGATTGCGCGCGATGGGATTGCCACCACATGAGCTCTACCACGTTCGAAATACCTAAGCTGATGAACCATGACTTCACCCCTGCGGGTACGAGAAACAATGGAGATCCTCCGGGTTGAGAAGCAAGCGACCGAACACTAGACTCATCAAGATGGTCATAGTGGTTATGAGAAATCAGTACCAAGTCGATGTGTGGTAAATCTTTCATTGCGATGGCTGGCGGCTGTGCACGCTTCGGACCTATTGATGAAAGTGGCGATGCACGCTCTGAAAAAATCGGGTCGGTTAGCATGTTTAGACCGGCAAATTGAACCAGTGCCGTCGCGTGTCCAATCCATGTAATGGCAGGTTGCATCTTGTCGCTAGCTTTGCCATTGTCATGAATAAAAACTAAATCAGTGTCCACTTTGGGTGTTGGCGATTGAGCTGATTTGGGATGACCATCAACCAGGGCATTCCAGCGCCATTTAAGAAAATCAAATAGGCCGGGTGGTTCAAACTTTATATAATTGTTTTGAAACTTGAACGGTATAGCCGATGAAATAGGCTGACTCAAAACAAAATGCGTAGCGAATGTTAGAACGATCGCTAGTAGGATTAACTTTAGCTTGGACACCTTGAATCTCCCATGATAAAGATATTCATTGGGCAGAACCTTTCGTATCGAGCGGCTTGAGAAGCCGCTTTGAAACCGATGCAACTATTGACCTCGGTAAGAAGCGATTGCCCAGAACTGCTAGGCGGTTAGAGAGACCAACTACGCGAGTCATGCCGCCATAGTCCAAAAGATTCACGCCTGCCTGTGCGACGGTGCGGACATTCTTGCGTCCCGCCCTTTGGAACATGTGTCCCTCAGCAATCTGTTTGGGATCCATAGCATCGAAAAAAGCAGTGTCCGTTGGACCTGGCGCGAGGCAGCTTACCTGTACATCATAATCTTCGAGTTCTTTGGCAAGTGCTTCGGAAAAGCAAAGAACAAAAGATTTTGAAGCGCCGTAAGCAGCAAAGTAGGGTGTTGCTTGATACGCTGCTGTCGAAGCTACATTGAGAATAATCCCGCTACGCCGACGCTTCATTTGCGTGCCGAAGATTTGGCAAAGTTCTGCGACAGCGATCACATTCAGCTGGAGCATTTGCCTCAGTTTTTTTGGATCAATCGCAACGTGCTCGTCGAAAATCCCGAATCCTGCGTTATTAATCAGGATATCGATCTGAAGCTGCCGCGCTTCGCAAAACCTAAAAAGGTGCCCAACTGCCTCTGGCTCGCTGAGATCAACAGCGTAAGTAATGACCTCGGCTGAAGTGTGTTGTCGTAATTCATCAGCGACGGCTCCAAGCCTATCGTCGCTCCGGCTTACTAAAACGAGATGATGATTTCGGGTAGCCAGTATTCGCGCCATCTCAAGACCAATGCCACTACTCGCGCCGGTAAGCAGGATAGTCTTTGTTTGCTCCATGATGGTCTCCCCGATTTAACGAATCATGTTTTTTAGATGGCATGCTTCCTAGGTTTTTATTAGGTTTTGTCAGTATCTGAGCTTGACCTGAAGTGTCTTGCTTTCGCTCGGTGCGATGGTAAATACGGACTCGTCCCATTTCGGTGCGGAGAGTGCATACGTTTTGTTATTCGATACTCCATACCCTTCGCTAGGAACGCCTACAAAATTCTTGTCTAGCTTACCGTTGCTGTTCTCGTCGTGCACAACTGCCACGGCATAGGTACCGGGCTCAACATTTGGAAAAGTGCAGGTGGTATTCGCACCTGCAATAGGCGTGCGCACTGTCAAAATGCCTTTACCGTCCGGGAAGTCGGATGCCTTTGTAAACAAACGACAGTTAAGGGTCCCTCGGGTGTTTTTAAAGCTAGAAACCTCCAGCAAAACGGTGGATGTAGATTGCGAAAGTGAAGGCAAGACAGGGAAAGCGACCGCCAATATCACGGCGCCAAGACTCCTAAGAACGGTGCGGTAATCATTGTTTTTTTGGTTCATGGCTTGTCTCTCTGTTCGATTAATTAAATTGACGGGCGTGTCATTCAGTTCAGCAAACTTTTCACTGTCAAGATTATGCCATCTAATTTGACACTGTCAACATTAATCTTGACGCTGTCAGAATTTTGGGAGATCCTTAGGCGCATGAAGACCCAAAATTTGCCTACTGATCGACGCACTTATCACCATGGCAACTTATCGTTGGCGCTTCTCGATGCTGCCGAAGATGAACTCAATGAATTCGGTATTGAGGGATTTTCGTTGCGTGGCGTCGCTAAGCGCGCGGAGGTTAGTCACGCCGCGCCTGCCCACCATTTTGGCGATGCGAATGGCCTGCTGACTGCGCTGGCTGCAAGAGGTTTCGAGCGATTCCTTCAGCGTCAGCGTGATTTTCGTCAGAGGGCGGCGCCTGACCCGCGTGCTCATTTAGAGGCTTCGGGAGTAGGGTATGTCGTGTTCGCGCTGGAAAACCCGGCCATATTTCGGTTGATGTTCTCCTCCGATCGTCCCGACTTCGACGATCCGGGCCTTCAAAGTGTTGCCGAGTCTGCGTTTGAGGAGTTGGTTGAACATGTTAGGGGTGTGACTCAAGATGGGGGTTCGGCTAAAAAGGACAGCACCATGATGATTGATGTCGCTGCTGTATGGGCGGTCGCGCACGGGCTGGCCGATCTATTAGTAGCAGGGCGACTTCATACGCTTGGGTCGCTTGCACCTAGAACACGAGATCGCCGAATTGCAGAAATTATTGCTCGAGCCATTCCTTTAGGACCTAACCAGAGGTAGCCCATGATTCTTCACGATCTTTCAGCAGGCATGCATCCGCGTCGCGTACGCATCTTCTTGGCAGAAAAAGGTGTCTCGATCGAACGTCGGGAGGTGGATGCCGGAGGCGGTGCGAATGCGACGCAAGATTTCATCCGGCTTAATCCTTTGGGCAAGTTGCCGGTACTCGAGCTCAACGATGGCAGTGCGATCGCTGAGTCTCTTGCAATCTGCCGCTATTTTGAGGCGATGTATCCTGATCCGCCGCTCATGGGCCGCACACCACGTGAAGCCGCCGATGTCGAGATGTGGACTCTTCGAATGGACCATGAACTGTCACAAATGATTACGCTAGTTTTTGTACATAGCAGCGACTTCTATCGTGGTCGCGTTGAGCAAATACCGGAAGTCGCCAACTGGGCGCGTGGTCGCGCGATCGAGACGATGACTTGGCTTGATCGCGAACTTGCCGGTCGCCGCCACATCGCTGGAGAGAACTACACACTGGCCGATATTGTCGCGCAGTGCGCCTCTGTTCTGGGGAAAGTAGTCGGCTTACGCATCCCTTCGGATATGACCAACCTGTCTCGCTGGTTTACAGAGGTTACGGCCCGTCCGACGGCCAGAGCCTAGCCCAAGCATGGAGAGGATGAGAATGTCCAGACCAAGTGTTTGCTGCGTAATCGGCGCTGGTGACGCCACAGGATCTGCAATAGCTAGACGCTTTGCCCAGGAAGGGTATACGGTCTGTGTGGCCAGACGAAACGAGGACGCCTTGCGGCCTGTCGTTCAACAGATTCGTGACCAGGGTGGTCATGCCTTTGCTTTTGGAATGGATGCGAGGCGAGAGGAACAGGTAGTTAGTTTCTTCAATCAGATCGAAGCCGACGTTGGTCAGATCGACGCTGTTATTTTTAACGTCGGCGGCAACGTCCGTTTTCCAATTTTAGAAACCACGTCCCAGAAGTACTTCAAGGTATGGGAAATGTGTGCCATGGCTGGCTTTCTGGTCGGACGCGAAGCCGCCAGAGTCATGCTGCAAAGGGAACGCGGCACTATTCTGTTCACGGGTGCTACCGCCAGCACCCGAGGCGGAGCCGGATTTTCTGCCTTCGCCGGAGGAAAAGCGGCGCTAAGGGCACTGGCCCAATCGATGGCGCGCGAGCTTGGTCTCAAGGGGATACACATCGCACATGTCATCATTGACGGCTTGATCGATACCGCTTTTACAAGAGAGCATTTCGCGCAGCGAGTAGCCGATGTCGGGCTAGACGGCATCTTGAATCCTGATCACATTGCTGATGCATACTGGTGGTTACACCAGCAGCCACGTGATGCGTGGACTTTCGAGCTCGACCTGCGTCCTTCGGTAGAGCGATGGTAACTGCGATGTCGAAGAATAGCGTGCCCTCCTGAGAATGTCTTAACCGTATTGTCCTGCTATGACTCCTGAAAAACGCCTTAGATGGATTTTCCTTGCAAATGCTACGGTACTGATAACCCATCAGATTGACGCAGCGTACTGACATGAGTGGGATTTATTTCGTATTTCAGGATGGAATCAAGTTAACTTGATCCTGAATATTCCTATAATTGATTTCGGACACGTTCATGCACGTATTTGTTATGTGCGTCCCTTTTTATGAACCATTATGAACCAGTGTATTAGCAATGTATATCATGCTGACATAGTCAGTATTAGCCGTACTCACAATTCAGTGTGACCGTGCTTGCCAGCGGGTACTGACGCAAGATCGAGCACTGAAAAAAGTATCCAGTGCCCATTCGCCCCCGCCAATTACTTCTTGAATCCCGCTTTCAAACTGCCACTGGCTGCTTCTATCTGAGCGTCCAGCTCGCCTGTTTCAACTGCTGCTTTCACGGTCTCGATCACCGCTGCCAAATCATCCAAATTAGCCACTTCAATGGCGTTCTTGCCTTTGGCAATATCCAGCACGCGCGACCCATAGCGTACTGAAAAGCACAGTTTGCCATTGTCACCAGTGAACCACCATGGCCGCACTCGTTTGGGTGCGTCGATTGTCACGCGCTCACCGGTTTCGGTGTTGCGAACGGATTTTCTGCGAACCGGTGCGAACGTTTCACCCGATCGTTGGGATCGGGCAAGTTGTAACTGCTCCCATAATTTATCGCTCAGCTTGTTTCTGCGAACCACAATCACGGGCAGGGCAGTGGGCTTCTGGGCTTCAACCAATTTCAGCTTGCTTAGTGTGCTCATTTTTTCCTCCTATTTTGGTTAAGAGCACACTTACTTTATGACTGATTTTTGGTTTGGGCGACCTGATTTTTGGATCAATTTGCCCAAAAGAGCTGAAATCAGCCTAATTTTCACCGGATTTTTCGTAGGTTTTCCTGTCTCAGGCATAAATATTTGTGCGAGTTGCTTTGTTCTAGTTGCGAAGTGGTTGTTGCTAGAAGAAGAAAAAAACAGTTGCTGGCGTAAGCGAGTAGCTGTTGCT
>Ga0214919_10012613_pt1 | contig 10368 bp, 12 predicted proteins | sample LL1503_MetaG_FD_177994 | JGI IMG/M metagenome (GOLD analysis project Ga0214919, IMG submission 177994) | Freshwater microbial communities from Lake Lanier, Atlanta, Georgia, United States - LL-1503 | ecosystem: Environmental > Aquatic > Freshwater > Lake | place: USA: Georgia | collected... | reverse complement strand
AGAAAATCTGCGTTTCAATAGATTTTGGATATTTGGGAATTTAAGTTAGTTCCGGCTTATTGGTCAAGCCAATGAATGTTGGTAGGCGCGATTGGACTCGAACCAACGACCCCCACCATGTCAAGGTAGGAATTGCCTGTTTAATGACTTCCAACAAAGTCTAATTTCACAGTGTACAGAGATGAAATTAGTCCAACAAGATTCATTAATATGCCATACACTTTCCCGTACTTTCCCGTACTAAAGAAAAATCAAGCATGTCACTGCCTATCAACACAGTAGCCGCAAGAGCAAAACTGAAGCACCGCCGAGAGCCTTATTGGCACCGGATCACAAAGGGGTTTTATTTGGGCTTTCGCAAGATGACCGCCACAAGTGCGGGCACATGGGTGCTGCGAACGACATCTGAAGACAACACAAAAGACACATACAAAACACTTGGCGACTATCAAGAGTTGCCTGAGCACCAGCGTTTCGATGCAGCAATGTCCCAAGCTTCGAAGCTAGTCGAACACATTGGCAAGGGTGGCATCACAGCGCTAAAAACGATTCAGGATGTATGCGAGAACTACGCGGCGCACATACGCCAAACCAAGTCCGAAAAGGCCGCAATCGATGTGGAGCGGCGCTTTAAGAGATACGTGCTGGATGATGAGCGACTTGCCAAGCTTGAGGTGTCTAAGCTAACACCTGCTCATATTGACACATGGCGCAAAAGATTAGCATCACGCACAGTTAAACAGGGCATGCGGGGCATCAAGCGCAAGGAAACTGGCTATGCCTTGGACAAACTGGCAAAACTCCGTACCCCGAGCACACTGAACAGGGATATGACACCCTTTCGCGCAGCCTTAAATCTGGCATTTGAAGAAGGATGGGTAACAACAGACTTTGCATGGCGCGGCAAGCTCAAGCCAATTGATGACGCCGACAAGAAGCGCGATATCTATCTCGATAAAGCTCAACGAACAGCGTTTATAGGTTGTGCACCTCAAGACTTGGCACTTTTCCTTCGCGGCATGGCGATGCTGCCGGTGCGTCCTGGTGCGCTGGCAAACTTAAAGGTGAGCGACTTCGACAAGCGGCTGATGGTGTTGAGCATCAAGGTTGATAAGGCGGGTACCCGCACAATCAAACTACCCCAGTCCACTGTTGCGCTGTTTCTTGATACAGCCAAAGACAAATTGCCTAATGCGCCCCTGTTCGCTCGTGAGTGTGGTCGCGCTTGGAATAAAGACTCATGGAAGGACCCGGTAAAAAGCGCCGCATTGGCAGCAAAAATGCCCTCTGGCACAACGGCGTACACCCTTAGGCACAGCGTCATCACCGACCTTGTACATGGCGGTCTAGACTTGCTGACCGTTGCTCAGATTAGTGGCACAAGCGTTCGGATGATCGAACGGTACTATGGGCACTTGAGAGGCGATATTGCAGCAAATGCCTTGAAGATGCTGGCACTCTGAGGTATAGCAAAGCAACGAAGGTCACCAACAGCCAAAATAGTTTAAAGTTCATTAATGTTCAAGGACGATCAAAGGCTTGCGCACCAATGAGGGTTGCCGCTCCTTAATGCAAAGTACTTTGGCCCGTCATTAATCAAATAGTATTTTTGGTGAATGCTTGGTGCAATATGAATGAATTTTTCTCGCTCAGCTTAGCGCTTGAGGACTGGTTCGATAAGCCACTAAGTGCCTTACCAAAGGCACTTCGCCAGAGGGTTAAAGCGAAATTTAACCTTATACCGTGGCTTAAACTTTCGGCCGAAGATCGGAGAATTTTAGCTCTGCAGTGTGACTATCAAGATGATCCAGAAACGGAGCAAGAACGCCGATTCTGGTGGGAACTGGCTGGTCGAAAAGAACACATCATGACGCAGATTGCAGAATGGGAATCCGCCGCTACTCCCACTGCTCTAGACTTGGCGGAAAAAGAAAAGCGACTGGCAGGACTTCGGCTGGAACTCGCCCACATAGAGGCGGAGGTGTTTGTTGGCGCTATTGAGTCCGACAAGGCAAATCATCCACGACTTAGGCCGGTAATGAGCGTACAAGATAAGTCGGAAGTGGGATCGCGAGAATGGCGCAGCCAAAACGCTCGTAATGCAGCCAACGTGCTTCACGAGATGCCCGGTGGTTCTCGCGACAAGCAAAGGCAAATACGCGAAAAATGGGCGACGGGAAAGTACACCTCCAGAGACATCTGTGCAGAGCAGGAATGTGCGGCATTGGAGATGTCAATCTCTACAGCGCGACTTGCGCTAAGGAACACTCCAAAACCTAGTCGATGCTAAGCAGCGCCTAGCCGCTGCTTAGCACAGGCACTTCGCAGATGAAGTGTTTCCCAGTCCAATTGCGCCATGTCCAACAACACCTTAAGGGGTGCAAACATGCCGCAAGCTATCTACCGCCTTCCTGCTGTAAAGGCCCAATCAGGTTATTCCCGCTCGACCATCTACCTTCGCATTGCTCAGGGGTTGTGGAGCAAACAAGTCAGATTGGGGCCTCGGTGCGTCGGCTGGCCATCCAATGAGGTTGCGGCGCTGAATACGGCCCGTATATCTGGCAAAAACGACGACGAAATTCGTGAACTGGTTGTCAAGCTTGAAGCGGCCCGCAAAATGGCAATGGGGGAAAAAGCATGAAAGTGGGTGCTCAGGAAGCTTACACACCCGAACCTTCGGAAAACGACGTCTCAGGTGACCCAGCTCACCATTACTTGATCATGGGCTGCGTGAAATGATCACCTTCAATCATCCCCAATTCGACTGCATACCAGAAGAATTAAAGAAGCGGCCGTGTTGGGTTGCCTGGAAGGCGGAAGGCGCTCCTGGAGAAAAGCCACGCAAGGTTCCCTACTCTCCCAAAGAACTCAATAAAAGGGCCAGCACGGCGGACCCTACGACATGGGGTGCGTTTGGACATGCAGAATTTGCATATATGTTGCAAGACTTCACCGGCGTGGGCATTGTGCTCAACGGCGATGGGGTGGTAGGTGTGGACATTGACAACTGCGTGACTGATGGCGTGCCAAGCGCCGAAGCAATGGCGCTACTTGAACGACTTGAAGCCACCTACATCGAGATTTCACCGTCTGGAACTGGCCTTCGTGCCATTGGTTACGGCGAACAGCTTGACGCTGGTGTGAATGGATCATGTGATGGCCTAAAGGCCGAGTTTTACTCTACCGGGCGTTACCTCACGATAACCGGCAATGCCATCAAAACTGGGGCTTTATCACCATTCAAAGACTTTATCGAAATTGCGGAAAGCTTTCGTACTGTCAAGAAAAAGAAAGTCAACGTCAAAACAGGTGCGCTTGAGAACGTGCCGCCTGATGCAGGCCACGCAGCAATGGTTGAAGGCATTTTTTCCGGTAATGTTTACCACGACAACCTGCGCGACCTATCTGCTTCTCTGGTGGCATCAGGTATGCAGCCTGGTGCTATTGTCAATCACTTGCGGGGTCTGATGGACGCAAGCCAAGGCGAACATGATGACCGCTGGAAGACGCGCCGCGCACAAATCCCGAGCTTAGTTTCAAGTGCACATGAGAAGTTTGCTCCAAACAAGTTTGAAGTGATTGACCCAGACACAGGGGAAGCTTTTAAGGTTCACCCGTTGGCAAAGTTCATTGATATTGAATCAGCACCAAAGCCGCCGCATTGGGTCATAACAGGCTTTATTGCGCAGGGTGTGACGGTATTTGCAGGGGCGCATGGTGTGGGCAAAACGACGGCGCTGCTACCGCTTGCGATGACCGCTGCCGGGTTGCACGGTAATGACCTACTACCGCAGCAATGGCGTCACGTTGTCTACATCACCGAGGACGTAGAGCAAGCTCAGCGCATTCTGGTTGGCATTGTTAAATATTCAACCTTGCAAATTACTTGGCAGCAGCTTAAAGAGCGTCTGCACATTGTTGAGGCCGTGCGACATAACCCTGAGTTTGTTGCGACAGTTGGCAAAACCTACCGCGAACAATTCACCCGCATAGTGGATGGCGTAGAGGTGCTGCCGCTGGTGGTACTTGACACTAAATCAGCAGTGCTGGCGCTTGATAACGAGAACGACAACAGCGAAGCCTCACGCATGATGAGCGCGCTTAAACAGGGGTTTGATGGCCTGCCGGTTTGGTTGATAGGCCATGTAGCAAAGCCGAACTTGAGCCGAAGCGATGTGTCGGGGCTAACAACCCGTGGAGCTTCTGCCGTTGAAGGTGACGCTAACCAGACCTTGTTTTTGGTGAAGGATGGTGAAGTACGCTTTCTGGTGATCGGCAAAGTAAGGTTTGAGCCGAAGTGGCGTGAGCTTGAAATTACCAGTCACACCGCGCAAACCGTGGCGGCTGATGAGTTCGGAAACCTTGAGCCAATCACGATGCGCTGGGGCGTTGCAGCACCGCCGAAACAAAGCCGCAAGGAAGCCTCTCAACAGGCCGCAGAGCTTGTCAAGAGCGAGGCTGAAGCAGAGCTACGTCAAGGTATCAAAAATGCCGTTGATGACGCATGGCTAGACGGCAATCCGCTCAACCGCGAAGGCATCAAAGCAAAGCTACAGCGCAAAACTGCCGTGGTGATTGCAACAATTGAAAATCTGCTTACCGATAGATGGCTACATGAGATTCACGTTCCTGTTAATGACAGAAAACACCCAAAAAGATCGTCGTTCTTCGTAAACCTAACACCAGATGAGCACGATGCCGTTTTGCAGGGTGAAGCTTTGCCGAACGCAAAAAAGATAGTGCCGCAAAGCTGGCGCAAAGATGCTGATTCATCCATTCCCCTGGAGTTGATAACGGATTGCAGAGTCATGGAGGTTAAACATGCTCAGTAAGGCTGTTTTCATCCATTCCCTGTTTCATCCATTCCTAAGGAAAACAACACGGGAATGGATGGGGTGTATTCGAAATACACCCCCCATCTCTTCTATTCCATGCTCACACGGAATGCATGGGAACGAAAGGGCACGATTGGGAATGTATGACTTCCAGCGAGCGGCTTTAACCATCTATATTTTTAACTAGGAGATCAACATGCACCTTCACTCAATACATATCCAACGCGAGCTCACCTGGCTCTTTGACGCAATCTATAAGCTCAGTCCCGAAGAGTTCAGACCCGATGAAGCAAGTGCGACGGCGAACATCTCGCGTATCTAGTTCTTTCTCATTCCGCCTTGATTCCCAGCTTTTTGATCAGCGGATACCAGAGTGCGTCTTCTTCCCTCATAAGCTTATCGAACTCCTGTGGCGTGCTGTTGACGATAGTCGCGTCCTGCCCGGCAAACTTCTGCTGCAACTCTGGCGTCTGCAAGCTCTTCGAGATTTCCGCATGCAGCCTTGCAACTATGGCGGGCGGTGTTCCGGTTGGTGCGATCAAGCCGAACCACGTACCGGCCTCATAGCCCGGCACGCCACCCGCTTCGGCAAAGGTCGGGACGTCGGGAAGCGACGCAGAGCGCTTAAGGGAAGTGACAACACCAATTCCCAATTTCAAATTGTTAATATCTGATTTGAAAAGTGCAACTGTTCCCCAGGGCTTTGCTCCGAGCCAAGGTGAGGGTTTCCCCGCTGATCGATGGCTGATCCAAGGTGCTACGCTTAACTGAATGCAGTTGAATGACTTATCCGTCCGATTCAACCAATAGCTTGACCAAATGAAAACGCCATTGATAGAGTCCCCTCGGCAGCTTTGTTCGCCAATGTGAAGCAAGCACTTTTTCCCCCAAGTCGGCGAACTTTACGCTGGCTTTTGCCCGACTACAAGCCTCCGCTCAACCCAACATTCGAGACAAAGGATTCTTTATGACGCTGAATGAAATTCTCGGTAAGGCCGCTCGGCTGTTGGCCTCGCTAGCATTTGCCGCGGGTGCGGGCGCTTCCAGCGCGGATACCTTCCCGAGCAAGCCAATCACCCTGGTGGTTCCCTTTGGCCCCGGCAGCGTCGCTGACATCGTGGGGCGGGTGTATGCCAACGATCTCAGCACAGTGCTAAACACGCCTGTCGTCGTAGATAACCGGCCCGGCGCGAACCAGACCGTGGCCGGCCCTTATGTTTACCGAGCCAAGCCCGACGGCTACACGCTGTTCATGCCTGCTCTGCCGATTGCGGTGCTTCCGTCCATGCAAGGCAAGCTGCCTTACGCTGGAGTGCGGTCGTTCACGCCGATCGCAGACATGCTGAAACTGGGCTTCGTGATGGTCGTGGCACCCAGTGTGCAGGCACAGAACCTCCAGGAATTCATGGCCCTGGTGCGCAAGGACCCCACCAAGCATTCCTTCGGCTCCGCTGGCCTCTCCACTGCGCTGCACCTGTATGGCGAGATGTTCAACAAGGAGCTCGGGGTCAAGACGCTGCATGTACCGTACAAAGGCGGCACCAACGAGGTGATGGTGGATCTGATCGCCAATCGCATCACCTTCGCTTTCGTGCCAAGCGGTGCGATGGAGTTCGTCCGCTCGGGCAGGGTCAAGGCGTTCGGCCTTGTTGCAGACAGACGTGACGCGGCGTACCCGGATTTGCCGACGATGGAAGAGGCTGGCATGCTAGGATTCAAGACAACCACGGACGCCCCGGCCGCCCACCTTTTCATCGTGGGACCTCCTCAGATGCCGGCAGACATCCAGAAGAAACTCAACGAGGCTTCCAACATGGTGCTGTCGAATCCCGCGTTTCCTGGCAAAGTGAGGGCCGTCGGGATCGTCGGGATGTCCCCGCAGGGCAATCCCGCCCAGGTGGCTGCTGCCATCAGCACGGGAGAGGCCCGCTGGGACGCGCTGATCAAGGGAGCCAACATCCCGCTGGAATAAAACGCATCCCGAATAAAAGAGCTAGGAAATTAAAACAGGCGGCTCAAGAAGATGTTCCATGAGGAGAAGCTCAACGTTGAGATCGTGTCGGAGGCGCTAGAAAAAAAGTGGTAAGGCCATTCCGATGTTGGGAAATAGCAGCCTATTTTTTTTGTTTGTATCCATTCCCCTGCTCATCTTGAAGCACTTAAACACCAGGAGACATACATGAAGTTTTCTTTTCCCCACGTTGCATTCGTTGGCGCTTCTGAATGGGGCAGCGCCTCCGGTTTTGCGCAGGATTTCCCCTCCAAGTCGATTTGCATCATCGTCGGCGCTCTGCCCGGCCGTGTGGTGACCCACAACAGACAGGAGCGATGAAGCCATGCGCCTGCAGAACAAGGTAGTTGCCGTGACAGGTGCCGCGCGCGGTATCGGCCTAGCGTGCGCGCAGCGCTTCGCCCAGGAGGGTTGCAAGCTCGTGCTTTCGGACATCGACGAGAAAGCCCTTCAGAAAGCGTGCGGCTCGGACGCCCTTCGAGGTGCGGACGTTACCTGCCACTTCGGAGACTCCGCCGACCACGCGATTGCTGGAGCGATGGTGAAGCTGGCGGTCGAACGCTATGACCGGCTGGACATCATGCTTTCCAACGCGGGCATCTTCTACGGCGAGGATTTTCTTGAGCTTCAGATTACAGACTTTCAGCGTGTCATGGACGTCAATGTCCGCTCAGTCTTCACCTGTGGGCAGGCTGCCGCTCGCCAGATGGTACGGCAAGGCGGCGGCACCATCATCAACATGTCTTCGATCACTGCTGTGCTGGCCGATGCAAGGCAAGCGGCATACTCAGCCTCCAAGGGTGCAGTCAACCAGTTGACCAAGGCGATGGCCCTTTCTCTGGCGCCGCACAACATTCGGGTGAACGCCATAGGCCCCGGGACCATCGATACTGAGTTAGCCGGCAAGGCCGTGCTGGGAGACGAAGAGGCGCGGATGCGCGTGATGTCGCGCACCCCCCTGGGCAGGCTTGGCAGGCCGGACGAGATCGCCGGCGTCGCGGTGTTCCTGGCCAGCGACGATGCGTCCTATGTAACAGGCCAGACCATCTATGTTGACGGAGGCCGACTGGCGCTTGGTTACACGGTTTCACCTCCCGCCAGGCAGGCATAGCGATTTGATGGACCCAGAATAAAAAAGGTTACCTCCAACCACCGCACCGGTGCTTTTTTATTGGTGGGTTACCTGGGCGCTGCTTAAAAGGTGCCTTAAACCCACATAAAAAGCTAATTTGCGAATAAGTCGTTTAAATCGACATCCAATTGGTTAGCAAGTTTAAAAAGAATTTCAATTGAGGGGTTAGTCACCGCCCGCTCTATCTTAATAGTTAACGTTCTATCTACACCAGCAGCTAATGCAATCACTTTGTTATGAACTTAATCCATCAGAATTACGACAAATGAGACTTTACTCCTTAGGTTGAAAGATGAACCAAAACCCTCCTTTAATCAAGTACCCCTATTTGTCTCACACACGCTGACGTCGGACACCCACGGTTTCTGCTGACTCGTAAGTCGCCCGACCTCACTGCATAGACTCGAGCTTCATGATTCCAAATGGTAATCAAATGTAGAAAGACTACCTAGAACTGACTTAACCTGCATATTCATTATTTCTCACCTAACTTACCAAACAATTGTTCTCTGTGGAATTTCAAATAATCTTTTTGATCATTGTTAAGGTTCATACGGATTTTCTGGTCTTTTTTAATCTGCAGTGCTAGTAAGTTACTTTCGCTCAAATGAGGTGAAATTAGCATGCAGCCATCATCATCAAAACTAACTAGCCTTGCATCGAATAACTTATCAATGCGTGACTCAAATAAAAACCCATTATTCTTGTCTGTTCTCTCTTTATCGTTTGACAACCTCCACGGCTTCGTGTGTGAAGCAATTAGTAGCTCTTTTTGATCAACGCCAGTCAATGCACATCGTCCACCCCACAGCGTCATCAAATCGTCTCTAAACTTATCTTGCCCAACGCGAGCATTAACACTTCTACTCACGGTTGTACTGACATGTCCAGCATTAGAGGTTTGACCAGCATTTATTAAGCTGTCTATATCTATAGTTTTGTCTAGGCGATTTAATATTTCTAACGCGGCTTTTGGCGCAACCTCAAACAGATACCCCATCTTGCCGCGACCGTCCACCTGCAACGGTCCGCCTTCAACCTGTAGTAGTGGAAATAAATCAATTAAATCATCTACAGGGAGTGGGGTTGGAATATCTACATATGCAACATCAATCCTCCTGCCATCTCCTGTCCAGTCTTTAGCATCGTCTGGGTGAGGTTGCGGCGACACGTACGAATTGCTCTTTGCTGTGCTGGTAGCAACAATACTGCGCTTGTTGCATGAGAAAATTAAGTCTCCTACCTGGACTTGTTGTAGCACCTCCCAATGGGATTTTTTATGGCCTGCCTTATCTACTAGTGGCGCCCAAATATAGCCACCGTCGCGGCTGCGCTCATAACTCTGGTTTTGAAATACCCACCAAACAGCCATTTGAATCCTTGAAGGTTGGTTTCGTCTGTTAAATCACTAGTCTACTCAGTAAGACTGCATTTTGATACAATTGAGCAGTCATCAAGAGATGGGTTGACACCCACACCAACCTGCTGTTCGGGCAAGGTGGTTGCTTTAAAGGCAGATGTGGCTTGTAAACAAGCAACTAAGCGAGTGTCAACCTGTCCCTTGTGGCGGGTTTTTTTATTGGTGGATTTATTCCTACTTGTCATACCAAGGCATACGCCGAAATGACTAAAGTGGAGAAATGCTATGAATTTAAGATGTAAATCTGGTGACTTGGCAATTATTATTTATGACACCCCACAATGCACTTCAAACATTGGACGAGTAGTTGAGGTGCGTGGGCCCGTTGAATTTAACTCAAATTATTGGATCAATGCTCAATGTTGGCTCATCAAGCCTATTCACAGAACCTTGTACAAGGTTGAGTATGAAATTATGGGTAAGAGAGTAGTTGTTCCCAAAATCTGCTATTGGAAAGAGCCGATTGAACATCCCGATTCTTGGATGATGCCACTTAGACTCAAAGATGAGGATCTAGATATTTCAGATGCTGAAGAACTGATCAAGTATTTAATGAAAAATGGCATTACTGATAAAGATATATTGCTTACTCCTTGAAGGATACGCCGTCAAGTAGAAACGCCCAAGCGAGTTAAACCATGGTGGTTCACTACTGAATCTGGAAAACTTGCCCTTTCAGTGCGCTATTGCACCCGAGTGCTGGAATTAGCCAAGGGCAAAGTGGCAGTGGAAGTTGGCAGCGAGAAAGACTTGGTGCCCACACTGGAGCTGATCAAAACTGCCGTATTAAACGGGGAGTTGGACACACAGATTGAAGCCGCTGCCAACAAGCTCAGGCTTGGATTTGCTCAGTAAATGCTTTTAAATGAACAAAGGCGCTTGTTAGCGCCTTTGTTCTCAATCGTCCTGTTACTAGACGATTACTTACTGGTTGTACTTACTTAAAAATCAAGCAGCAGCTGCGATTGGG
>Ga0214919_10012612_pt1 | contig 10368 bp, 10 predicted proteins | sample LL1503_MetaG_FD_177994 | JGI IMG/M metagenome (GOLD analysis project Ga0214919, IMG submission 177994) | Freshwater microbial communities from Lake Lanier, Atlanta, Georgia, United States - LL-1503 | ecosystem: Environmental > Aquatic > Freshwater > Lake | place: USA: Georgia | collected... | reverse complement strand
GGTAGGTGGCTTTTTGGGCATCAGTGCCATGTGTGGCCAGCGAGGCATAAGCGCCATGCGTCAGGCCGGGGTACATGGTCCAGGCCTGGTTAGCGCTGTTGAGCATTTCATAAAAAAACTGGTTCACTATCAACGGCAAGCCCTGACCCCCGTAAGCCGGGTCGCTGGACAGCGCCGGCCAGCCGCCAGTTACATACTGGGCATAGGCTTCTTTGAAGCCCTTGGGTGTTGTAACCTCGTGCGTGCTTTGGTCTAACTGGCAGCCTTCGGCGTCACCGCTTATATTGAGCGGAAACAGTATGTCGGAGGCAAATTTACCACCCTCTTCTAGGACAGCATTCATGGTGTCCGCGTCCATATCGGCATGCGCTGGCATGGCTTTGAGGTCGTCCACCACGTGCAAAAGCTCGTGCATCACAAACTGCATATCGCGCAATGGCGGGGTATAGCTGGGCATAAAGAAAACTCCTAAGTTTCGATGAATAGAGGGAAGTTTGTGGGTGGCCTGCTTCAGACCAAGCTTGGCGCAGCGCCCTGAGTTTGGGCATTTCTTTGCAATATGTTTTCAAAACCCTGGTTCGCCTGCGCCAGCGAGCCGGGTTTTCGCAAAAACCGAGCCTCATAGTGCAAGGCCAAAATCAATCCGTGTATCTCAAAAGCAATTTGTGCCGCATCCGCCTGCATCGCCAAGTGACCGCACTCTTTGGCTTGCACGACGGCCCGAAATAGTGCGTCCTGCCATTGGCGTACGGCATGGGCCAATGCGTCGCGCACCGGCCCCGGGCGGTCGTCAAACTCCACCGCACCGCTGATGAATATGCAACCGGACTGGATTTCCATGGCAACGCGCTTCATCCAGTTGTCAAACAAGGCACGCAATCGCGGCAAGCCACGTGGCTGCTGCAAAGCAGGGAAAAAGATTTCCTGCTTGAAACAGTTGAAATACTCATCAATTACCGAAATTTGCAGCTCTTCGCGTGAACCGAAGTGCGCGAACACCCCAGATTTACTCATGTGCATGACCTCAGCGAGCAAACCTATGCTCAAACCTTCTAGACCCAGCCGTGTGCTGAGGGTGACCGCAGCTTGAACTATGGACTGCTTGGTTTGCTGCCCTTTTAATAAGGCGCGACCGGAGCCCTTGGGTTCCGAGGCCTCAGATGGGGCGTTAAGCGTGGTGGCAGAGGACATGGGCCGTCAAGGAGGTACAAAATAGAACGATCGTGCTATTTTGCACCAGATATCCTCCGGCACTGCTTATCCCCGGAGATTTCGGGGTATTTTTTGCTTCAGGAAGAGCGAATCATGGTCCCAAAGCACTGGTCGCTGAGGATTTCGAGCAGCAACACATGGGCTATACGGCCATCGATGATATGCACTGCCTTGACGCCACTTTTGGCAGCATCGAGCGCACCGCTAATTTTGGGCAGCATACCGCCGGAAATGCTGCCGTCTGCCACCATGGCGTCGATTTGACGAGCGCTCAAATCCGTGAGCAGGTCACCCGATTGATTCAGCACACCGCTTATATTGGTGAGCATTAACAATTTTTCGGCTTGCAGCACGGTGGCGAGTTTGGCAGCCACTACATCGGCATTAATGTTGTAGCTCTCATTGCTTTCACCAAAGCCAATGGGGCTAATCACAGGAATAAATGCATCATCCTGCAAGGCGCGTACCACCGAGGGGTCCACGCTGACGATATCGCCTACCTGACCGATATCGTGCTCCATCGAAGGATCTGCCTGGTCCCGCATTGTGAGTTTTTTCGCGCGGATCATGCCACCGTCGCGCCCGGTTAAGCCCACTGCCTTGCCGCCTGCCTGGTTAATCAAGCCCACGATTTCCTGCTGCACTTGGCCGGCCAACACCCATTCCACCACGCCCATGGTTTCTGCATCTGTTACCCGCATGCCTTGGATGAAGGAACCGGTTTTACCTAAACGATGCAGCGCGTTCTCAATTTGGGGACCGCCGCCATGTACGACCACCGGATTGATTCCGACCAATTTGAGCAAGACCACGTCTTGCGCAAATGCCGCCTGCAAGGCCGAATCGGTCATGGCATTGCCGCCGTATTTAATCACCATGGTTTTACCGTGGTACTTACGGATGTAGGGCAGAGCGCGCGCCAAGGTTTCTGCCTTGGCATGGGTGCTAGTAGATGTCATGGCGGTGTCAGTACGTCAAATGACGGGGATTATCTCCCCGCCACGCTGGTTAGCACCTATTTGTAAGATCAGATTGGTGCAATACCCATCTCACCGCTGATGCCGGCATCTCGCCAGAGCGTATAAATGCGCCTCGTACTAAAGAGAGGATGCGGCAATGAAACGGAGAGCCAATATGCAATCAGCGCCTCGCTCCATTTCAGACGACGGCCCAGGCACTCACCGCGCGCTCGGCCTATGCAATGCCTAGGCGCTTATTGCGCTGCGGGGCTTGCGACCGAAAATGACTCTTTGGAATGTCCTTGAGCGACCAGGGAAGCGAGCCACTTAGGCGTTAGGCCACGGCCCGACCAGGTCTCACCGTTGGGGCCGCGGAATTTGGCAGCAACTGGCTGGCCTGCTTTACGCGCCGCTTTGGGGGCCTTTGCCACTTTCACTTTTGCAGGACGACCCGCTTTAGCAGCACCCTTGGCACTTTTGCGCGTCTGCAAGTCTTTCACAGTAATGCCAAAGGCCTGCATTTTTGCCTGAATATCGCGCACGGTGGCAGAGAATTCTTTCGACTTAATATCAGCTGCCTGTTTTTGTAGTTTTTCGATTTGACCTTGGATATCAATCAAATTAGTCATTAGTAACTCCAGCAAAGAAATGGATAAGGGGAACGATTATATGATAGTTTTTTGATGAAAACACCTAATCCCATCCGTTTTATTGAGATAAATGTAAAGATAATAATTTTTATATCTCAAAAAATAGATTTATTGCATTTCTAGCGGGGAAATTGCCACCCACATAGATACTTATTCTTGATGTGTGTCAAGTCATTGCCTTATGCGCGGTCCACCCTTAGGGCGATTATGCGCAGTCTGCGAATCTGTGCCTTGCTGGGCCAACACCCAGGTGGGTACCTCTGAGCCGGCAGCCACGCGCCCATGGTACTGACGCCAAGCGAAGCATCTGCTATGGGAACGCAAACCAAAAGCGCTATGCTGGCGGCATCATGCTCTATAAGTTCAAATCCAAAGCGGCGGGCGACCTCATCATGCTGGAAGACAACGGGCGTGCTATCTTGACCATTATTGGCAAAGGTGATCCGCAGAGCTTGAAACAAGGCATTGTGCAGCCACCAGAAATGCCCGCGGCTATTGCCGCCCTCCAACAAGCCGTCCTCGAAGAAGACGCCCGCATGCAGCTGAAAGTCGATACGGCGCGCGATGCCGGACGATCCTTAGCATCGGGCGGGCCAGCAATCAGCCTGCGCCAGCGCAGCCTGCCATTTATCCGGATGCTAGAGCGTTGCCACGCCGAAAAACAAGAAATCGTCTGGGGCGTGTAGCCGCAGACGATTTCAGGTATCGCACCTCAAAGTGGCAACAACCAGACCCGCGAGGGCGGGCCTGGCAGCTATTAGTCAATATATTCCTTGGCAGCGGCAATGACCGGGCCCCATTTAGCAATTTCAGCAGCCACAAACTTCTTGTGTTCGGCCGGTTCCACACGCTTATCGCTGATGACGACTGCGCCCAATGCCTCTTGCTTTTTAATGAAGTCGGGGTCTTTCAAAGCCACTTTGAGGGCGGTATTCAATTTCGCCACCACATCAGCCGGTGTTCCTTTAGGTGCGTACAAACCATGCCAAATAGTGACTTCAAAGCCTTTTAAGCCATCTTCCTGCAGGGTAGGAATGTCCTTCAGTGCGGGCGTTGTCAGGCGCTTAGAGGTGGTCACGCCGTAGGCATTGACTTTTTTCGCTTCGATTTGCACCGAGGTATTGGTGGTTTGGTCACACATCAGATCAATCTGTCCACCGATCAAATCGGTCATCGCTGGTGCAGTACCTTTATAAGGGATGGAGGTCATATCGACCTGCACGGCATTTTGGAACATCAGGCCGCACAAATGCGACGCGGAGCCAATACCTGCATTGCCTAAATTAATCTTGCCCTTATTGGCATTTAACCAATCGCGCAGCTCTTTGAAGTTTTTCGCCGGCATAGAGGGGCGGGTGATGACGGTCATAGGCACATCATTGATCATGCCGAGGTACTCGAAATCCGAATCGATTTTGAACGGCATATTGCGCAGCAAATTAGGCATACTGGCCATGGCAATATGGTTGAGCAAAATCGTATATCCATCGGGATTGGCTTTGGCTACTTTGTTCGAACCAATAGAGCTACCCGCGCCTAATACGTTTTCAATAATGATGCTGACATCACCCAGAGGTTTGCGCATCGCTTCTGCCAGGTCACGGGCGACCCGATCCGTGGGGCCGCCGGCTACAAAGGGAACCACGATGGTGATGGGTTTAGAAGGGTAAGTTTGGGCAAAACCTGCAAAACTCAGCAGCGCCAAGCCCGCCAATAAAAGTCGCTTCATCATGGTCTCCAAATGGTAAAAACCTGAGTCTAGCGCCTATTGTCCAGGCTATGGATTAAAAAGACTTGTTTTAGCCCATACCTGCGCCCAAGAAAGTCCCCGGAAATAGGAGGCCCATGGCCTCATCGCTTACTCGTAACTTCTGGCGTCTTCGATGACTTTTCCGTCATTCGGCAAGCTGCCGGGTGCCGCCAACTCGACCATGCCGCGCAGCTTGGTCACATCCCGTATGGCTTCGCTGATGCGGGCGGACAGACCTTCGCTGGCGCTGGCGCTTTCGACCTTAAGTGTCATTTCGTCCTGGGCCATCGCCCCGCTGACTACCAAGCGCGCGCGCAAAACCTCGGGAAAGCGGCGCACGATGTCAGCCACCTGCCTGGGATGGACAAACATACCCCGAATTTTGGTGGTCTGGTCAGCGCGTCCCATCCAGCCGCGGATACGGGTATTGGTGCGCCCGCTCGGGCAGGGGCCGGGCAGCACCGCCGACAGGTCGCCGGTTCCAAAGCGAATCAAGGGGTAAGCCGGATTCAGACTAGTGACAACCACTTCCCCGACTTCTCCGGCAGCCACCGGGTCACCGGTCCCCGGTCGGACGATCTCGACGATCACGCCTTCGTCCAGTACCAAGCCCTCGCGGGCGCCGGTTTCATAGGCGATTAGACCCACATCGGCCGTGGCATAACACTGGTAGCCCTGCACGCCGCGCTCGGCCAGCCAGTCGCGCAAAGAGGGGGGGAAGGCTTCGCCCGATAGCAATGCTTTGCGCACACTAGGCAGTGCCACGCCCATGTCAAAAGCCTTCTCCAAAATAATTTTTAGAAAACTGGGCGTACCGATGTAGCCCGCCGGCTGCAACTCAGCCATGGCTCCCACCTGCTGTTCGGTTTGGCCGGTTCCCCCGGCAAACACGGTGCAACCAAGGGCATGGGCGCCGGTCTCCATCATCGAACCAGCCGGCGTGAAGTGGTAGCTAAAGCTGTTGTGAATCAGCTCACCCGTGCGGAAACCAGCAGCAAAAATGGCGCGTGCCATACGCCAATAGTCGCGCTGCGTACCTTCGGGCTCGTAGATCAGGCCGGGGCTGGCAAATACACGGGGCATGTGCGCGCCAAAGCCCAGGGCGCTAAATCCGCCGAACACATCGCCACCGCCCGCACGCGAGGCTTTTTGCAAATCCAATAGCTCTTGTTTTCGCACTACCGGCAAACGGGCCAAAGCGGCAAAAGAGTTGACTTCCTGCGCCTTCACCCCGGCAAGACTGGCCGCCAATGCCGGTGCATGTGCTTGCGCATGGGCAATTTGTACAGGCAGGGCTTGCATCCATGCCGCCTCACGCGCCTGTTGGGTCCGAGTTTCCAGTGCGTCGTAATGTTCAGCCATAGACACTCCTGAAAATTTATGCCAACCAGCGCTTGCGGCGCTTGTAGCTCTTGACGTCTTTAAAGCTCTTGCGCTCGCCACCGCCCATGCCGAGATAAAACTCTTTCACGTCTTCGTTATTGGCCAAATCGCTGGCCTGCCCATCCATCACCACGCGGCCCGATTCCATGATGTAGCCGTAATCCGCATAGCGCAGCGCCATATTGGTATTTTGCTCAGCCAGCAAAAAAGTAACTTTTTCTTTTCGGTTCAAATCTTTGACGATTTCAAACACCTCTTCCACAATTTGCGGCGCCAGGCCCATAGAAGGCTCATCCAGCAAAACCATGGTCGGGCTGGCCATCAGCGCGCGCCCGATCGCACACATCTGCTGCTCACCGCCCGAGGTATATGCCGCCTGGCTGGTGCGTCGCGTTTTCAGACGCGGGAAATAGGCATAGACTTTTTCTAAATTGGAGGCAATTTCTACCTTACTTTTGCGCGTGTAGCTGCCGGTGAGCAAATTCTCTTCAATAGTCAAGTGGGCGAAACAATGCCGCCCTTCCATCACCTGCACCACGCCGCGCTGCACCAGATCGGCGGGCGTCAGGTTCTCGATACGCTCGCCACGCAATTCGATACTGCCCTTGGTGACGGCACCGCGCTCGCCTTGCAGCAAATTAGAAACGGCGCGCAAAGTCGTGGTTTTGCCGGCACCATTGCCGCCCAAAATCGTGACGATAGCGCCCTGGGGCACCTGCAAGGAAACGCCCTTGAGCACCAAAATCACATGGTTGTAAATGACTTCAATGCCATTGACATTGAGGACGATAGAGGGGGCTTCAGCCATATTGGAAATTCCCGTTAAACCTGGGGAAAGAGCGCAACATGCCGCTCTTTCCCCAAGCCGCTCTGGGCGAGCGACTTGGGTACTTGTGAAAAGGTTACAGGATTAGGTCTGGCAGTCCTTGGCATCGCGACGGGTCAGCTTTTTCTCGGCTGCGTATTTGTCCGCATATTGACGCACCAACGGCTTGATGATGGAAGTGTCCGCCTCAATCCAATCCGATGCGTACTGCCATTTCTTGCCGTCCCAGGTATGCACGCGCGCTGAGCGTGAGCCTTCATGGTCCACGCAGGTCGTGCTGATGGGCTTCATCACCGTGTCCAGCTTGAGCGCTTTTAAGCGCTTGGCATCTACGGCCAAGTTTTCCAGGCCCCAACGGATTTGCTCACCGTCCATAACCTTGCCCTTACCGAAACGCTCCTGCGCACGCCGCACGGCCTCCACGCCAAGCGCTGCGCTGACCATGCCGCGGTTGTACAGCACGGTGGACACTTCTTCAATGGGACCGGTACCCTGGCCTTTGCTATGAACGAACTTCTTCATGTCTTCGATGACGGCACCACCCTCGCCAGTAGCGACCAAGCCGCTATAGCCCTTAGCTGCCTCACCAATGTCCTTGACATCCGGTTCGCCAGCAGACCACCACACGCCATACATTTTTTCGCGTGGATAACCGGTCGCGACAGCCTCTTTCAAGGCCGCAGAATTCATCACACCCCAACCCCAGAGCAACACATAGTCAGGGCGGTTTTGGCGAATTTGCAACCAGGTGGCCTTTTGCTCAATACCGGGTGCTGTCACCGGCAGCAAGCTCAAATCAAAGCCTTGCATCTTGGCGCGCTCTTGCAACAAAATGATCGGCTCTTTGCCATAGGGACTGTCGTGATAGACCAAGGCAATCTTCTTGCCCTTCAAATTGCCGCCTTCTTTGGCCGTGATGTGCTGCATCAAAATGTCAGCGCCGGACCAGTAGGTGCCCATGAGCGGAAAGTTCCATTTGAAAACGCCGCCATCACTGGACTCAGAACGGCCATATCCACCGGTAATCAAGGCGTTTTTGTCATTCGGCGCCTTCTCTGTCAATGCAAAGGTGATGCCAGTGGAGAGCGGCTGAAAAATCGCTCCCGACGCTTTACCTTTGAGGCGCTCATAGCATTCCACGCCACGGTCGGTGGCGTAGGCGGTATCGCATTCTTCAAAAGCGAGTTTCACGCCGTTAATGCCGCCATCGCGGGCATTGATCAGCTTGAGGTAATCGACAAAACCGTTAGCCCATGGCACGCCATTAGGGGCATACGCGCCGGAACGGTAAGGCAAGACTGGGAAAAATTGTTCTTTCGCCTGGGCAAATGAGGCCGCGGGCACCAAGGCCGAAGCAGCGCCAGCCACCAAGGCAATAGCCAATGTGAGCTTACGAATCGTCATATTTGTCTCCTTGAATAATAAATAAACCACCAAAAAACCAACTAAAAAAGCAAACTTCAATGCGGGAAAGGCCAAATACGCATCTTTTGCTTACCCACGCTCCACAAGCGCGCCAGGCCGTGCGGCTCCACAATCAGGAACCAGACGATCAGCGCTCCAAACACTATAAATTCGGCATGGGTCAAGGTCGCCGTGTCCACCGCAAAGCCAAGAAAATGACCCAAAACCGGTAGAAACTGATTGATGGCTATCGGCAAGACCACAATAAAAGCAGCGCCGAAAAAGCTACCCATCACCGAGCCCATGCCACCCAAGATCACCATGAACAGCAATTGAAACGAACGGTCCACCGAGAAGGCAGCAGGCTCCCAAGAACCAAGGTACACAAAGGCCCACAAGCCGCCAGCCACGCCCACAATAAATGAGCTAACGGCAAAGGCGCTGAGCTTGGCATACATGGGGCGGATACCGATAACGGCGGCGGCGACGTCCATATCGCGGATAGCCATCCATTCACGGCCAATTGCGCCGCGCACCAGGTTTTTAGCTAGCAAAGCAAACACTACTAAAAAGCACAGACAGAACAAATACTTTGCCAAGGGCGTGGTGATCGCAAAACCCAGCACCTGCAAATCCGCAACCGAGGCAGTGCCCGAGGCTGAGTCGTTGGTGAACCACTTAATGCGCAAAAACGCCCAGTCGCAGAAAAATTGCGCCGCCAATGTGGCCACTGCCAAGTACAAGCCTTTGACCCGCAAACTGGGCACACCAAAGAATATACCCACCAAAGTAGAAAACACACCGCCCAAGAGAATCGCCAGCACCACCGGCATACCATCGACGCGGACAAAGAAGTTAAATGCCGCATAGGCGCCCACCGCCATAAACGCACCAGAGCCCAGGGAAATTTGGCCGCAGTAACCCACGAGGATATTCACCCCCAAAGCTGCCAGCGACAGGATGAGGAAGGGCACCAAAATGGCGCGAAACATGTATTCGTCGGCCAGGAATGGCACGCCGACAAACGCAAACGCGATAAGTAGCAATACACCGACACGATCCTGCGTGATGCCGAATATCTGTTGATCCGCTCGGTAGCTGGTTTTGAATTGGCCGTTTTCTCTGTAAAACATGGTGGAGTCCCTCAGACGCGGTCAATGATTTTTTCGCCAAACAGACCTTGCGGACGGAATAGCAAGACGATTAGCGCCAGCACATAGGCAAACCAGATCTCGATGCCGCCGCCCACATACGGCCCCAGAAAAACTTCGGATAGTTTTTCACCCACGCCAATAATCAGACCGCCCAAAATCGCGCCGGGCACCGAGGTGAGTCCACCCAGGATCACCACCGGTAGCGCGCGCATAGCGACCGTGGACAAGGTAAATTGCACGCCCAGCTTGCTGCCCCAAATCATGCCAGCCACCAGCGCTACGACACCAGCGACACACCACACCACCACCCAGATACGGTCCAGTGGAATACCAATGGACTGCGCGGCCTGGTGGTCATCGGCCACCGCACGCAGGGCACGACCGGTTGAGGTTTTCTGGAAAAACAAGGTAAGCAAGATAACCAACCCAGCTGCGATCACAGCGGCAATCAGGTCTTCTTTGTTAATCAATATGCCGCCGGGGAAGGTGGACTCAAAAGCCATGATCGGCTCTTTGGGCATTCCGATGTCAATTTTGTAAATATCGCTACCAAAAATAGTCTGTCCCACGCCGTCGAGCAAATAGGCAATACCCAGGGTCGCCATCAAAAGCGTAGTGCCTTCCTGGTTCACCAAATGGCGCAGCACCAAGCGCTCTACCGTCCAGGCCACCAAAAACATCACCACGCCCGCCAGGATGAAGGCTATGGAAGTAGTCACTAAACGGTTGTCGGCGATACCGGTCCACAGCGGCACCCACTCTGCAAAACGCGCCATCGCTAGGGCAGCAAACAAAACCATCGCACCCTGCGCAAAATTGAACACGCCCGAGGCCTTGTAAATCAACACAAAGCCCAGCGCCACCAGGGAATACAACATGCCGGCCATCAGGCCTCCCAGCAAAGTTTCAAGAAAAAATCCCATGGTTAAACGCCTTCTCCAAATTCCCACACGCCATTTTTTTGCATTTTGTTTTGCATCGCCATACGCTGCCTCTAGTGACTGGTGCCCAAATAGGCGCTGATCACATC
>Ga0214919_10012610_pt1 | contig 10369 bp, 14 predicted proteins | sample LL1503_MetaG_FD_177994 | JGI IMG/M metagenome (GOLD analysis project Ga0214919, IMG submission 177994) | Freshwater microbial communities from Lake Lanier, Atlanta, Georgia, United States - LL-1503 | ecosystem: Environmental > Aquatic > Freshwater > Lake | place: USA: Georgia | collected... | reverse complement strand
AGAAAAAAAAGGGTATTTTAAAAAGAAAAAGAGAGACTTTCATCTCTCTTTATCTTTTCTCTTACTTCTTTGAAGTAAGAGGCTGACTCAGATCAGCTTTGGTTTCAGTTGTTTCAACTGATTCCAAGGCTGCTGTGGCAGAAGTGGTAGAACGTCCACGCAGATCCTGTGCTTCAATAGAAGCAGTGGCATCTGCAAGACGTGCATTACCACGTTTCTCAGCATTCTCAATAGCACCTGCTGCTTGAGCAATGTCTGAGTGGTCTACGAAGAATCTGTTTTCAGATTCCCAGTAGCCAATAGCCATCATATGGTCTTTGTTCCTATTCATAGGAGCATCAGACCAGATGAGTGGTGTAGTGCCGTCTTCAGCATACTTGATGTAGTCACCTGTGTTTTTCACATAGGTGGCAATATCAGTTGCTGTGCCGTGCACTGTGTAGATGGCACGAAAGCAGTTCTTGCTTTTGTCCTTGTACACTGTTTTTAATTTTGCTTGTAGCATAATTCAAAAATTTAAAAGGTTAATATTAATTATCCTTTTAATTTTAGGGTTAGAAGAAGAAGGGTGTGTGTAGGTGCAAAGACCTTTTTTCACTTTCAGAAAAAAGTCTTTGGGGAAGTTAGACACAGGACAAGGGTTGCCAAGACATAGGGGGGCACCCACTTTGGCTGGCAGACCGGGGGCTGCTGTAGAGGGGGGTCACCATAATCCCACACATACTAAAAACCCAAATAACTTTGTCCAGTTTTTAGTGCAATAAACTTGACATCCTGGGGGGTACATCTGAGACAGAATATACCCGGGGGTATAATCACCTACCCTAAATTTTATATATTGGTGATGTCAAAGATGGTATCTATATTTGTTTTAGTAATTAATTATTTGTATATTATAGTATAGCTTAAAAATATAAAAATGGATATTTTAAATTTTATTTCCTGGATTAAAGCAGGAAAATATAAATCAACTGCACCACTTGATGCAGTTACTGTAGTTGGTGTTCCTAATCCAACAAGAAGAGATGCATATTTACCAGTTACTGTTCCTATATCTGATTTACAAACTAATATAGGTAAATTTATTGGTGGTGGAATAGTTGTAAGTGAATGGTTTGAAAATGGAGTTCATAAAGCTCTTATAGTAGCATTACAAGATTTATCTGTTAATACTGCCTGGACAGTAACTGCACAACAAGGTGTTAATTTACCTGGTGCTCAAAGTTATTCAAATGGTCTTAAAAATACTAATGCAATTATAGCACAAACAGGAACTCCTGCTACTACATCTTATGCAGCAGGACTTGCAAGACTTTATTTAGGTGGTGGTTATAATGATTGGTATTTGCCTGCACTTTGGGAGTTAACTTTGTGTTATAATTCAGCAGCTATTATAGATAAAACAATTGTAGGAATAGGAAATGGTTTTAATAGTGCTGCCTATTGGAGTTCTACAGGATACGGTACTGGTGATGCAGTGACAATAGATTTTTTTGATGGTGTTAGTTATATAGCTCTTAAAAGTTCATTAGAAGCTGCACGTGCAGTAAGAACACATACTTTTTAATTATAAATTATAAATAAAAAAAAATGAAAAAATTAATAGGATATTATAACGAACAAGGAATTTATATAGAAGAACTTGTAGAAGTTGTTGAAAGAACTAAAGAAGATTTAATAAATCAAAAAGAAAAAAGATTATTAAAATTAACTAAAGAAATAGAAAATTTAAAAAAACTATAAAATTAGTCATGGCAAAAATTAAAGATACATTTACTAAGTTAGATAAACCAAAAGTTTCCCGGACTGGTGTTCATGCAAAAACTAAAGTTTCTAAACTTAAGTCTTCTAAGAATTATAAAAAATTATACCGAGGTCAAGGAAAATAATTTTAATATATTTGTTTTTATATAAAATATTTTTATATTTGTAAAAAACTAAACAAATATATTATGTCAGATAAGCCTAAATGTGGATGTGGAAAATCTCAAGACCCTGATGGATTTTGTGATGGCTCTCATAAAAATAATGAATCTCAAATAACATTTAAAGAAACAAAGATATACTCTTTTGGAGATATCTTAGTAGGATTAAATACTGAAGAATTACCAGAAGGTGTTGAATTAGAAGTAAAACAAAAATTTTCTGAGATTACAGAAATTTTAAAAAGTACTTATACAATGTCAACACAATCCCCAGTTAAAAGTTTATTGTTTGATCATGCAGTAGGAGAAATACTAAATGCTCAAATGTCTGTTGTTAAATTACTAAAATTATAAATATGATTTATAAAAATAGAATTATTTGTAATAGTATAGACAATTATACTTATTTATGTTATCAAAATGATACAATATCTAATAGTTTACTTGAATATGGATATTGGGAAAATGAGTTAATAAAATATGCAGAAACATTTTTAAATGACAATTCTATAATTTTAGATATTGGTGCAAATATTGGAACGTGGTCAATACCTTTAGCTATAAAAAATAGAAAAGTTTATTCATTTGAACCATACGATTCTTCTTTTTATTCATTATGTGGAAATATATTTTTAAATAATAAAGAGCATATTATTTATCCGTATCATTCAGCACTTGTTGATAATGTAAATAAAAAAACAACCATGTATTTATCAGAAACAATAAACATAGGTGGTTGTAAACTAATTGAAACAAATGATAATAACAATAAATTAAATAGATATAAATTAATTACTTTAGATTCATTAAAATTAAAAAAAGTAAATTTTATAAAAATTGATGTAGAAGGTCAAGAATTAAATGTAATAAAAGGTGGTACTAAAACTATTTTAAAAAATAAACCAGTAATTTTTTTTGAATGTTGGGATATAAATAGTGAACATTGGAATAATATACCAAACACACACAATCAATTAATGGAGTATATAAAATCTTTAGGATATATTATAAATAAAATTAACATTGATGGAAATGATAATTATGAAGCAATACCAATAAATTAAATTAAAAAACTATAAATATGAACCCGTTTAAAACATTAAGAGGAAGAAGAATACTTATTGAAGTTCCTGTAAAAAAAGAATCAGTAATTACATTGTCTGAAAAAGATCAAGATGCTTTAATGTATGAAGCAATGAAACAATGGAATAAACTTACTGTATATGCCATAGGTGATAAAGTAGAAGAAATTGCTGTTGGAGATTTAGTATATATTCCTGTTCCACAATTAGAACAAGCAGAAAAAGTTGACATTGATGGCAGTGTTAAACTAATGTTTAATGAAATGGATATAGCAATAATATGGTAAATATAACAGATGATCTTCCATATTTTTCTGGAAGAACAAGTACTGATAAAATTAATTCTAAAGAATTATCTAAAGAAGATATAGATAAAAGAACTAAAAATACTTTAGATTCTGAACATAATAAAAATTATGACTTTAGAAAAGATATTCCACTTTTTGAATCACGTCCTAAATATTATGGTGGAAAAGATTCAACATATGAAGTTTTTAATGTGTTAGAAGCCTGGAAGTTAGATAAAGATTTTTACTTAGGAAATGTAATAAAATATTTAGCTAGAGCTGGTAAAAAAAATTTTAACAAAAAAGAAGATTTAGAAAAAGCATTAGTATATTTACAACGTAGAATTGACACATTATGAATTATATATTAATGTTATTAATTTTAAGCATAGCATGTTTGTTATGGATTATAGGAAACTTTTTTAAAAGTCCCATATATAATAAAGTTAAAGATGCATATGAACTAGATCATCAAAGTGATATTATTGGTTCATATTTTATTGTTGTATCACTTCTTTTAATTTTCTTTGCTGGATCTTTTCTATAATTTTTTTGTTTTTATTAATAAATTTTTGTATATTATGTATATATATTATTAATACTTAAAAACAAAAAAATGGATATCTTAAATTTTATTAGCTGGATTAAAGCTGGCAATTACAGAGCAACATTACCAACAGATGTACCAAGTCTTTTAGCTGTCGGAGCTAAAGATCCAAGTAGAGATGATGGTTATTTAGCATTAGCTGTTAATGCAGAACCTTTACAATCTGTATATGATAAAGCTAATGTAACTCAAATAACTTCAATAACTACTGCTGTTACAGTTAATGCACATAATGGAACAATAACAACTGTTTCTAGTACTTTAGCTGGTGCTGCTAATACATCTTTTACTGTAAATAATAGTAAAGTAACTACAGCATCTAAAATATTATTAACTGTAGATTCAACAACTGCAGGAATGCCAATATTAGTTACTAATACTATAGCAAATGGAAGTTTTGTAATTAAAATAATTAATGCTTCTGCTGCTACAGCATTAAATAGTACATTAAAGATTTCTTATTTAATACTAGATTAAAAAATATTAATACCTAAATGGACAAAAGTCAACCTAATCAAAATTTTTTTTGTAATGATGGGTTAACTACACCTATTTCATGTGAACCTCAATTTACATGTCCTGATCCTGAACAATGTTCAGAAGTATATGATGCAGATTGTGTTATATATTTTGGAGAAAATATTATTTGCCAAGGAACTACAATAATAACTCAGTATACTTCAGTAGCACAAGGTTTAAATGAAATAGTTAATTGGCTTTGTAATGAAGGAAATATAGGTGTCCAAGGTATACAAGGTGTACAAGGAGTCCAAGGTATTTCAGGTGCATTTGCAGGACAAGGTGTACAAGGAACCACTGGTATACAAGGTAATGTAGGTATTCAAGGAATCCAAGGAATACAAGGCATCCAGGGTATTCAAGGTTTTGATGGTTCACAAGGAATTCAAGGTTTTGTTGGAACAGGTGTTCAAGGTTATCAAGGTCTTCCTGGTATTCAAGGTTTACAAGGATTTACTGGTGGAGTTGGTATTCAAGGAGTACAAGGATCTGCTGGAATAGGAGTTCAAGGTACACAAGGTATACAAGGACAAATTGGTATAAATGGTGTACAAGGAAATACAGGTAATGCAGGTTCTCAAGGTGCAGCCGGAAGTAATGGTAGTCAAGGTAGCACTGGAAGTCAAGGCAATATAGGTTCTCAAGGTGCTGTTGGAAATATAGGATCTCAAGGATCTATTGGTACAACAGGTGCTACAGGTAGTCAAGGTATTCAAGGTTTTACTGGTACTACTGGAACACAAGGTACAACTGGAACTCAAGGAACAACTGGTAGTGGCTCACAAGGTACAACTGGAATACAAGGAACTCAAGGCACGAATGGTACAACTGGTTCACAAGGTGCTATCGGTACTCAAGGAACAACTGGAACAACTGGCTCACAAGGTACTAATGGTATTCAAGGTGCAAATGGTTCACAAGGTATACAGGGTTTTGTTGGTTCTCAAGGAACACAAGGTACAATAGGTAATATTGGTTCACAAGGTTCAACGGGTGCTCAAGGTGCAGTTGGATCACAAGGTTCAATTGGTAATACTGGAGCACAGGGTAGTACAGGTTTTACAGGATCTCAAGGATTCACAGGTTCTCAAGGTGCATCTGGATTAAATGGTAGTCAAGGTGCTGTAGGAAGCCAAGGAACTACTGGAACTACTGGTTCTACCGGTAGTCAAGGAGCTATTGGCTCTCAAGGTACAATTGGGACTACTGGATCCCAAGGAACAACAGGATTTCAGGGAACCACAGGTACAACAGGAAATACTGGTTCTCAAGGAGCAATTGGTAGTCAAGGTGCAATTGGATCTACTGGAGGAACTGGTGCACAGGGCACTACTGGATTCCAAGGTACTACTGGTACTACAGGTTCTCAGGGATCTATTGGTTCTCAAGGAACTATAGGTACAACTGGGGCTACGGGATCACAAGGAGCAACTGGAACACAAGGTAATATTGGTACAACTGGTAGTCAAGGTTCTACTGGTTCTATAGGTTCACAAGGAGCAGTGGGTGCACAAGGAACAATTGGTACTACAGGTAATACAGGATCACAAGGTGCAATAGGCTCTCAGGGATCTATTGGAACTACCGGATCTACAGGAAGTCAAGGAAGTACTGGAACAACTGGTTCAACTGGTAGTCAGGGAGCTATAGGTGCTCAAGGTACAATTGGAACTATAGGAAGTCAAGGTGCTACGGGTACAACAGGGTCTACAGGAGCACAAGGAGCAGTGGGAACACAAGGAATCCAAGGTTTTACTGGTAACACTGGAGGAACGGGTACTCAGGGAACTACCGGAGCTACCGGATCTCAGGGTTCTGTAGGTTCTACAGGTAGCCAGGGTGCAGTCGGCACTCAGGGTACTACTGGAACTACAGGTACTACTGGTAGTCAAGGAACTACAGGAACAACTGGTGCAACCGGTGCTCAGGGAAGTCAAGGAATTATTGGAAATACTGGATTAACAGGATCACAAGGTACTACAGGAACGACAGGTTCCCAAGGTAGTACAGGAACAACAGGTAATACAGGAGCGCAAGGTACAACAGGTTTGCAAGGAACTACTGGAGCTATAGGTTCTCAGGGAGCCATTGGTAGTACAGGTACTCAAGGAGCTATTGGAACTCAAGGTACCGTAGGAGCAACTGGTAGTCAAGGAACAGTTGGTACTACAGGTTCCCAAGGTGTTACTGGTAGTCAGGGTACAATTGGATCTACTGGAAATCAAGGTACTACAGGTGGAATTGGAACACAAGGTGCTACAGGTACACAAGGTACAATAGGTAGTCAAGGTACAACTGGTAGTGGTACACAAGGAATACAAGGAATACAAGGTTTTACAGGACCTTCACCAATTGTACCTGGAAGTAATAATGAAGTTTTAACTTCAGATGGTGCTGGTGGAATAGTTGCTGAATCTAATTTAACTTTTAATGGAAGTGTCCTAACAATAAATGATAGACTGGTAACTACAAGTTCTACTTACCCAAACATTGATACTCAATATGGTCAATTGACTACACCAACTGGTATAATAGGATTTAATTGGAAATCTGATTTTTTAGCCTTTGGTAATTTATATTCTTTATGGTATAAAAATATAAGTATAGCACAAAGATACTTTTCATTAAATACGGGTGCTCCATCTACGTTTTACTATGAAGGTGATGTGATTGAAGGATACTATTATGGTGGTGCATCACCAAACCTATATAGTTTAATTTCTTTAAGAACTGATGGTAGTTGGGAAATGGTTGACCAAACAAATGTTAATTCAACAAAAATGTTAGGGATATATCTTGAAACCATTGATGCATATACTTGTAAAATTCTTTTAGAGGGACATTTACAAGTTGAAGATACAAATAATGGTTTAGCACCTTTTGTAACTTCATTAAATGATGGACTTCCTATTTACATTAAAGATTCTACTACTACTGGTCTATTATCCACTACAGTACCAACCAAAGCTTATGTTCGCATCTTGGGTTATGCATATCATCAAAGCACCGACACACCAACAATATGGATTATGAGATTTGATCCGGATAATACTTGGATTCTAATATAAAATAAATAAATAAATAAAAAGGATGTTATGAACATTAATGGTGTACCTATAGGAGGAGGAGGAAGTTCTACAATAAGACTAGCATCTCAAACATTAACTTCAGCAAGTTGGTCACTTGTAAGTGGATACTATACATATACATTTTCTAATGTAAATATAACAGTAAATACAAGAGTAGATTTTACTCCTGACAGAACTAGTTATCTTGAAGTAACAACTTGTGGAATGCAATCTGAAGTAATAGTAGGTGCAGGATCATGTACATTTTATTCATTATTTCCACCTCAAACAAATATAACAGGAGAAATAACTATATTCCCAACAGTATAATTATGGCATTTAACTTACCAGTACAAAATTTTTTTAGTAGAACAGAAGGTCCAGCAGCATATTCAAGACCTGCATGTTGGCCTGTAATTACAGATGTAGCAACAGAAGTACAATTCTTATTTTGTGATCTTGGAGATGCAGCATGTCAAATTAGAACAACATTTACAAGAACATCAGGTTCCCAAAATATAATTATAGATTGGGGAGATGGAAATACTAGTACAGTTACAACTACTGCATCAACAGATACTCCTCATACATATACTCCAGGAACAGGAACTCCTTGTCCTTCTTTAGGTTACACAACATTCAAGATTAGAGTTTATTTTACAGGAACTGGAGTATCAGTTTTAAATAACTGTAATATAATGCCTATTCTAATTAGTGGTGATAATTTAAGTTTTCAAATTTGTCATGTATTAGAAGTATATTATGGAAATAGTACACAAAATGCAACTTTTGTTAATTTTAATTCACAAGGATCAAGTAATAGTTCAATAGGAGTATACACTTATTTACAATTTGTAAAATTACCGGCAACAGTATCTTGGACTCAATGGAATAATGCTTTTTATAATTGTATAGCATTACTTAAGGTTGTTATGCCAACTTCTAATTCTGCTGCAAGTCAATATTCAAGTGCATTTTTTAATTGCTACAATTTATTAGAACTTACAATTCCTTCAAATTCAACAGGCATTACAACTTTTTCAAATGCATTTCAAAATTGCTACAATTTAAGATCAGTTACCTTACCAACTACATTAAATTCATGTAATACTTTTAGTACATGTTTTTATAATTGTTATAATTTAAGATCCGTTACATTGCCTTCTGTTAATATTTGTAATACTTTTCAATTAGTTTTTTATCAATGTACCCAATTAGAATGGGTAAAATTTACAAGTATGCCAACTGTGGTTGGTGCAGTTAGTATGAACAATGCTTTTGGTACTTGTACTAATTTACAAAATGTATATTTTCCTGCTACAGGAACTGCAACATCTATATATGACTTTAGTTATACATTTAGTCAATGTTACCAATTAAAAAATATTGTTTTACCATCAAATATAAATGTTAGTAGTTTTAATAATACATTTAGCAGTTGTCATGCATTAACATCTTGTATATTACCTACAAGTGCTGCAGCCTGTACCACTTATGCCAATATGTTTTATTTGTGTTATTCTTTACTTAAAATTACATTACCAGCAGCACCAACAGCAGCAGTTAGTATTACTGATGCATTTAATCAATGTTGGAAATTACAAGAAATTATAATACCTTCTGGTTATGTATTTACAAGTATGTCTACTATGTGTACTAGTTGTTATAGTTTAAAAACATTTACATGGACTCCAGGAATACAAAATTCATTAACATCATTAGTTTCTACATTTAACGGTTGTATTTTATTAACAAGTATTACAATGCCGTCATCAATGAATTCATTAACATCATTAGCTACTGCATTTAACAATTGTGTGTCGTTATCAAGTATAACATTTCCTTCAAGTTTAAATGCTGTTACTACAATACAACAATGTTTTTCTAGTTGTCGTTTACTTAAATCTGTTACTTTACCTACTTCAATGTCTGCATGTACTCTCTTTAATAGTGTATTTACAGATTGTAACTCACTTATTAGTATTACTTTACCAAATGTGGTAAGTACTAATACTACATCATTTAGTGCATGTTTTTTCCAATGTTATAATCTTAAAACTTGTGTGTTACCTGGAGCTGCTCAATTGTCACTAGTAACAAATATAGGTTCTATGTTTCAATTATGTTCTAATTTAGTTACACTTACAAACTTTGATAAAATAGGGTCTTTAACTACTACACCTTTAATAACTGCTAACGGTAATCAATATAACAGATTTACAGGTGGATCTGCAATTTCATTCTCAGGACCGTTAAGTGCACTTAATTTATCAGGACTACAAGCAACTATGAGAGCAGATACACAATCAGTAAGACTTTTAAATGCTTCAGCAGGACAATGGACAGGATCATCCCCTCAAATAAATGTATCTTATACTAATATGAGTACAGCACAGATAGTACAATTATTTAATGATATGGCAGCTCAAGGAGTTGTTGTATCAAAAACAATTAATATAACTTCAGCAACAGGAGCAGCAGCCTTAACTGCAGCAGATAGATTAATAGTAACATCAAGAGGATGGACAATAACTGGATAATTATGGAAGACACATCAGGATTTTATAAATTAGAAGATGACAATTGGCAATATGCACCTAACTTTGTATATGGTCCAAATTATGAATTAATTAGAGAAAATAAAGATTCTTATACATATCCTGTAGAAGGATGGACTTGGTATGATGAATCACCTATAGAAGAATCATTTATAGAAGACGCAGTTATAGTAGAAGATTTAAATAGTTTATAACATAAAAGTATAAATAAATTTATTACATTTGTAATAAAATATACAGAAAATGAATAATCTATGTCAACTTGCCCTTCAAAAAGGAGGTTCTTTAAATTACTTAATGTTACCTGCTACTATAACAGAAGG
>Ga0214919_10012609_pt1 | contig 10370 bp, 11 predicted proteins | sample LL1503_MetaG_FD_177994 | JGI IMG/M metagenome (GOLD analysis project Ga0214919, IMG submission 177994) | Freshwater microbial communities from Lake Lanier, Atlanta, Georgia, United States - LL-1503 | ecosystem: Environmental > Aquatic > Freshwater > Lake | place: USA: Georgia | collected... | reverse complement strand
GCCGTCAGGACAATATGCAGGTATCTCAGAGGCGCAATGAATAATCAAGCTAGTGTCACTTGGGAGCGCATTAAGATCCTTAATGTCAGCTTGAATAAAATTAAAATGATCTAAACCTACTTGTATGGAAACTGGCTTTCTTGCAATAGTGGTTACTCGCCATCCTTTATTAAGAAAATGAATTACCAAGTTTCTTCCAATAAACCCGCCTCCCCCGGTAATAAATGCGTGCAAAACGGTGCTCGATGTTTAGGAGTCAAAATCTAAAATTTCTTTAGACGTAACAGAGGGGCAGAATGGGATAATAGAAGCCGCATTCAAGGAATCTTCAATCAAATTGATATCATTAAAAGATTTAATAACCACATCCTCAAAGACAAAGTGAATTGGAGTTTCTTGTTGAAGAATCTTTTGCAACACAGCTGCTCGCCTAACGGAATTGGTTGGTAGCATAAACATGCTGCACATCAATATTCCTTCAAATGACGACGTATCAACTGCTATTCCTTCTAGAACCATATATGAATGTGGGAATATGTTCTCATTCAAGTGCAGTTTATAAATATAGCCCTTACGGCTACAGTAATCCCTTAAAGCAAGTGATTGCATGGGTACGGGCACAGTCAACCCGCCAAATGAACGGGATGTGACATACCCACGATAACCAGATCGCTTAGCTATTTCAGCAGAAATCATTCTGAAAATCCTTCTGGTTGTTTATATTTCATGCCGACTCGACTAACTGCACGTAGGGTAATGGGCAGATAGAAAGAACCAAGCTTCTTTTCGGCGCTAATGTAAGGGGTAAATACCGAGGTGAAACGACAGTTCATAGACCATCTTGTCGTTGATTCTTCATTTAGAACATTTCCATGGAGACAGCTCGAGTCAAATATCAACACCTTGCCAAATGGGATATTTAACCAAATCAAGTCGTCTTTAACCATGTCGAACAATGCAGCCATTCCGCCATCACCCAACTTGTGGTAGCTACTTTCAACGGCTTGAGTTTTTGCTTTTGGAAGAATAAACATTGACTGAGTTTTGGCAACATCTACTAGGGGTAGCCACTGCACAACCTGGAATGGTGTTTCACCACCATAAACATCAGAGTGAATGTCAAGGAGCGAGCTGTTGTCGTTTGGCATTTGAATCGATAAATTTACCTTGTTTTGCATAGCTAACTCATTGCCAACCAATGAGTTGAGCATATTTCCACCAATCGCATAATAAGTTGGTCGCAACCACTTCCAATCATTCATACTTCGAAATATGAAAAGCCGTAATGCATTCAATGTTTCGGGCGATACATGCTTAGAAATAGAATTCAAAAATAAAGTTGGATTGTTGGGTGTCGGTTGTCCTAGGTGAGTACAAGCCAACTCTGCTATAGATTTTTGTAAGTCGACAAGTGCCTCAAAATTACAAACATCACGAATAACATATCCATCTTTGAGAAAACTAGAACTTAACTCTTTATCTTCATCAGTTAGAAAACTTTCAATTCGATGCATTCGGGACACCTCTTATTCGCAAATTGGGTAAAAAAACGATGTTTTGACAAATTCTATCTTGACTAAAGTAGACAGGGAGAGGAAAACAAATGCTCATTGACATTTAGCAACACTTTAAGGTCGCTTAACCTGCGCCCTGCCAGATTTGATCATGTTTGGATGATCTTTGGAGGGGATTCAACATGATAAGCCGAAGTTGGCAGGATGAAAAAGCTTTCGCTCAGAGGGCTATAAGCGATAGATGTTTTGCCTAGCCCATTTCTCGAAAGGCGAACAAAGTCAGCTAAGTGCGTTGAAGCGCGAACGCCAAAATGTTCAATTTCTAATAAAGAGCTTTAAAAATAGAAAATACGGTCTTCGCCACAGGGCTAATGCATTACCTTCGACTAAGTTCAAAAGAAAATTTGATGGCCAATGCACATATCTTATAGGGCTCATTCGAAAGCGCAGCATTCGCCATATGGGCGGACCATGGTGCTAGAAGCGTTGAAAAGATCATCATCTGGCGCAAGCACAAAAGTGATTCGCACAACCGAGCACACACAAGCCAGTTTCGTGAATCCGCTTGAAATTTACCCACAAATCAAGATGAAATCTAGAGCAAATCAGAGGGATCTATTGGCAACCAAAGTCATTTTTTAGAGGCACTCAGTTACGATGAGAAAGTGAAATATAATATTTGATTAATTAGAATATGGATAAATAAATTGAAATCTGCACTAATCATTGGCGGAGGATTTGCAGGATGTGCTTCAGCACATCAACTTGGACTTCAGGGGGGGTGGGATGTAACGATAGTAGAGGCCGCCCCTTTTTTGGGTGCTGGCGTAAAAACTAGATATCTAGGCGGGCACCCTTACACCTTTGGACCCCGGCATTTTTTGACACCTTGGGAACATGTGTATCAATACCTAAACACATACTGTCCACTTCGGCGTTGCGCTGACCATCAGTTCCTGACCTATGTCGAACAAGACCAAACGTTCTATGGATATCCGATACATCGGGATGATTTGCCCCGTATGCCAGAAGCTAAGCAAATAGCCGAAGAGCTAAGCGCAATTAATATTGCAGGACTTGGGGGGCTAAGCTCAGACCAAGTAATCAATTTACGTCCAGGAGAGTTAAGCCGTTTAAATACTGCTTCCCAAGCCAAGGACTTCGAGGATTATTGGATACGATGCATTGGTGAAACCTTATACAAAAAATTCGTTGATGGCTATTCAAAGAAAATGTGGCTAGTTGACGATAACAAGAAAATTGATGACTTTACTTGGTCCCCTAAGGGAGTCACCATCAAAGATGGCCCAAGAGCTGCTTGGGATACAGCAATATCTGCCTACCCAATTGCTCATAATGGCTACGACGATTATTTTAAAATTGCAACTGCTAATGCGAGGGTGCGTCTAGGAACAAAAATTGAAAAATTCGATATCACTGCAAAAACAGTTGTTATTTCGGGTGAGAAAAAGCGATATGATATTATTATTAATACGATATCTCCCGACCATTTGTTTGAATCTTGCTACGGAGAGTTGCCATATGTCGGCCGAGATTTAATACCTATAGTCTTACCTGTAGAATTTGCTCTTCCGCCTGAAGTATATTTTATCTACTATGCAGGGGCAGAAAAATATACGCGTATTGTTGAGTATAAAAAATTTACTCTTCACAAAGCCCCCACTACATTAATAACGATAGAAATCCCGTCATCTACTAGTAAGTATTATCCAATGCCGTTTGAGTCAGAGAAAGCTCGAGCAAAACGCTATTTCGATCTTATGCCTGACGGTGTATTTTCTATTGGGCGTGCTGGAAGTTACTTGTACAACGTGGACATTGATGACACCATTGATCACGCAATGAAAGTTGCTACAGAATTAAAAAATTAGATAGTATTAGTAATAATACATTAGCCAGTTTCAACCAATATTTAGAAAGCCGGAAAAAGTAATGAACAAAGATAAGTCCTTATATGCACTTGATGGGAAATTTGGAGAGCCGTGGGTTGACCTCCCAAATAATGACGCATTGGCCAGCTGGGGGCGAGAGGAGGAGATCGCGTACAACCAAATTAACCGTCAATCAGAGAAGGCGCTTTTTTACAGACGAACCTTTGACTTTCTAACTGATAACCGGGTTATCGGCGATTACTACGAATTTGGTTGCCACCGTTGCCGGACTTTTCGGATGGCATTAACAGAAGCTCGTCGTCATAATCTTGCGGACGCTAAATTTTATGCTTTTGATAGTTTTGAGGGGCTGCCAGAGCCAACATCAGACACAAGCGTTGAAATATGGAAACGCGGTGCACTTACAACAACTGAGTCAGATTTCATGTTGATGGTCAAAGCTCAAGGCCATTATGTAGAAAGTGTTCGCACAGTAAAAGGCTATTACAACGAAAGCCTCACTCTGCCACTACAGAAAGAAATCATTGAAACTGGACGCAAGTCAATGCTTATAAATATTGACTGCGACCTATATGAGTCGGCAGTACCCGTTTTTAATTTCATCGAACCCCTTCTACAAGAAGGCACAGTTATTTACATAGATGATCTCTTTGCTGGCTACAAAGGCTCCCCTAATAAGGGCGTTGCTCGTGCGTTTCTGGAGTTTCAAAAGCGGACCCGGTGGAAATTTATCAGGCATCTAGATATAGGCTGGTGGGGTCGTTCGTATATTGTTTATTTAGATAATAAAGATCTAGATGGTGTTCATTGAAAATTTTCAATGCCAACTTTAGATAGTTGTGAATATAGAGCCACATAAGATGACGCAACAGTTTTTAAACTGCATATAACTAACTCAATTAATTAATCTATGGAAAAAAAACAACCGGTTCGGTTCTGTGACAAGTTTTTGCCCGATCAACAAGAGCATAAATATTTTTATAAAGGCAATGATTATCCCGCCGCTCTTTACGATGTGATTTGTCATTCAAGTGGAATTGAAAGCCCTGATCAAGAATTTAAGCTTGAGAAAACAGACAAGTTCACGATAGAGGAGATGGCATCCAATCCTATCAGCCTGCGTTATCTTCAATTCCTAATCCGTGCATCTGGTGTAAAGCGTGTATTAGAAATTGGCGCTTTTATTGGTGTTTCTGCAATGTATTTTGCGAAAGCGTTACCAGCAGATGGACAAGTTGTGACCATAGAAAAATTTGACCATTTTGCTGGGATTGCCAAAAGAAACTTTGCTCTCAATGGCCTTCAAAATAAAATTACCCTTCACGAGGGTGATGCTTTTGAAATTATCGAACGCTTACCCAAAAATGAAAAATTCGATATGATTTTCATTGACGGTAATAAAGAAAAATACAAAGACTATTTTGTCATGACTGAGCCCTTGCTATCAGACCGGGGAATATCTTTGGTTGACGATTGTTTTTTTCATGGTGATGTGGCAAACCAAGTAACTACAAATGAAAAGGGGGCGGGTACCAAGGCATTCCTCGACTATGCAGCAACCCGTACTGATTACCATCGCATTGCACTCCCGCTCGCCAATGGAATCATGATGATGACTCGAAAGTCTTGATTTCTTTAAAAGCTAAATTTAAAAAGTGATTGCTCTTTAACTGAGTTAAATCACGAAATGACGAGTTACTTGATCTGGAGCTGAAATGAGCGAAGTAAATTTACTAAGAAAATACCCTGTATCTAAGCGGAATATTAGTAGTCGGGCTAGCGCTAAAACAGATGATCATATTCGAATCTCGCGGCAGTACGGCGTCGACTACTTCGATGGGCCGAGAGAATATGGATATGGTGGATACCGCTACGATGGCCGTTGGGTGTTAATAGCACAGGACATGATCGAGCATTGGGGTCTCAAGCCTGGAATGAGGGTCCTGGACGTTGGTTGTGCGAAAGGATTTCTGGTAAAAGACTTCATGAAAGCGTGTCCGGGGCTTGAATGCTTTGGCCTCGATATTTCAGAATATGCAGTAAAGAATTGTGAGCCCGAGGTTGTTGGCAGATTACATATTGGTAACATGGTCAAGCTCCCTTTTCCAGATAACAGCTTTGACGCTGTAGTCTGTATTAATACTGCGCATAATCTTGAGCATGGTGATTGCGTAAATGCAATTAGAGAAATTCAACGTGTTACAAAAAATGGCAATGCTTACATACAGGTTGATAGCTACCGAACACCTGAAGAGCGAGATATTTTTGTAGACTGGGTTTTAACGGCATACACGCACGATTATCCTGATGGTTGGAGAAGCATATTTTCTGAAGCTGGTTACACGGGTGACTATTACTGGACATTTATTAATAACTGAATCAAATATATATGAATGAAATTAATAACTTTGACCCCGGTATAGCAAAAGTTCGCTGTAACAAATTTCGCAAGCGCATACTTGAAGTCTCTCAGCAAGTTCAGGCCTTGCACATTGGCTCGGCTTATTCTTGTACTGAGATAGTAGATGCCATTTACTTTGAATTAATGCGTCATGACTACAAGGGCCAAAGTCAAGATACATTTCTGATGTCTAAAGGACACGGATGCATGATTCAATATGTGATTCTTGAAGAGCTCGGCTTGCTTTCCAAACAAGATTTGGATTTGTATTGCAAGCCGGAAGGTCGGCTTGGATGCCATCCAGATTATGGAAATCCAGGTGTCGCGGCATCAACTGGTGCATTAGGGCATGGTCTTTCTATGGCCTTGGGAATTGCGTACGCTGAAAAAACCCGCGGTACTGATGGTGTTGTCTACTGTGTTATTTCAGATGGAGAAGTACAAGAAGGATCCACCTGGGAGGCCACCATGATGGCATCTTCGCTGGCTGTTAGTAATCTAGTTGTTTTCATGGATAACAACGATTTTCAAAGTTTGGGTAGAACCAGCGTCACACACCCAAGTTTTTATCCGGTCGTAGAGAAATACTTGGCATTTGGTTGGGATGCGGTACAAGTGGATGGCCATAACAGCAAGGCAATTTGTGAAGCTGTTAAGGCCAGAAAGGGTGACAGGCCGCTGATGGTGGTATGCAAAACCACAAAGGGAAGGGGTATAAGCTATATGGAGAATGTGCCCATTTGGCATTACAGATCGCCCAGCCCAACAGAATTTCAACAAGCTTTGCAAGAACTTCAAGCCGAACTCCAATGAGAAACACATTTTCACAAACTCTTTACGAGTGCGCCAAAGCCGATCCGCGTATTTATATCGTGGTGGCAGATATATCACCTGCAGGCTCCATGGCAAAATTCCAGACAGAATACCCAGAGCGTTTTATCAATGTAGGTGTTGCAGAGCAACTTATGATAGGGATGGCTGCTGGTCTTGCATTAAAAGGTTGCCGCCCATTTGCTTACACCATAGCCACATTTTCTCTTTATCGCCCATTTGAGATGGTACGAAACGACTTGGGCTACCAAAATCTACCCGTCACGGTCGTGGGTATGGGAGCTGGCGTTATCTACTCAACTTTAGGTGGCACTCACCACTCGATGGAAGATATTGCAATTGCAGGCTCCATCCCAAATATGCAGATACTCGCTCCCTGCGATCCACTTGAGGCAATTGACGCCACACGGCATTGTGCAACACAAGACAAAGGACCAATCTATCTTCGTATTGGTAAAGCAGGTGAGCCAAGACTTACCGAAAATGCATTAGAACCATTTGTGTTTGGCAAGTTGCGCTATTTACGCAAGGGAAATGAAGTATGCATATTGTCTTATGGCGTGATTATGAAAAAGGCTATAGAACTTGCAGACATATTGCAAGCAAAAGGCCAATCAGTTTCTGTTATTTCATGCCACACTATGAAGCCCCTAGATCGGGTAGGTATTGAAACTGCATTGCGTGGACATAAAAAAGTTATTGTCATAGAAGAGCATGTCCCTCAGGGCGGACTGGCACCACAAACAAAACAAATTGCCTGGGATATACAAGCAAAGTGTGAGCTATACACATTTAGTCTAAAAGATGAGTTTATCCATAATTACGGTAGCCATGATGATTTGCTAGCTGCACACGGGATATCAGTGCCTAAAATACTAAGTGCTATTTAATAATGCCATTAGATATATTAAAGTCAGTCGGCTATACATAGATGTTTGTAAAAAAACAGATACTGCTTGCTATTAAAGACTTATTTGATGGCACACGTAATTGGCTAGTCTGGTATGTACTAGGTTTATCTGAGGTTCGTCAAAGATACCGTCGCTCAATGATTGGCCCCTTCTGGGTCTCCATTAGCATGGGGGTTCAGGCAATTGTTATGGGCTTCGTACTGTCTTTTTTATTTAAAACAGATATAACTCGTTTTCTCCCGTTTCTTTGCATTAGTTTAGTCACATGGAACTTTTTTTCTAATTCCTTGACTGAGGGTTCAAATAGTTTCATTTCAATGTCGGGTGTAATACTGCAAATTAAACGCCCGTATTGGATATATATCATGTTGGTACTTTGGCGTAATGCGATCATATATGGACACACCGTAGTCATATTTTTTATTGCCGCTTTTATTTATGGGGTTTATCCAACCCTAACGTATTTACTGATACCATTGGGTCTCATTTTATTTATTGCTAATGTCTCTTGGATGGTATTGGCTGCTGCTTTGCTTTCAGCTAGATATAGAGACATTCCATTAATGATCCAAAATGCATTCAGCGTTTTAGTTTGGCTCACACCTGTTTACTACCTACCTGAACAACTTGGTCCAAGAGCCCGTCTTGTTATAGACCTAAATCCTCTTACCTATGTAATTGAAGTAGCAAGGGCGCCATTTCTTAATCAAGCCCCATCAAAGGTTGCATGGATAGTGGCCGTTAGCTTCGCTCTGGTTGGATGGTTATTCACCTTTGCCTTGTTTGTGCGAACCAGAGTTCGCATTGCATATTGGCTTTGAAAGAACATTCAAATGCTTGATAGAGTTAGTTTTGAAAATGTTACTGTAGATTTTCCGATTTACGACATCAGTTCTCGATCGTTAAAACATAAACTAGTTCTACAAAAAGTATCAAACCTTGTTTCGAGAAAACAAAATGTTGGCGGTAATGTTCGTCAAGGTCAAGACGGAATCGTGTTGGTACGAGCGTTAGATGATATTAACTTTAATTTAAATGATGGTGATCGCGTTGCAATTCTTGGTCATAACGGATCAGGTAAAACAACATTATTAAGGGTTGCTGCCGGAATATATGAACCATTGCAGGGAGACGTCACTACAAAGGGGCGTGTCATGCCTCTTTTTAACATCATGGAAGGACTGACCCCTGATGCAAAAGGCAGTGAGATGATTCGTGTACGTGGGGCGCTATTAGGCCTTTCTGACAATGAAATAGAAGAGAAAACACCTGAAATAGTCGATTTTTGTGAGTTAGGTGAATACATGGATATGCCTGTTAGAACTTATTCAACAGGAATGTTGGTCCGTCTCATGTTTGCAATTACTACGGCAATCACTTCAGAAATTCTTATCATGGATGAATTTATTGGTGCTGGCGATGCCGCATTCTTTGAGCGTGCACAAGCTAGACTTAAGAACTTTGTAGATCAAGCGAGTGTTCTATTGGTTGCTACGCACAGCCCCTCAGTTGCTCAGCAATGGTGCAACAAAGCAATCCTCCTAGATCACGGGCACATAGTTGAATCTGGTACTGTTGATACAGTTCTCAAAGCCTATGATCGTTTAGCAAAAGAGGCGAGAGCTTAAAAAGCATTAAAAATTTTCGGGATTTACACGTGACCGAACATGTCCTTGTTACAGGTGCCAGTGGTTTTAGTGGAGCTGTAATCTGCAAGCATCTGCTAACAAAAGGTTATCGCATAACTGCAGTTAAGGGTTACAACAAATCATTTTTGCCACTTAGCACTCAGTCTTATAGCAATCTAAAAATCGTATCAGCCGATCTCTCGCAAGATTTTTCGATACCAAATGGAATCAGCACAGTGGTTCACACCGCTGCCCGGTCCGCTTGGACCGGCGTAACTACTGAAGATATGGTGCGTGATAACGTCATCGCAACACAAAACCTTATAAACAGCGCGTTAAAGATAGGTGTAAGTCGGTTTATACACTTCTCCAGTCTTTCAGTACACGGGCAAATAGAGGCAGATGTCGTAGATCAAAACACCCCTATTTTTAATCCAGACGTGTATGGTGTTACCAAATACTTATGTGAGCAAATGCTTGAGTCCGCTGCAGGTGGGGCAATGTCTTGTTTAGCCATCAGATTGCCAGGCATTATCGGCCCAGGCTCCTTAAGAAATTGGCTATCTACAACCCTTGCAAGGGCCAAAAGAGGAGAAGATATATCCGTTTTTGATAAAGGAGCAAAGTTTAACAACGCTGTCCATATTGATGACTTAGCAACATTTATCGAAAAACTCCTTACTCACAAATGGAGTGGGTATGCATCAGGGCCCTTAGGTGCAGGCGGTCTAACCACAGCCGGTGAAGTGTCACAGTTACTCGCAAAAGCGGGAGGCGGTAAATCAACTATTTTCGAAGACAAGTATCCTAGAAAAAGCTACACCATATCAAGTGATTGGGCTACTGAAAGCTATGGATACAGTCCGATGAACATTACTAAAATGATTCATCGATTTGTTTTGGAAAATCAAAATTAATATTAGTCCAGCTCAAAAGCATCAGAGTAATCCAGCTTCAGCTTTGGGTCTTGGTCTTGTTTGTACAAAATACAATTTTCTACTACAAGCACATCTATCTCAGAACCCATAAAGCATCTAAACGCATCTTCCGGGGTGCAAACTATCGGTTCACCGCGAACATTAAAACTTGTATTTACCAGAACAGGGCAGCCGGTCAGCTCTTTAAAGCGACTCAGAAGAGCGTGATAACGCGCATTGGTCTCTTTATGCACC
>Ga0214919_10012606_pt1 | contig 10373 bp, 9 predicted proteins | sample LL1503_MetaG_FD_177994 | JGI IMG/M metagenome (GOLD analysis project Ga0214919, IMG submission 177994) | Freshwater microbial communities from Lake Lanier, Atlanta, Georgia, United States - LL-1503 | ecosystem: Environmental > Aquatic > Freshwater > Lake | place: USA: Georgia | collected 2015-03-15 | reverse complement strand
CACTTGAAAATTAGGATTGTTATTATTAGTAGCAGTAAGATGACCATTTACATATAAATCAACTCCAAATTTATTATATAAACATTCAGCCAAAAAGAAAGGACCTATTGGTATAAAATTTGCACCAGTTGCATTAATTCTTACATTTTTAGTTATTAAACTTGGACCTTCAGTAAGTGAGTTAGTAGCCATAAATTGACGACCTCCATCACCGTCACTATTAATCAATCCATATGGAAAACCCATTCTTTCCATAGCATAAACTACAAATATACTTTCTGCGGATTGTTCTGAAGGATAGTCAGACAACATATATGATCTATTTCCATCAAATGTCATTCCCTTAGAAGTTTTAGTTACATATGCACAATCTACCCAAAATTTTGAATCAGCTTTATTTTTCCACTGGCGAACCTCAGAAATTTTTTTCTCTAATCCTATGAAATATCCTAATTTTATTGAATTATTATCAGATGAATCTAACCACAATTGTAAACCAGGTATACTTTTAATTAAATCTGCTTCTTTAGTGTTTTGTGATGATTTTCCGTCTTGTGCTGCTTTATTATCTTGGGCTGTTTTCGCATTTTGTGCTGCTTTATTATCTTGAACTGCTTTAGCGTCTTGTGATGCCTTTGCATCTTGGTTAGCTTTATTATCTTGAGCTGCTTTAGCGTCTTGTGCTGCCTTTGCATCTTGGTTAGCTTTATTATCTTGTGCTGCCTTTGCATCTTGGGCTGCTTTCGCATCTTGGGCTGCTTTATTATCTTGCGCTGCTTTATTATCTTGCGCTGCCTTTGCATCTTGGTTAGCTTTATTATCTTGTGCTGCTTTTGCATCTTTTGCATTTTGTGCTGCTATTATATTTGCATCTTTAGTACCATCAAAACTAATTTGAGTAAATTTACCAGGTACTTTAATCGAATTTCCAGATGTATAATCTGGATAATAAAAAACTTCTCCATCTTTATTTACACCATAAATTTGCTTATTATAATATGATAAATTAGTTAAAGAACCAGATAATTCGGTCCAGTTGGGATTATTTTTAATATTAGTATTTGCATAATATATACTATTATTGCTATTAACACCCACAACAATCATATTATAACCATCAAAACTGACTTGTTTTAAATTACCCGGAAGTAAAACCCAATTTCCAGATGTGTAATCAGAATTATAATATATTTTATCACTATTATCTACACCATATACTTGTTTATTTGAATAAGATAAATTTTTTAAATTACCTGAAATTTCTGTCCAGTTAGGATTTTTAGTAATATCTTTATCAGCATAAAAAATTTTACCTGCGTTATTTACACCCATTACAATCATATCATAACCATCAAAACTGACTTGTTTTAATTTACTTGGAACTTTAACTCTAATCCAATTACCTGATTTAACTACTTTATAATCTGGATTATAATAAACATCACCTTCTTTATTAACAGCATAAGCTTGGTTATTAGAATAAGAAACCCAAACCATTCTACCATTAACGCCTGTCCAATTGGGATTTTTTTTAATATCTGTGTTAGCATACATTATCTTACCTTCAATATTAACAGCCATTAAAGTCCTATTAGTGTCATCAACTTCTGTTCCTTCAAAAGTTTCTATATTTTTTTTTAATGTAATTGGATAATAATTATTTTTTGAAATATAATTTTCATTGTCTAAGAAAAGTGAATAATTATATTTTGAGTTAACCTTCATATAAATTTAATTTAGAATTTTATTCTAAATTAAATTTATATTATTTATTCTTTTTTTTTTCCAAATGATTATATTCTATTAAATATAAAATTGAACAAATTATTATAGTCCAAAATAAACTTTCTTTAATATTGTCTATTAGTTGGAAAAATAAAATAAATGTAATAAATGTTCTTAAAATATGCGAGCTAAATATATCAGTTAATAATTCATTCATTCCAGGAATATTAGAATAACCATTTGCTAAAATAACTAATAAAACTACTGATAATATATTTTTTCTAAATACTGTTTCAAAAATATTTTTTATTTCAGGTTTAAATATATCATCTTCACTAGAATTCATTATATAATTCTATATTTTTATTTATTAATTTGAAATTAAAAGTGTATTTGTCAAATGGACTGATTGAAGATTTAATATATATTTTTTTATATCATTAATCATTAATAATAATCTTGGATGCAAATTTATCATTTTATCAATAATTAATTTACTATTTACCCATTCAATTGTTCTATGAATAGAATCATGAGTTTCTATATTACCAAAAACTGTTGATGTTAATTTTTTTTCATATTTATTTGCTTTGATAAAATATAAAACATATTTACTTTTTAAGTTATAACAAGATTTGCTATATTTTAATTGTTTTTTTATAATTTTTTCATCAATTATTGAATTAGTTTCTTCACAAGTTTCTCTAGCAATTGTATCTAATTCATTTATATCATTTTTGTCTGTCTTACCTCCTATATCTTCAAATCTTTCAATATTACTTATTAATTTTTTAATTAATAATAATTCAATTTGATTATTAATTTTCCGATATATAATTACACCACCAGCTCTAATTGGCATATTAGCATCATTCAGATAATTAAATGTGGGTCTTATAATATTGAGGTTAGCAAACAAAACTTCAATAGCTTGTTCATTACTACTCATTACTAGTAGGAATATATTAATATTAAATTAAAATTCAATTTTTATAATATAAAAAAAATATTTATACAATTTCATTATAAGTTTCGTTATTTTGAGTAGAAGTATATATATATTTCTCAAAACAAATATTACCAAATAACCAACATAATATTAAAAAAAGAACTGTTGAAATTATAGAAACTGCTAAAATATCATCTGTACTCATTATATTATTTCTACTATAATATTCTTTATAACATAATAATAAAAATTGAATTTATTATAATTTATAACATACTAAGTTTATTTATGCTTTCTACTCAAGAAGATTATATTTCCGTGATTGATAGACGTAATAAAGAATATTTTATACAATTAATACAAACACTAAAAAAAAAAAATAAATACAATGAATGGGTTAGCTTCGGGTCTTTATTTGGCAGTATATCATTTGATGGTAATTATTATTTTGAAGATATGTATGGTAAGGATGTAAAAATAGCAGTTTGTAAAAAAAACTTCGACGATTGTTATGATATTCCAATTTTTAAACAGAAATTATTTTTTTCTAAAAATATTAATTATACATTAGCTAATAAAGCAGAATTAATTAGACAACTAAAAGAACATAATAAATACGATGAATGGGTAAAGTTAGGCTCTTTATTTGGTACACCATGTAATAATGGTAACTATTTTTATACAGATTTTGATGGGTCTTATGCACGAATTAAAACAAGTAAACAATATTATGAAGATGGAGATATTCTTATTTTTAAGTGTATAAATTAAATAAATTTTTTTATGAAAATTGAATATTTCTCACTTTACCAATTTCATTAATTAATTTAAATAATGGACTAAATTCTAAATTTTTCAAACTATTATGAATTTTATCTAAAAATAAAAGCTCTATATGTGTTAATTGATATATAATTTCGATAACCTTATTTTTTTCTTTTTTTAATCCTAAGAAATCTTCAAAACTTGATATATTAGGCATATCTAATAGAGACTTCATAGTAGTTTGATAATTTTGTTGTTGTTGATAAGAAGTATTCACATTATTAAATTCTGGAACAGGCGCTCTAGAAAAAGTATTATCATTAAAACCTAAAGAAATATGAGTATTATCAAATTCAGAAGGTGAAAATAAATTTAAAGGTAAATGCGCAGTTGAAAGTAAATTTGGAGATAGCTGCGGAGACAGAGGAAAAACCATAGGTAATGGTAAAAATGAAGGGGGAGATAAGGGTTCAGATTGAGATGAAAATAAAGGTGAAGGAGGACATGATGGTGAAGAGAGAGCTGATGGTGAAGAAGGACATGCTGGTGAAGGGGGACATGAAGGTGAAGAGAGAGGAGGAGGAGGAAATTGAGATGAAACTGAAGATGAGGGTGACGAATGTCCTAAAGAATCATTTGTATTATCAAATTCAATAGATGTATTTGTTTTAGAAATAGTAAGAGTATTATTATATTGTTTTGGCTTATTTGGCATTTTAGTAATACGAAATTTATTAATCTTTTTTGAAAATTTAGGAAATTTTTGGTCCAAAGTGTTTATATCTTTTAAAACTGTTGAATAAATTGAATGTAAACTATTCCATGTTAATTCTTTCTGTTCAGTAGTCTTAAATAATCTAATTTTTATAGACCATTCTTTATGATTATTTTTAATTTTTTCTATGAGAGTATCTATAAATACATTATTATTATTAGAAATAACAATTGTATTATTATTAGAATATTTATAATAAGGCATCGTTTGGTCTGACTCATCAATTTCAATATTATATAAACATCTAATCCATTTATTAAATTGACCTTTTCGTGGTTGACATTCAATAGGTATATTTTCTTTCATAGCCATAGAAAGATTACTAGAAGATATAAATGTGTTGGATTCTTTCAGTTTTTTCATAATGAAAGACGTAAATTCATTAGTTGGTTCATTCAAATTTAATATAGATTTATTCATATTATAAAATAATATGAATGTATACATATATATTTCAATTTTTTTACAAAAAATACGACTATATGAACACCATATTAAAATTTATTTAAGAGGGTTTAATATTAGTAAATATATTATTAATATTAATGGAAATACTATTAATTATTCATTTAAATATGTATAACATAGTTATTGAATACGCAAACTCAATTAAAAAAAAAATATTAAATTCAAAAATATTAGTTTATACAAATAGTAATGATATAATATACAACAACCAATGTTATTTTATATTTTTTGGAATTCATTTTGTTAATTTTCCAATAATAAATGAACCTAATGTTTATTATGTAAATTTGGAACAATTAACTAGAGATGGTACATATCATATATATAATATTTTAGATAAGGCTATTATTTATAAAAATTTAAAATGTAATTTACTTGATTATAGTGATGAAAACTGTAATATACTAAAAAAACATAATATTCAAAGTATATATTTACCCTATCAAGTAAATTTAGAAGAAATATATAATTATAATAAAGATTATGATTTTGTTACTTGTTGTTGCTGGAATGAACGAATAGAAAATATTTATAAACCATTATCACTAATTTTTAATAAATGTTATAGTATTGGTAACCCTATTTTATGGGGGAAAGAAAGAGATAATATTTTATTAAAATCAAAAGTTTTAATAAATATCCATCACAGAGAAAAAGATTATTTTATTTTAGAAGAAATAAGAATAACTAGATGTATTCTCAATAAAATAATTGTTATATCAGAAGATTCATTAAATCATGAAAATTATATATTATCAAAATATATTATATTTACCAATTATAATAATTTAATAGCAAAAACATCAGAAGTCTTAAATAATTATGAATATTATTATAATTTATTATATAAAGATTTAGATATAGATCAAATAAATAACGAATTAGAAAAATATATTAGTAATTTTATAAAAACTAAGTTAATAAATATTTAATTTTTTTCAATTATATTATAATATAATGACAAAATCATTTAAAATTTTATTAGAAAAATTAATAAATGTAATTGATGAAACGAATGAAGAACTTATTAAAAATGTTATTAGTACTGAATATAGTTTTGCTTGCGTTAAACAAAATGTTACATATGAAGCATATTATACAATATTAAGTAATAAATGGAATAAAATTATTGATGAAATAGTTTCTGATAAAGATAGCTGTATGACAATTTCAGAATTATATTATGGTGAAAAAATTTCAAAACAAATAAGTAATATATCTGCTGATTCATTTAAAACAACAGACTCTGTCATTAATAATGTTAAATCTTATTTTACAAAATTTTTTAATGAAACTAATAAAAAAGATGATGCTATTAATAATATAATGTTTGATGCGTTGACAGATTTACTTGTTACAGATAATATATATATTGATACTAATATAATGAATACATTAATGAATTTAGGTAATTTGATAAAAACTCGTAGTATCTGTTGGGTATGGGATATAATTATTTTATGCGCTTCATCTAAAATTAAAACAGAATTTCCTATGTATAATAAAGATTCATTAGAACAAAAGAAACAAGTTAATCAAATGTTACGTTCATATTTTGAACAAATAAAATCTATATTACAAATAATGGACAAAAGTAGAATAAATAATTTTTTTAATAAAAATCTTGAAATAATTAGTAGTGATTTAACTCACTCATATAGTATGTCTAAAGTCAAACCATCTAATAATGATTTAAATACAAGTTTTATTGAAAAAGAATTAAATATAATGATACCTGATACTATTGGTCCATTAAAATGTTTTTTTGTAGATTTAATTCAATATTATTATTCAACTGATGTATTACATCCTATAATATGGGCGCAAATTTTACGAGATATGTTTATAAATTTTTTAAAGAATCCACCTATGTCAGAAACAGAAGTATTTCAATTCTTCTCGAAACATTTATTACTTAATTCAGGACCCTTTATTTTAAAAATTCTACAACAAGTTAGACCAATTATGTCAGAAGCTCAAAGAAAAACATATAATTTATCAAAATTAACATATCCAAAGATGACAAAACCACAATATACCTTAATTCTCAGTAAAGTTGTAAAAAATTGGGATTTATATGAATTTCTTTTTGATGCATCCGCTTCAGTTGGTCATGTATTCTTTGTACAACATAGTTTAACTATGGAAAAATGTGTTGTTAAAGTAGCTAAACCATTGTCTATTATTCAATCATGTTATGAATACTCAAAACTTAATAATTTTTTTGAAACAGGTACGCTTGAACAACATTTTGTTCATAATATGTTATATTCTACTGGGAAAGAATTACAAGCTCAAAATGAAATAATAAATATTAATCGCGGGCACAAACTTTATACAATGAACTACAATCAATTATATAATAATACAGATATTAATGCTAGTCTTACAACAATAACAGTAAAAGAAAATATAATTATAGATAATTGTTGGTTTGCATTAAGTATGACGATTGCTCCTGGAATTCCTCTTTCTAAATTATTAGAGACCCAAGGAACAAATAATTTATCTATAGATACCCCATATCGTGCATATTTACATAGATGTTTTGATTTGCTTGTTTTTAAATTTTTTAGTAATATTATTAAAAATGGTTTTTATCATGGTGACCTTCATTCAGGCAATGTATACTTTTCTTTTACTGATGAACCTAAAAGAGAAGCCCAAATAACATTAATTGATTTTGGTGCTGTTGGTACAATAGATATATTTAATAACGACCCAGATATCAATGATTTAATTAAAATTATAATACAATCCGTATTCTATAATTATGATAATCTGTTTGATACATTAACAGATCTTCTTAATAGAAAAAGTATTAATTCAGGAGTTATAGATAAAACTTCAGAAGATTATAAAACCTTTAAAAATAAGCTTAAGAAAATAAGAGTTACAAATATTTATAATTCTACCAAAAATGCTAAAATAGATGAAATTTATACAAAATCTTGTTTAACTAATAAAGCACGTATAAGTAAAGAAACATTAATTCATGAAAATCATACAAAAAATGTAGCTAAAGAAAAAAATATGCAACATGCCAAATGTTATTATTCATTAAATAATAATTCATCAACAAATACTACTAAACAAGAGGATACTATAAAAAAATCAATTGATTCATTATATGATTATGTTGATATACATAATTATGTTACAAAAAATAGTGAACCAGTAGGACAAATTGATAATACAGAACCTTTACCTGCATATGATTGTAATATTGATACATCAAGTAATATTATTTCATTTACTGAAGTAATGAATATGATAATGGAATTTTGTACAAAATCAAATGTAAATATACCAATAACAATACCTGATTTATATGAATTATTCAAAGCTTATATTCTTATTAATGGATTAGCTACACAAATAAATTATGATTCATTACGTATGTCAATTGTAATTAACAAAATATTATATGAATATGAGAATATTACAAATGTAATAAAACATCCATCGGTTGCATTAAAAATGTATAGTATATATTCTACAGAAAATAAAAAACATAATGAATTATTAGAACAAATTAGTATTTTACAAACTAAGAATTCCACTAAATAATTATTGCATAAGAACCATCATTAATAATTTCTTCTAAACTATATGTACTATAGTTATTTTCTTTTTTAATTAATCTACCTCTTCCTTCTACTACAATATTATAATTATCTAAAGTATCTTTAGTAATATTATTTTCATTTATATATTCATCTAAATCAATTTTAATATTTGTTCTTGTAACTTCACATCTTTCACAAAAATTATTTATTCTATTTAATCCAAACCAAGTACCAGAACCTGCAAAATGAATATCTTTATTTAATTCTTCATTTTTAAGGTAAATATAAACAGAAATTGTTAGTGTTTCCATTGGTATAGGAATATCTATTAACTCAATAAATGATGTTACTTCTTTATAAGGAGTCGGTTGAATAATATCATAAGTATATGGTAAGTCATTAACATTTAATGTATCTTTTAATAACATAAACTCTTTACTAGAATTTTCCCAGCCATATTTATCATTAAATTTAGGTTGAAAGAAAGGAGCTTGAGTAGAATTATATACTGGTTCACTTATTTTTTCAGGATAGATAGAACAATTAAAATGGTTAGTATTTTCATATAACCAAGTATAAAAATGTCTATCCATGTTACAATGATGTAACCAGAAAATTGGGTCAAAAGCAGAAATAGAAATATCACTCATATTACCATTATCTCCACCAATTACATCATGAAGACTATTATGGGGTGTTTCTAATGGAAAATAAGTAGTAATTTTATTTAATTTTTCATATGAAATTAATTGTGAACTAAATTTTTCATAATATAATGCATATAATGTATTATTTAATTGTTTTTTAATTGTTGTTAATTGTGTTAATTGGGCTTTATTTGTTGGTGTTAAATAACCACTTCTAGTTATTTTAGTTTTTACACCATCAACATAATAATATGCAGATGCTAATGGATTATCAATTATAATTTCTTCATTATTATAAATAATAGTAATTTTTGGGTCATTTAGAAAACTAAAATCACTATTAAAAATAGTTAAATCTAAATAAGGTAATGCAATATAATTTTTATTATTAGAATGATTGTATTTATTTAGTAATAATTCAAATTGATATATATAAGGAACATGCCACGCTATAAAAGAAGGTACTGAATGTTTGCAATAAACAGGTTCTCCTGTTTCTGCTAATTCTTTAACTATATTTGGGTCAGTTGGGCATAATACTTGAGGGTCATTGGGTTTAAAGGTATTTCCATGAATACCACAAATTCTATACCAATCATCAGAATCTTCCAAGTGTTTTAGAGCCATTACGAATCTTCCAAAATCTTCTGGATGATTCTTTTTTAAATCAACAATGTTTAAACGTTTTGCTTTGTTGTACAAACTAGTCATATGATAAATTATATAAATTTACTTTTATATAATTTTAACCATTATATTATCTAAATTAAACTTAATATTACTAATTAAAAAATTGTATTTATAAAATTATATATTCATATATTTACATATATGAATAAAAACAATCAAATACTTCCATTTCATATAGTTTATGATGAATATAAAGAAAAAGAATTAGAAGCTAAAGATATAATTATTACATCTAATGAATTATATGAAATTTCAAAAGATATAAACATATTAGTAAAATCGCAAACTATTCCAATTAATAATATATTAAATAGTACTGATAATGTATTAAATAGTACAATAATAGCAACTAATAATATTAATGTTACATCTAAAATAATTACAAATAAAAGATGGTGTTGTATCATATTAATAATATTAATACTTATAATAATATCAGGAGGAATATTATATAAATTAATATAAATAAACCACTATCTAAAAACCAAAAAATTTTTTAAAACCATTACTTGCTTTATTTGTTTTTTCTATTATTTTTCTAGATGCTTCTTCTGTGGCTCTTTGTGCTTCTTCTGCAGCTTTTCTAGCAGCTTCTTCTGCGGCTCTTTGTGCTTCTTCTGCAGCTTTTCTAGCAGCTTCTTCTGCGACTCTTTGTGCTTCTTTTGTAGCTTTTCTAGCAGCTTCTTCTGCGACTCTTTGTGCTTCTTTTGTAGCTTTTCTAGCAGCTTCTTCTGCGACTCTTTGTGCTTCTTTTGTAGCTTTTCTAGCAGCTTCTTCTGCGGCTT
>Ga0214919_10012605_pt1 | contig 10373 bp, 6 predicted proteins | sample LL1503_MetaG_FD_177994 | JGI IMG/M metagenome (GOLD analysis project Ga0214919, IMG submission 177994) | Freshwater microbial communities from Lake Lanier, Atlanta, Georgia, United States - LL-1503 | ecosystem: Environmental > Aquatic > Freshwater > Lake | place: USA: Georgia | collected 2015-03-15 | reverse complement strand
AAACCCAAATGTGAGTACAGGCGGTTGTAGGGCGTGGTCACCGTGGGCAAGGTTCCGTGCAACTCGGTCAACATGAAAATCAATCCAAGCCACATCGTGACAATGAGAAGAACACTGGAGACGCCCAGAAATTTTCCAAGCACAAACAACGGTCTCGGCACTGGTTTGCTGATGACGGTGAGCACGGTTCGATTTTCGATTTCGCGGTTGACCACTCCAGTCGCTAGAAATGCGGACAAGATCACCCCGCACATGAAAATAGTGGAGAGTCCAATATCAACGAACATGCGTTGATCATCTTCCATGGTGAATGCGCTGAACGGCACGGATAATAAAATCAGTAACATTCCCACAATTGCAGTCGCTAAAACGACTGGTTGTCGAATGCATTCAAGCAGTGTATTTTTAGTCAAGGCAAGTAGTTTGTCAATCCAAGCCATATTTATTCTTTCGGTAGTCTGCGCGAAATTGTTCGCCAAGACTAGCGCAAAGGCGAACTCAATAGAGATATTTGCGTATGAAATTTTCTCCCACAACGGGCATCTCTGAGATACCATTTGCGAACCAAAGTCAGTCCCAATGAGAATCGATCACTTTTCTTATCAACAAGCCAGCCGAGTTTCAATTCTTGGTTTTTGTTTACAGTTTTCCATAGGTATTGCGCTGTTGTTGTTCGGACGGATTGCGGGGGACACCACCCTTGTTGTGGCTTCCACAATGGTGCTTTGCGGAATTCCTGTTTGGGCGGCTTTGGCGGTCGTATTTCACCAGCATCGACTGGAACGACTTGAATCGCTTGAACGAGAAGAGCTTGCCAATTCCCGCGGTGAAACAATATTTGAGCGGTCGGCTATTGATCAAGAAGTCGCCGCACGAAGACTTGGCCAGATGCATCGTTGGCTTATGCCACTTTCAAGTTTGACGGTGGCGCTTTTGCTGTTTGGTCTTGGAATGTGGAATTGGGCGCGTTTGCGTGACATGCAGGATCCGGGACCGGATGGCGTCGCATTTTCAGTCGGTTCCGTTTTGGGTTGGCAACTTGCGGTGTGCCTAGGGCTTTCCCTTGCGGCTTTTATTTTCGCGCGATTTGTAGCGGGAATGTCAAAGCAGCCAGCGTGGAACAATTTGCGTGGTGGCGCGGGATTCATGGTGAGCAGCGCGCTTGTCATGCTGGCCGCGGCCGTTGGAATTGTCTTTCATGTTTTTCAACGGCCCTTCATTATTGAATGGATGGCTCTTGGAATTGCCGGGTTCCAAATGGCTTTGGCGATTGAAATATTTTTAAATTGGACGTTGAACCTTTATCGTCCTCGGCGTGCCAATGAAATTCCGCGCCCCGCGTTTGATAGTCGCGTGCTTGGATTGTTGGCGGCGCCGGACAATTTGGTTCGAGGCATCAACGAAGCCGTCAATTATCAGTTTGGTTTCGATATCACTTCAAGTTGGGGTTACAAACTGTTGCTTCGCAGCAGTGGCGCGTTGCTAGCGATTGTGGTGCTGGCGCTTCTTGCTCTCAGTTGCATCGTCGTGGTTGGTCCAGGGGAACAATCCGTGCGGCTTCGTGGTGGATCAATCGCCGGACGCGTGTACCAAGGCGAACTGATGTGGAAATTGCCGTGGCCAATTGAAACTGCGGAGGTGGTTGACATCGCGCAAGTTCACGCGCTTCCCCTGCAGGCGAGCAATTTGAAAGTTGGCAAAATTAATCTGTGGGGCGACCCCGCCGACGCAGAGACTGAGCGCGCATCGTATTTGGTGGCGGCTCCCAATCTTGCCGCCGAGGTGCAAAAAGATCTTGGAACTGGTAGTGAAGCAGCCGCGGTTTTGTCACCGCTTGCGCCGCCAACTGGAGTTGATTTTAATAGCGAAGCCGCGGCCAAAGGCATCAGCGATCGATTTGCCCTTGTGGATGCCGATTTGGTTTTGATCTGGCGAATTCAATCAGACGGATTGCTTCCGTGGTTGAATTTTGCAAGCGACACCAAGATTCGTCGGGCTGGCATTGAAATGCGCGAAGTTATTTTACGTGAAATCTGCCGTCGAGAAGTGTGTCAATATTTGTCGACCAGGCCACTGGACGAAGTTCTAAGTCCAAGTGGAGCCGCCATGGCAACCGCGCTTCGTGAGCGCATTCAAAAATCATTCGATGGCCAAAGCACCGGGGTAGAAGTCGTGAGCATTCAAATTCCTGCGTTGCGTCCTCCAGGCGCATCGGCCGCACTGTATGAGGAACTTTCAATGGACACGCAGAATGCGCGCAAGGTGAAAGAAGAAGCGCAACGCATAGCCAACAACACCATGGCAGCATTGCTAGGCGATGCTCGATTGGCTTCCCAGGCGGTTGAAGCTATTCAACTATGGCGAGAGACTATGCGTGATAAAGGTGAAACTGCCTCGGAAACACTGGCCGCACGTATCGCCGTTGAAAACATACTGGTGTCAACCCGCGGCCAGGTGGCAACACAGATTAAACGCGCTCGGGCGCGACGTTGGGAATTACATTTAAAGGCGAAAATTACCGCAAGTGAAGTATTGGGCCAGGCGGGCGCCTATCACACGGCGACCGAATTGTTCATGCAGCGAAAATTAATGGAGACTCTTTCCCGAAGCATCTCGGCTGTCCGTCAAAAATATGTTTTAGGCGTAGATCCAAATCGAATTCGTGTTGATATTCAAATGCAACAGCCAGAAGTTGGTTTCAACTTGGCTGATTATGTCGAGAAGAAATCTGATCAGTAATTGAGGAACGAAACATCATGTCAAAAACTCTTCCAATTGCCGCGGCCGCTTTTATTCTTATGGTTTTGACTTTGTTCAACACCACCTATACGGTCAACTACCACGAGGTTGCTGTCGCCACCCGCTTTGGCAAGCCGTCCGGAATAGTTCGAGAAGCTGGTCTCCATTTCAAAGCGCCATTCTTCATTGATCAGGTGACCAAATTGGATACCCGTCTTCAATTGACAGAAAGCAACATGGAAACTGTGTTGACCAAAGATGGGCAACAAGTTGTTGTCAAGGCTTTTTTATTATGGCGCGTGGACACCAAGGCAGACGCCCCGTTGGCGTTCTACACCGGCTACGGCAATCTAGACTCAGCCAATAAGGAACTTGAAACTCGACTGAACGCCAGTATTCGTGGCGCAGTGGGTCAGTTTGCATTCACCGATTTAATTGGATCCAAGAGCCGGCTTCCAGATGCGGAAACTTCTTTATTGGGTGATATCAAGCGAAATCCAATGGTGGGCGTTGAGCCTGTCACGGTGGGATTGAGCCAAGTCGTGTTGCCGCCAAAGACCACAATTGCGGTTGTGAAGAGAATGAGCGCGGTGCAAGAAACGTTGGCCAATCTTGAGGAAAGTCGCGGGCAAGCGGAGGCGGACGCCATCAAGAGCATGGCCGCAAGTCAGGCGGACACCATTCGTAATTTTTCAGAACAGTGGGCCGCGGAACTAGAAGCAGTTGGAAATTCAGAGGCGACGCGTTACTACGAGCAAATGAAAAAAGAGGCCGATTTGGCAATCTTTCTCGCGTGGCTCGACACGCTTAAAGCGAGTCTCACTGGTAGCACCACATTCATCACGGATATGAACAAGGCGCCATTTCACATGATGGATCTTGATTCTCCAGTTGACGCCAAAGGTATTCCCCAACCTTCACAAAAATCCTCGTGGGGACAGTCCAGCCCTTCAGGAAATAAATAAATGACTGATCCAGACCAAGACTCTTCATTCAATGGATCGGATGGCGCAGAGGCGCCACGCCGCGGTGCCAGCGCGCAATTTGAAGTTGCGGCGCCAGTCGCCGCGGTCGCCGCGATGCGACAGGCGATGGATCCAGCCAATCAAAGTCTTGGCGAAGCGTTGCGACTTTCCTACAGACTTTTGCAGGTGGCGATTGTCGGGCTCATTATCACATTTTTGTTCAGCGGATTTCAAACAGTTCAAGAGGGCATGAGTGGCATTCGGACAATTTTCGGAAAAATTTCCGGAGAGTCCGGGCAAGAGGCTTTAAGCCCGGGCTTGAATCCATTTTGGCCATATCCAGTTGGGGACATCACGATCTTTGAAACAAAAAGAGTGGTGGAACTTCGATTTGAATTTTGGCCGCGTATGTCATCCAAGAATGCGACCATTGAACAGATGATGGATACCGCGGATGTGACCGCGCCCTTGAAACCTGGATTGGATGGAACAGTGATCACCGGGGACGGGGATTTGGCGCATATTCAATTGCTGGCGGAGTATGTTGTTGAAGATCCAGTTCGCTTTTTACAAGCGGTTGATATTGAAAAGGGAGATGCCATTGTTCGTATCGCCCTTTCGAGCGGCGTGACGACCGCGATCGCAAAGATTCCGCTAGGTGAGTTGATTGATCAACGCGAGCAACCAGCCGCCTTGGTTCAAGTGGAAGCACAACGCGTGTTGGACAGCATGGCCAGTGGAATTCGTTTGCAAAAAGTGACGATGCCAGAACGCAGCGCTCCATTCGTGGTCCGCAGTGTTCTTCGCCGTGTGCAAACAGGAAAAGAAGACGCCAAGACTGTTGTTGATCGCGCGCGTCAGCAAGCCACGGCTTTGCTTTTAGCGGCAGCCGGACCAAATTATGAGCAAATTTTAAAGCTGATCGATGGCTACGAGATGGTGTTGGCCTCGGGCGAAATGGTTCGCGCGGATCAACTTTTGCGTGAAATTGGAAAGCGACTTGAAATGAAAGATATTGGCGGTACGGCAAGTTCCATTATCAATCGAGCGAAGAGCTACCAAAGCGCCATCGCCGCAAATTTAGGAAAGGACGTTCGCCGCATTGAAGGGCTGCGCGAGACTTGGGATCAAAATCCACAACAACTTGCGCGGCAGCTTTGGCTTGATGCGTTGCGCACTGTGTTGACACAAAGCGAAGTTGAAGTGTTCGCCATGCCGCCTGGTGTTGGACAGAGTCAAATCAGCATTGCATCAAGCCCCGAAGTGATGCAATTACGTCGTAACGCAGATATGGCGCGCAGAAAGAATGCGGCCGCCATGATGGAAGCCCTTCGTCCAAGTTGGCAACTTGGCGTGAGACAAACGGTGCTTGATAAAGCTGGACGGAGACTGGATGAAAAAGCGACTCAAGGATTTGGGCGGGAGAACAAATAGTGGCGAAGACTTTCCAGAAAAATACTGATCTTGCTGTTCAAGCCGTGGGTTTGACAAAAGTATTCTCCGACTTTTGGATGAGAGCACGGGCCGTCGCCGTCGATGGAATTGATTTTGAAATTCATCAACATGAAATCTTTGGGCTGCTTGGCCCGAATGGCAGCGGAAAGAGCACCACAATCAAAATGATGTTGGGGCTATTGCGCCCAACGCGTGGCCGATTGAACGTGCTTGGTCATGCCCCGGATGACGTCAAAATTAAAAATAGAATTGGATATTTACCTGAGGAGAGTTATTTGTATCGCTTTCTGAATCCAATGGAAACGTTGGATTACTACGGCAAATTATTTGGACTAGAGCGGCGGATCCGCCGCAGGCGCTGCGAAGAATTGCTGGAAATGGTTGGTCTGAATCAAGTCGGTCGCCGCCGTGTCGGTGAGTTTTCCAAAGGCATGGCTCGACGACTGGGCTTGGCGCAGGCGTTGGTGAACGATCCGGATTTTTTAATTTTAGATGAGCCCACCAGCGGACTTGATCCAATTGGAACGCGTCAGGTAAAAGATTTGCTTCTAGAGCTTGGTCGACGTGGTAAAACCATTCTTCTTTCCAGCCATCTTTTAGCGGATGTTGAAGACGTGTGTGATCGGATGGTCATTCTCTATGGTGGAAAAATTCGCGCCAGTGGTAGCGGCGATCAACTGCTGGAGGATTTGGATCACACCGTGATTGAAACGCAACGGCTTCGTCCAGAAACGATTGTGCGGGTTGAAAAAGTGCTGCAAGAATGCGAGGGCGTTGGTATTCAAAGCACGCATGCGCCACGCCAGAAACTTGAGGATCTCTTTATGAAGATTGTTCTTCAGGCCAAATCCGAGCAGATCGCCAATAGTGGTGCGTTGCACGGGGGAAAGACCGCAGAATTTTTGGCGCAAGGAGAGTTGGAGTCGACTGATTTTGTCCAAAGCCTGGCCGCAGATCCCACATCAACTCCAGTTCAAGTTGCTCGTTCAGTGAAACCCAAGGAGCAGGGTGTTGCGAAAGATGTCTTGGCGGATTTGTCCCGTCAGCAAGAACCCGTCCTTGAAAAACCTCGGGCAATTCCAATCCAGAACCCAGTGGACGGAGTCGATCGCGGCATGCTTGACGACCTGACAGGTGATCATTCTAAATCTGGCGGGAGCGGATCTTCTTGACGAATTTTTTTCGGGAGCGTTGGTCGACCTGGAGCCACAGTTTGGAAACGACTCGTGTAAAAGTCGTTGTTTCGGTTATTTGTATTTTTGTTATCACGGGGCTTCTGTCTCCATTTTTTATTGCAAGCTTGAAATTGCAATCACAGCGCAACGCCATTGAATCTGTTTTGCGGCAAGCCAATTTCAAGGATCGAGATCCCATCAGTGTTGGATTGGTCGAAAAGGGGGAAGTCGCAACTCCGTTGCAATTATTTAAAAGTAGTCAACTGCGGGCCATGGGCGCCGAATTATTTGATCGTCAAGGTGCATTGATCGACGCCACTCTGGTGACGGAGTTGCTTCTGGCGCAACACTTTCCTGCGTGGTCACCTATTTTCTTGGTGGAGCGGCCATCCGCTTCAGTGATCGCAGCGGCATTACTGGTGATTTCGGCCATATTGGCTCTATGCCTCAATACGTTCCTGCCCTATGTATGCATCTCGGCGTTGGCTGGGGTCATTGTGGTTCCAGCAGTCGGCCAAGGATATTTTTCAGTGGCCTTTGTGACCGCGGGAATCGCGGCGTTGTTGCTTTCCTTTGGACTACTCATTCAACTTCTGATTGTCTCGCTCAACGGCAGAACAGGTTGGTGCGCTGTGGCGCAAACATTGGTGCGCGAATCCATTCGCCAGCGCATTAGCGTGTCTTTCATCGCGGTTGTATTGGTCGCGCTTCCAATCCTTCCTTTATTTATCGACGGATCAAGTCCTCTGCGATATCAGATTCAGACTTTCATGTCGCGCGCATTGGACATTAGTTATGTCTGCGCCGCGTGCATGACATTAATGCTTGGATGCGCCACGGTCGCGTTTGAAATCCGTGATCGGCAGATTTGGCAATTAATGACGAAGCCGCTTGATCGCTTGCAATATCTGATAGGCAAATGGGCGGGACTTGTATTTCTGAATCTCGTACTATTTCTTGTGAGCGGCGTGGGCATATTTATTTTTGTGCAGTGGATGCGCACGCGACCCGCCATCGACGACTTTGATCGCATCGCTATTCGTGACGAAGTTTTGGTCGCGCGCGATGTTTCGCGGCCGCAATATGATCGTCTGAGTCGGGATCAGTTGGAGCTAGCGGTTGATTCGGTGATCGCATCCGACGCTATTTTAAAGGCCGATGTGGATAGTGGTCGTCGTCGATTGGAAGATGTTCGGCGTGAAATTTCAACGCAGCGTCAGGCGGAGTTTCAATCTGGGCAGCGCCGAATTGATTCCGGAATGAGTAAATTCTTTGAATTCGAGGGATTATCAAACGCAAAAGCCCTAGGGGGCACATTATCGTTGCGATATTTTTTGCATGAGGGAGGAAGTGACTCGCATACATCATTTCCGATTATTTTTAAATTTGAAGATGGATCATGGATTGATCGCATGTTTATTCCTGCTCAGGGCCACATTCTTGCGGTTCCAGCCAATTTGATCAACGACCAAGGCAAATTGCGAATTGAAGTTGTCAATCTAAAATTCAACTCCAAAGATAATACGTTCACCCCCGGTGAATATGCGTTTAATTGGGATGAAGATAGTTTGGAAGTGCTCTATCGCGTGGGTGGATTTGAAGCCAACTATTTGCGCGGCATGGTGATTAATTTGGTCAAGTTGTCCTTCTTAGCCATGCTGGCCATATGTTCCGCCACCACGCTCAGTTTTGCGGTGGCGTGTCTTCTTTCGTTCTCCATATTTCTAGCTGGAAGTCTGGCGCCGTTTTTGGCGCAAAGCCTCATGTACTGGACCTCCGCCGCGGACTCCGGATCAATTGAAAGCATGGTGCAGTTGGTGGTGCGCGGCATTGCCACAGTTGTGGAATTTGCTCTGCGGCCATTTGGACAAACCAGCGCCAATGATCTTCTTGTAAAGGGGCGCAATATCAGTTGGGAGCGGGTGGCAATTGCAACGCTTGTGATTGGACTTGGTTGGACCGGCACAACTCTTCTAGCGGGTTGGCTTGCCTTTCGCCGCAAGGAATTGGCCGTGTACAGCGGGCAAGGATGATCATGCGTGATCGAATCATTCAATTCGCGTGCGTGTGCGTCTTTGGTGCTGGTGCCGTGATCAGTGGCATGTGTGTTCCCAACCTTTTGCAGCAGGCAAATGCGCAGGGTCTGCGCTACACGGCGGATCCCATCGAGGGTGCGCCACCCATCATCGCGTTGGGCACGGCAATCGGCGCGCTTCGTGGAGTGTTGGCTGATTATTTATGGATTAAATTACAAATGCAAAAGGACCAAGGACTTTTTTATGAAGCCATGGCCGATGCGGACTTGATCACCAAACTACAGCCGCGCTTCGCTGAAGTGTGGGGATTTCATGGCCATAACATGGCGTACAACATTTCCGTAATTACCAACACTCCGAATGAGCGTTGGGGTTGGGTGAACGCGGGAATTGATTTGGTTCGCAATAAAGGACTTCGATACAACCCAAACGATCTTGGCTTGAACAAGGAGCTTGCATTTTGGTTCGCACACAAGATTGATGGCGTCTCCGATGACGCGCATTTGTACTACAAACGCGAGTTTGCGAAAGAATGGTTTTATATTCTTGGCGCTCCTCCGTACGACCAAATTGAGCGCGAGAAATGGATGCGTGCGATCGCGGACGCTCCCAACACCGTGGAAGAACTTGAGCTAAAAAATCCGGAGGTCAAACGGTTGGTTGAAGAGTTAACGCAGGAATTCACCCCATTTGACAAAAGATTTCGATTTAAATTGGACAAGGAATTCCTGCTCAATCTTGGGAAATGGATGGCAGTCAAATCGTCGCCATATGCCAAGATTCTGAATCTTGAAAAGAAGTTCAAGGCGTCCGATCCAATTTTTGTGGCGTTTGATCGCGTTCTGTCCAAGCCAGATCAGCAAGCGGCGCTCAACGCGTTGCTTCCATTTTTGCGTAAACGCGCATTGCTAGACGACTACAACATGGATCCATCAAAGATGGCGGATTACACCCGCGATTACGGTCCGCTTGATTGGCGCCATCCTCAGGCGCATGCATTTTATTGGAGTCGACTTGGTGCCGAGCAAGGCGAATCGCGCTACGGCAGTCCGGATGACGTCTATAAAGTTATGAATAACGATCGCATGACAATTCAAGCGATGCAGGCCATGAATCATTCGGGATTGGTGGCAATCGATCCATTCTCAAACGATAATCCAACCCGGCTACAAGACAATCGCTGGATTAAATCCATCGAAAAATATTTTTTACAAATGTATCAAAAGCACTATGGATCACGTGGGGCAGGTGGCGATACGTTTTGCGATTTCCATGAGAACTTCATGTCCCAAGCCATCAGGCAACTCTTTCGAGTGGGTGATTATGCGGGGGCGCAGGAGATACTTGACCATCTCAATCAACTGTATGGACGTGGGGGTTTGATTCCCAATGACAAGTATGAAAAATCACTGGAAGATTTTGTGCGCGACACCACCTATGGCGAATATGAAATGGTTCCCGATGTCGCGCGAACGGATGTCTATGCAGTATTGCAGCGGGGCTTTCGTGAAGGGTTAATGTTGGGGCGCAAGAAAATTCTTGATGAAAGCTTGAAGTTCGCCAAAGACTTGACGGATTACTTTCAAGGAAATCGCTACACCGATTTCGTGAACAAGTTTGGTGAAAAGCGAATGGCCGATCTTGTTGGGGATATTCGCCGAAGCGTGGAGGATGTTTTAATCGCGTTGCTGCGGGATAACAACCAACCTTTGCTCGATCGTTTGACGATTTACAATCGCGCAACAGAAGAGCAACGACGGATGGTGTACGACGCAGTCAAAGATCAAATTGCCACCGAATTGAAAGCGAGTCCATTAAGCGAAGCAATCGAAATTTCAGCGGCATTGCCAGAACCTCCAGAAATGGAATCCTACAGAGCGTTGCAAGCCGAGGCCGCGCGCGTGCGCAAAGAAAGTCTTGACAATCAAAACAGGTCGGAAACACAGCAAAAATGAGTGAAATTGCCATACCGCCAGCCGTCATGGCCATTGGACGAAATTATC
>Ga0214919_10012604_pt1 | contig 10374 bp, 10 predicted proteins | sample LL1503_MetaG_FD_177994 | JGI IMG/M metagenome (GOLD analysis project Ga0214919, IMG submission 177994) | Freshwater microbial communities from Lake Lanier, Atlanta, Georgia, United States - LL-1503 | ecosystem: Environmental > Aquatic > Freshwater > Lake | place: USA: Georgia | collected... | reverse complement strand
GTCGATTGGCGTCGTTTGATCGATGCCATGTATGAAGGCGGATTCACTGGCACTCTTTCGGTCGAACATGAAGATCCACTATGGGGTGGTAGCCCAGAGAAAGTAAAGATCGGTTTAAAAATAGCTTATGACACCCTGCGTCCGCTAATAGTTGATTAAGGATAAAAATGAATTCCGAACTGTTTATGTGTGCTCGCTTTCAGGCAAAGCCTGAGTCAGTAATTGAACTTCGGGCTCGATTGTTAGAGATGGTTGACCTAACTCTGCAAGAGCCAGGCTGCCTTTTCTATAATCTGCACACTGACCGCGACGACGAAAGTATTTTTTACTTTCTCGAAGGTTGGAAAGATCAAGAAGCCCTAAAGTTTCATGATGCAACCTCATACGTACAAGCAATCATCGCCGATGCACCACGCCTAACAGTTGGCGGTATCCGCGTCGAATTCATGCACCGCATCTCACCTGTCTAGCGCTAGAAACAGCCCCTGACTTTCACTATTTATTCAACATCCTGGTGTGGCCCCTGCAAGCGGCTTAAAAGACAACTCGTCGCCTAGGCAATTTCTTACTTCTTTAACTCAGCTAACTTCTTTTCAACCTCTGGGTAATCGGGGTTATCAACCAGAATCTTCTCAAGGTCTTTGATGCCCATTGCCTTCTTGCCCATTAAGGCGTAGGTGGTTCCGCGTTCAAATAAAGCACGGTGTACCAAAGCTTCGGGCATCTGCTTCTGCTTTAGGGCTCGCTTAAAGCATTCAATGGCAGCTTCGTGCATATCCTTGCCCCGAAATGCCACGCCACGTAAGACCATCATCATCGCGGTTGCATCATCAAAGACTTCAATATCTTCAGTTGTCTCAATTGCGCCATCAAAATCACCTACCGATATTTCAATGTCAGCCAGTGAAATCCCAACCATCTGATCAGGTTCAATCAGCATCAATACTGCAACTGCATCGTCATACTTCTGCTGTGACTGCAAAATTTCAGACCAAATAAATCCCAGCGTCTGCACGTTGTAGTGCAGCTGCGTGGTGATGCCTGTTGAAATGGTGACACCTGGCTTGATGCCCTTGAAGTACTTGCGCACGTACTTATGGCTAAATGCAGCATCTCTTTGTTCCCACAATATTGCGCCCCATTGCGTTGCTTCGTCTTGCCACTTCTCATCGGTGGTGCCATGTAAGAAGGAGATCAAGTCGAGTGGATATTTTAGTTCTTCATATTTCTCTTTAAGCGCTGCTGCTTTCTCGATCACAGAGGTAGCATCATCTGGCTCATCGGCGTTATAAATATCAAGTAAGAATTTATTGAGTTCTCGCTCTGGCTTACGCGCAAAAAACCCTGGCGCAGGTGGGCCTTGATCGGTATCGCTCTCTTGCGATTGCGTTGCTGACGATGATCTGCGGGTGCCACTGCTCAGAGTGTCAACGTTATATAAACCAGTGCCGGGAATACCGGTACTAAATGTCCTACGCCCTTTTGAGTTCATTGTGTAGCGAGCTCCGGGTACGCCAAATGAGAGGCCGACAGTTTCTTTACTGAAATTTAACCGCAGGCCAGGGAGCAGTTTCATGGACTTTCGAAAGCGGATACTCATGCTCCTAACCTACGCCAGCGCTGCCCGATAAGCACTGCTGACCTTTAATCATTAGAATCCAGCCATGACTTTTACCCTGTACTCAACATCCTGGTGTGGCCCTTGCAAGCGACTTAAGGGACAACTGACAGAGCTAGGTATTAGCTTTACTGAGGTTGATATTGAGCAATCCCCCGAAGCAGCGGCCCTGGTTGAATCACTAAACAATGGCAATCAGATGGTGCCGACTCTGGTTTTTTCAGATGGCACATCGCTGACTAATCCATCTGCGAAGGCGGTTAAAGAGAAGTTGGGCGCGATCTAACTGAAGAGTTCCGCATCAGTCAATACCAATTTATGATGTGGTCTAATTTTATATTCTCACGCGGTGCATCTGTCTTGATTGAAGACCTTAGGCGCAAAACCATTGACTTTGGCTTTGAATCGAGGGTAGATTCGAAAATCCTAATACTCTGTGCAGCTACGTGAAAGGAAGACATTAAGTGAAAAATAAAAAAATATTTACACTCTTTGCGAGTGTACTTGTGTGTGCTTCAACTTTTTCACCAGTTAATTCAATGGCAGCTAGTCAAGTAACAATTAATTATTGGACTCATGTAAATCCACCAGCAAATGATTTGGAAAAAATATTAATTTCTCGTTTTGAAAAGGCTAATCCAAATATAAAGGTTAATTTTCTCCCAGTTGGAGAATCTGACATCGCTACAAAGTTCACTACGTCATTGTCTGGTGGCGGCGGTCCAGATCTAATCAATTTATTTAGTTCATTTTGGCCAAAGTATGCATCTACCGGCCTACTTGCCAGCGTTGATTACATGGCTTATGCCCAAGGACACGGCCAGAAACCTGCCAATGTTAGCGATGCAAAGAAATATTTCGAGAGCATCTACTCATCAAAGGTCGTGGCAGGCTTCCAAATCAATGGTGCCCAAATGGGCGTACCACATGAAGTTTCAAACTATTCGTTCTGGATTAATTCAGATATGTATAAAAAGGCAGGGCTTGATCCAGTGGCTAAATTCCCAAAAACTTGGGAAGACGTAATTGCTAATTGTGCCCCAATTCTAAAATCTAACCCGGGTAAATCTGCCATAGTGCTCCCGCTATTTAACGCCGGTGAGCAATATTTGGTTTTCGACCAAATGGTTAGATCTGCTGGTGGCTTACTATTTAGTGCCGATGGCAAAACACCATACCTAGATTCTGCTGCGTCAGTAAAGGCTCTGACTCTGCTGAAAGACTTAGTTAAGAAATATAAGTGCGTAATTCCAAGTCTTGGACCAACTGCAAGCACAGATAATATTGATGTGTTTGGTGGAGGATCTTCTGCCATGTTGGCCGCAGCCGGTTCTTGGTACATTCCATACCTTCAGGATTCTTTCCCTAAGGTCTATAAGTCCTTCAAAGTTGGATTACTTCCTGTTTTCGCAGGATCTAAGCCAGCTGGTGGTGCAATTTATAGTTACGCCCTATTGGTTCCTAAGCAGTCAAAGAATGCAGCAGCTGCATGGAAACTCGCTGGATTCTTAGCGGCAAATGGCCAAGAATTCTTCAATAAGACAGGCGTTTGGCTTGGAGATAAAGCCACTCTCACATCTGCCGAAACTGCTAAGTCACCACAATGGGCGATCTTTAAAGAAAATTTGGAGACAGGTGTATTTCTTCCACCAATTATCCCAATTGATGCAGTGACTGAAAAGCTAAAAGCAGCGATCGAAGGAGCAATACTAGGAACAACTGATCCAAAGGCGGCTCTAGCTACAGCCCAAAAGGCAGTGCTAAAGCTTCTAAGTAAATAGTCTTCATAAGTTCAGGCTTGGGGTTGATTCAATCACTCCAAGCCTGAACGTATGAGTAAATAAATTGCCTAATAGAAATTAAGTGGTGCTGAATAAATAATGCGAAAACAATCCTCAGGATATTTATCCGGGCGTGAATCACGTGCGGGTATTTTGTTTGTGATACCAACGATGATCCTGCTTTTGGTCTTCTCAATTGCACCAATTGCAGGGACTCTTGGAATCAGTTTTTCAAATTATTCTCTCGGTGTACCAATGAAGTTTGCTGGACTAGAAAACTATCGCTCAGTACTTGGCGATAGTGATTTTAGGACAGCACTTATGACAACGCTCAAATTAGGCTTTGGCCTAGCACTCCCCGGCACCCTGATTGCCTTTCTTATCGCTATTTCAATTAATGCTGGGCAAAAGACAAATATTTTTACCTCGATTTTCTTTACACCAGTGATCTATCCACCCGTGGTTTCAGCATTTATCTGGAGTGCTGCTTACCGTGGTGATGGCTTTTTAAATAGAATTTTGGGAACTAATATCGAATGGCTCACGAGTTATAAATGGGCGCTTTTTTCAATAGTCCTGGTCATGCTCTGGACAAACTTGGGATTCTACATAGTAATTTCGCTCACTGGCCTACGAGGAATCTCAAATACTTACTATGAAGCGGCGAGTATCGATGGTGCCAATCGATGGGAGCAACTTAGGTGGATTACGATTCCCTTAATCAAGCCTGTGCTCCTTTTTATTGGAATTGTTGCCACTGGCGATGCGCTACAAGTTTTTACTCAACCATATCTCCTAACCGCAGGTGGGCCAGGATCATCTACTCGAGTTCTAGCCTCTCTAATTTATGAAAGCTCGTTTAGAAGACTTGATTTCGGAGCCTCATCTACGATGGCTATGGTCCTTTTAGCTCTGGCACTGCTGATCTCCACCATCCAATTTGCATTTTTGAGGCCAAAAGAATGACTCTTCTAAAACTAAAAAATCCAGCTGGCAAGGGAGTTGTTGCTGGCAAATTCCCCATCATAAACTATTTAGCACTTAGCTTTCTAGCCTTGGTCTTTACGATCCCAATCATCTGGTCTATAAAGGCTGCATTTTTGCGCAATGGTGACATCTTCGCAAAAGAAATTTTCGACTTCACTGGCCCGTGGACTACAGATAATTTCGTCGTTGGATTAAAAACGGTACCATTTTTTACTTTCTTTCTAAATAGCATGATTGTGGCCGGGGTAACGACAATTGTAATTTTGGTCACCAGTTTGACGGCTGGATACGGTTTTGCCTGCTTTAATTTTAGATGGAAAAAGACGCTCTTCGCTTTAGTCATCGCGTCATTACTGATGCCTTTTCAATCGATAATGATTCCATTGTTTATTGGAGCAAGGCAATTACACCTAATTGACTCTAAGTTAGGAATCATTCTTCCCGCTACAGTTAGCGCATTTGGAATTTTTATGATGCGTCAATTCTTAGCTTCTTTGCCGAGAGAACTTATGGATGCTGCATATATTGATGGCTGTGGGTACTTCATGGCTTTTCGAAAGATTGTTTTGCCTATCGCTCGGGCACCGATGGCGACTCTTGCTGCGATCTCATTTCTTGGTAACTGGAACAATTATCTTTGGCCTTTAATTGTTGCCCAATCAGAAAAGGTATACACCTTGCCAATTGGCCTTACTATGTTTCGTGGAAACGAAGGATCGACGAATTATGGATATATCTTTGCGGCATCTTTCTTCGCCGGAGTACCAGCTTTACTTGTCTTTCTAATTATGCGTAGATCCATCATTCAGAGTTATGCCCTGACTGGAATCAATCTTTAAATCAAGTTCTATTATTTTAAAGAGATTTCAACAGCTCAATTGATGCATCAATCATCTTTTCAGTCGAACCTTGGGTGTATCTCGATGAGCCAACTTCGTAACCATGTTCTTCGAAGTGTTTAGACAATGGGAAATATTCATAATATCCATTGGCATAGCCGACAATAATTGTTGATTTAAATGGCGAGCGCGCTTGGATTGCAGCCCCGACTTCTACTAAGAATTCCCCTGGTAGTCCCAAGAAAACACAATCACTTGAGATTGTGATCGCTTGGATTTCAAGGTCATCCGAACCTGGTCCCCTACGAGGGTCAACGCGCTTCCACATATCGTTACGGCCATAAAGCTCCATTAACCGTGGTGTTAGTTTCTTCTTATTGGCAAGAGAAGGATCATCTTCTAATTGTTTTGCAAGCGAAGCCATTTCAGCCTCAGCAGTGTCGAGGTCAGTCGGATAATCTCGATCGACATGGACATAACTTTGGCCAGTTCTAATACCAGGCGAAGTCAAAAGGTGGCCCACATAATTCATTTGAGGTGTATCGACTCCCCAACTTAAGTTAACCGACCGTCGATCCGTACCAAGTTGTAAAGATTCAAGAGCAACACGTAATGCTGTCGCTCCGACAATTTCACCATTCAACTTAACTCCATCTTGATCATGCGTAGACCAAGTTGGATTAATGTCTCCACACATACCCTGCAAATAGATACTGACGCCGCCCAGATTTCGTTCCATCAGGTCGTTTGCTGGGCCTGGAAAATCAGCCGAATAATAGTAATTATCGCTTTCGAGAATTGTTGGATGGCATGCATAAGCTAAAACACTAGCAATCACTCCGCTCTGGGTATCTGTTGCAACCAAGACTTTCATAACTTCTTCGATTGGCCCCTCTGGGTCACGCCGATTTTGAGAAACTGTCTTTAGTTCAGCCTCCACAAATCGGAAGGAGCCTTCTCGGGCACTTTTTTGTGCGATTGCGATTGATTCGACTACTTGCTTAGTAAGAAATGCTGGATATACATCATCTAGATATTTTGTAAGTCCTGCAGGGCCTTGGTGTGTATGTGTCGCCGTAACCATGATGTTGGCGCCTGGAATGCCAAGAGTCTGGAGTGCCAATTCGCGAATATCCGTAGCTACATCATTGCCTATTGCCAGTAAATCGCAGGCGATGATTGCGCTCTCGACACCATCATGTGAAATGTAGATGGTTCTTGCTTTGAGTTCGTCATGCGTTCCAATTGAAGGGGTCACGCGATCAAAGTATCCAGCCATCAACATTGGAGATTGCGGTGTAATGATTGTTACGCCAACACCAATTTTCATGAAACGACCTTCCTAATTAGGTTTGTCTGCGCGTGTCAATCTTGCTACATTACGAACTGATTTACCATAGTTTTATAGATTTAGTTTGTTGATCAACATCCTGGTGTGGCCCATGCAAGCGACTTAAGGGACAACTGGCAGAGCTCGGCATCAGCTTTCAAGAGGTTGATATTGAGCAATCCCCGGAGGCAGCTGCCCTGGTTGAATCATTAAATAATGGCAATCAGATGGTGCCGACTCTGGTTTTCTCAGATGGAACTTCAATGACTAATCCATCTGCGATGGCGGTTAAAGAGAAGCTCAGCGTGCTTTAGAGCTTTAGGCCCATAGTCCACTCATCATCATTTTTATCAAGGAGCGTAAAACCCAATTTGGTATAGAACGTGAAAGCTCTGGCATTCTGAGCGCCCATTCCTAGGTGCACACCCGGTGAGCCTTGCTCTCGTAGAGACTGAAGGATTAGTTGCATCATTGCTTTACCAATTCCACGGCCTTGAGATTTTTCAAGTAAATCTATATGTAGGTGACTTGGATAATCTTTCACAACTTCTTCAGGTCTAAGTGGCGGATTCTGAATGTATCCAAATAAATTCTTTTCACGCTCATTGAAATTCTCAGGTGAGCGGTTGCTATATTTTTCTAGAATTAAGGGCCACCATTGCTTGCTTAAAGTCTCTTCGAATGATCTGGTATCAAGCGCGGCAAGGGCGTAGCCAGATATGCCATCTTGAATTAAAGTCAAAGACAAATCAGGTTGAAAGCTTAAATATGGGCCAACATAAATTTCGCCAAGCATATCTTTTTCGTTATATAGATGAAGGGCGCTGGCACCGCTATTACCTGTCGCTAAGCAGACGTGATAAAGACCTGATCTATCTGATTCTTGAAATTTGCGAACACTCTCACCTGAATCAAAAGTTATGAGGTCCATGAGAAAAATAGTACTAAAAAACCTTGAATACGGGGTAATTCTCTGAAATCCTTACCTAACTTTAACGGGGGTTGGCATGAATTCAGATTTTGTGGATATTCCATCCTTGTCGCCTATGCCAGATATTTTCGCTTGCAAAAGAGTACTTGCGATTCAAGCTCACTATGACGATATAGATATTGCTGTCGGTGGGTTAGTCGCACAGCTGGTAAAAAATGGAGCTGAAGTTCTTTACGTAACAGTTACCGATGACTTAGCCGGCGTAATTGATTTAACGCTTTCAAAAGAGGTTGCTGCAGCACGTCTCCAAAGTGAGGCCGAAAAAGCGGCAGAAATTCTTGGCGTACTTGGTATTTACTATTTAAATTATCCAGATGCGGGTGACTGGACTGTTTACCAAGCACGACGTGACTTAATTACCGTAGTGCGCCAATTCCAGCCAGATGGGGTTATCTCGTTAGATCCATGGCTAAATAATGAAGCACATGCCGATCACTACAAGTCTGGCTTTGCCGCTGTTGAAGCCACAATTTTGGCCGATGTTTTAGGCGTCGAAGGAAATGAGTTGCAGATTCCAGCAAAGTTTGTCAGTGATCAAAAGCGAGAAATTGAAGCTGTTGCTCTCTTTAACTCGAATCAAGCAAATACTTTCGTCGATATTGATCAGGTTCTAGATACAAAATTGGCCGCAGTTTCACAATATGTTAGCCAATTCACTGATGAATCGATGGCTGGGATGTTAAAAGCTTTGCCGATGCGATCTAAGTACTTTGCTGGTCTTGGACATGCTGCAAATAAGTTGAGCAAAGATGTTACATATGCCGAACCCGTTAAAGTCTTAAGTACAGGTACCCTGCATGCCGCTCGTTAATCATGTAACGGCTTCCCAAAAAGCCCGACTTCATTTGCTGAATTTAATAGTCTCATCACCACAAGGATCACGCTTGCCAGGTGAACGTGAATTAGCGCTAGATTGCAAAGTCGCCAGAATGACCATCCGGCGCGCGATTGATCAGTTAATTCAGGAACAAAAGCTAGAACGACGAGCTGGATCAGGTACGTTCATTACTTATGCACCAATCATGCATGAATTCCGTCTTAAATCCTTTACGGAAGAGATGACCAGCCTGGGTTTAAAGCCAAGTTCAAGAATTCTTCTATTCAAGTATGTAAAAGCAGACTCTATAAAATCATCACTTCTTAACGTGCCGATAGGTTCAGCACTTCTTAAATGCACGCGTCTGCGAATGGCCGATGGCGTTGCACTAGGAGTTGAAACTGTTTTTCTTCCAACCGCCTATTTTCCTGGTATCAAGGAAGTTGATCTAAATGGCTCTCTTTACGAACTTTTGAAGCAGAGATACGGAATTCAGATTATTAACGCCAACACTAGTTTTTCGGCATCGATTCCAAGCCAAGAAGTAGCTGATCAGTTAGACATTCAAAAGAATAGAGCATGCTTAGAACTTGAAATGACTGACCTAGACCAAAATGGTCGAGTTATCATGCTTGCAAAATGTGTCTACATCGGCGATCAATACAAGTTAAATCTTTTCCCCAATAAGGAAAGTACAGAAATAGAAATCAGAGAAAAGGATGTGTCATGAATAACCTATTGGGAGCTTCTGTCGAAGAGAGTGCGCTATTTAAGAGTTTTGCTGAGCGACATCAGGTCTTTGTAAACTCTGGCTTTAGTGAAATTACCATTAGTGAGAATTCTAAACTCGGACCTGAAGATTCAATAGTCACGACTTCCTTTTCAACAGAAAAGACCGCAAGAATTCAAAGATCAACATATGCCGGTTTTCGCTATGCACTAAATGTTTTGCTTAAATCTCTATTAACGGATACTGCTGTCACTGATCACAAACATTCACCTGACTTTAAAACCAGAGGCGTCATCGAAGGTTTCTACGGAACTCCCTGGACTCACGAACAGAGATTGCGCGGGCTGGCTCACTTCTCTGATTTCGGTTTCAATCGCTACTTGTTAGCGCCTAAGGATGATCCATGGCATCGATACGACTGGCGCTCAGCACTTGGTGACGACTTTCTAAATCGAGTATCCGAATTAATGTCAGAAGCTAGCAAGTACGGGGTCACCGTGTCCGTTGCGATCTCACCTGGCCTAACAGTTGAATACTGCGATCCAAGCGATGTAGCGGCGATTATGGTGCGCTTCAAGCAGCTGCACAGCATCGGTGTGCGTGAATTTGGCCTGTTTCTTGATGATATTCCAGCTCGTCTGCAAAGTGAGAATGATGTTGCAAAATTTGATTCAGTCATGCAGGCCCATAGTTATTACTGCAATGCGGTCTGGGCCGAGCTAAAAAAGCTTGATTCTGCAAATACCTTAGCAATTTGTCCAATGCAGTATCACGGTAAAGCTACCGAGGAATACATAACCCAATTTGGTAAAGCTCTTAATCCTGAGCTAGCGCTAATCTGGACAGGACGTGAGATTTGTTCAGAATATCTTGATGTCTCTGATGCCAAGGTATTTAAAGCTAATACCAACCACACTCCTTTGTATTGGGATAATTACCCAGTGAACGATGTAGCTATGTTGCACGAACTACATGTTGGTCCAATTGAAGGACGTGAAAAAGGTTTAGAAAGCCATTCACTCGGATACTTTGCCAACCCAATGGATCGTTTTGAACTTTCGCTTATCTCGTTGAGCACTATCGGTGATTACTTATGGGATACCCAAGGTTATGACCCAGACGCTGCTTGGGAATATTCACTCAACTTGTTAATGGATAACGCTGGCGATCGCGCAGCAATCCGTAATCTTTTTCGTGCCTGCTTTGAATCTTGCTTGCGCGTAAACCCAGCGCCCGATTTTGGTGCAATGCTTGAGGCGGCATCCTTTATGTGGAAGACCG
>Ga0214919_10012603_pt1 | contig 10374 bp, 12 predicted proteins | sample LL1503_MetaG_FD_177994 | JGI IMG/M metagenome (GOLD analysis project Ga0214919, IMG submission 177994) | Freshwater microbial communities from Lake Lanier, Atlanta, Georgia, United States - LL-1503 | ecosystem: Environmental > Aquatic > Freshwater > Lake | place: USA: Georgia | collected... | reverse complement strand
CACCGCAATGGTTGATACCGTCGCGGGGCTTTTGGGGTCACCACCGCCGCCGCCGCCGCACGCGCTTAAGCTAAGGCAACAGAAAACAAAAATGAAATTCCAAACGATTTTTTTCATGATGGGTCAGTAATAAGTAACGCTGCGCGTGGCGCGCGCGCCCACTGTTTGGCGCTGAATGCCACGGTGAAATCAAGATGCCGAGTCCGAGGAACAGCCCGACCTAACTGACATCGGCAGCAATGCCTTGATTCTTGAGTCCCTAGTTCAAGAAGTTTTAGAGTTCCTGAACCAAGGGCGCATCAGCGCTCCTGACTTTGAAATTGAAAGCGACAGGCCTTGTGCCCTGCGGTAGGCAGCGTCAAGGCCGGGCCATGCGAAGGCCTAGCCTCACTCCACCGCCTTGACCATATCCTCAACCACCTTTTTGGCATCACCAAACACCATCATGGTTTTGTCCATGTAGAACAACTCATTGTCTAGGCCGGCGTAGCCAGCAGCCATGGAGCGCTTGTTGACGATAATGGTTTTGGCTTTGTAGGCTTCGAGAATCGGCATGCCGTAGATGGCGCTGCCCTTGATCATGGCGGCAGGGTTGACCACGTCGTTGGCGCCCAGAACGATGGCCACATCCACCTGACCGAATTCGCCGTTGATATCTTCCATCTCGAATACTTGGTCGTAAGGCACTTCGGCCTCAGCCAGCAACACGTTCATGTGGCCCGGCATACGGCCTGCCACGGGGTGGATCGCGTATTTCACGGTAATGCCTTTGTGAATCAGCTTTTCCGCCAACTCTTTTACCGCATGCTGTGCGCGTGCGACGGCCAATCCGTAACCGGGCACGATGACCACGGTTTCGGCATTGCCCAAAATAAAGGCTGCGTCATCTGCGCTGCCGCTCTTCACCGGCCGCTGCTCGGTGCTGCCGCTGACAGCCGCACCGCTCTCGCCGCCGAAGCCGCCCAAAATCACATTGAAGAACGAGCGGTTCATCGCCTTGCACATGATGTACGAGAGGATGGCGCCGGACGAGCCGACCAGCGAGCCGGCAATGATCAGCATGCTGTTGTTCAGCGAAAAACCGATGCCGGCTGCTGCCCAGCCCGAATAGCTGTTGAGCATAGACACTACCACCGGCATGTCGGCGCCGCCGATAGGGATGATGATGAGCACGCCCAGCACAAACGACAGCGCCAGCATGATCAAGAACGCATTCCAGTCGCCGGTGAACATGAAGAAGACACCCAAACCGACAGTGGCCACACCGATAGCCAGATTCAGCATGTGTTGACCGGCAAACACCACCGGCGCACCTTGGAATAACCGGAATTTGTAGCTGCCAGAGAGTTTGCCGAAGGCGATGACCGAGCCACTGAAAGTGATGGCACCGATTGCGGCACCTAAGAACAACTCCAAGCGGTTGCCATTGGGAATGTCCAGCGTACCCAGACCTTGCGCCACGATGCCAAAAGCGGCGGGTTCTACCACCGCTGCAATAGCAATGAACACCGCTGCCAAGCCAATCATGCTGTGCATGAAGGCGACCAGCTCTGGCATTTTGGTCATCTCTACGCGCTGTGCCATGACGGCACCGGCACCGCCACCGATCACCAAACCAAGTAGCACCCAGCCAAGGCCATCGGCATGACCGGCCAGATTGACAATGAGCGCGGCGGTAGTGATCACCGCGATCGCCATGCCGCTCATGCCAAACAAATTTCCGCGAATCGAGGTGGTCGGGTGCGACAGCCCCTTAAGCGCCTGAATAAAGAAAATACTGGCGACCAGGTATAAAAGAACAACGAGATTCATGCTCATTTTACAGCTCCTGTCTTAGGAGCTTTTTTCTTGAACATCTCCAGCATGCGCCGTGTCACCAGAAACCCGCCGAACACATTAACCGCAGCCAGCGCCACAGCCAGCACGCCCATGGTTTTACCCAGCGGTGTGACGGTAAGGGCCGCTGCCAGCATGGCGCCGACGATGATGATGGCCGAGATCGCGTTGGTCACCGCCATTAGCGGTGTGTGCAATGCGGGCGTGACGTTCCAGACCACGTGGTAGCCGACGTAAATCGCCAGCACGAAAATAATGAGGTTGGTAATGGTGTGGTCCATGCTTATTTCCTTTTGACGTCGCCGCCTTGAGTCATCAGGCAGGCCGCCACGATGTCGTCTTCCATGTCAACGGTGAATCCCTTGTCTTTGGGTAGCACCAGTTTCAAAAAGTCCAGTACGTTTCTTGCATAAAGTGCAGAGGCATCTGCGGCCACCAGTGCGGGCAAATTGGTTTCGCCCACTAGCGTGACGCCGTGCTTGACTACAGTGCGGTCGGTTTCAGTCAAGGGGCAATTGCCACCCACGCCGTTGGCGCCTTTACCGGCCGCCAAGTCAATGATGACCGAGCCCGGCTTCATGCTCTTGACCATGTCCTCGGTGATCAAAACCGGCGCAGCACGTCCAGGAATCAAAGCAGTTGAAATCACCGCGTCTGCCTGCGCCACGCGCTTGGCCACTTCCACTTTTTGCCGCTCCAACCAGCTTGGCGGCATCGGCCGCGCGTAGCCGCCCACACCTTCGGCGGCTTCTTTTTCTTCGGCGGTTTCGTAAGGCACATCAATGAATTTGGCACCGAGCGACTCCACCTGTTCTTTCACGCTGGGGCGCACGTCCGACGCTTCAATCACCGCACCCAGACGCTTGGCTGTAGCAATCGCCTGCAAACCTGCCACGCCTACGCCCAGAATGACGATGCGCGCCGCTTTGACAGTGCCGGCTGCGGTCATCAGCATGGGAAAAAAACGCTGGTATTTGTCCGCCGCGATCATCACGGCTTTGTAACCGGCGATATTGGCCTGCGAAGACAAGACGTCCATGCTTTGCGCGCGGGTGGTGCGAGGTGCGGCTTCCAGCGCAAAACTGGTCAACCCTGCTGCTGCGATGGCTTGCAAGCCTTCGGTGTCAAAAGGGTTGAGCATGCCAACCAATGCGCCGCCGGATTTCATGTGGTGCAACTCAGCGGTCGACGGTGCGCGCACTTTGAGCACCAGTTCGGCACCCAAAGCGCCGGCAGCGTCGGTGATTTGCGCACCCACGGCCTCATAGGCAGCATCAGTAACGCTGGCCGCAACACCGGCACTGGATTGCAACGCGACCGTGTGGCCTTGGGCAATGATTTTTTTCACTGTTTCCGGGGTCGCCGCAACCCGGGTCTCGCCGGCAACGGTTTCGGCGGGGACGCCTATGTGCATGAAAACACTCCTGTGAATGGCAGATGACGGTTGATTGTGTGAGCTTAACTGATTAAAAGACGCCGCGATAGCATCGTACTAAACGCACGATTTCCATTGAAGATAGCGTGATTGGGCACAAGACTAGTGATTGCTCAGCGGCGGTAGCTCTAGTACCTGGCGAGCTGGGCCCCTCATGGCCTCGCCCAACTGGGCGCTGCGTGTGCTTACAGATTGCAAAACCAGACCTTCGCCCAGCTTGCTTCCCACTTTGTACGTTTTGGGAGGCGCATCGCCTACCACCAACAGCGCATGGCCCTTGCCGCCTAAACCTGCCACTACGCCCAACAGTTGAATCGCCACAGGAGCCGCCGCAGGCGCAGTGTTGGCGGGTCCGGCGCCTGCGCCTAGGGACTGTGCGAGGACCGATGCATCCAATTGGGGAGCGAGTGCTTCGGTTACCGAGGGCTGCCAAGGCGCTGCATTACTCAGGGTCAACGCCCACCAGACGGCGCTGCCGCTGGCTAGTGCGGCCACGAGCAATGTGACCGCTCGGATCCACCAAAGTTGATGCGCACTTGTTTGCATGCGCGGATTATCCGGGAATTCGGTAGGCATTTTTCCATGGTGAAAGTACAGATTCGCCGTAGTATCGCCACTTAAGCTGTGCGTCGGGATGTGTGCTTTTTGTATTTGAGCCCTAAATTTTCTAGCTACACTGACTGAAGCCCATCATTTGCATCTCATTTATTCGGTTATGAGTAACACGTCCCCCTGGCTTGAGCGACCATTTCGCGCGCCGCCGTCTTTGCTTCAACGCGGCTTCACCCTGATTGAGCTCATGGTGGTACTGCTGATCATCGGCGTGCTCGCTGCTTTGATCGTGCCCAATGTGCTTGACCGGGCTGACGACGCTAAGGTGACAGCGGCCAAGGCGGATATCAGCAACCTGATGCAAGCGCTCAAGATGTACCGCCTAGACAATGGTCGCTACCCCAGCGCGGAGCAGGGCCTGGCCGCGCTGGTCACCAAGCCCACGGTCGAGCCCATGGCGCCCAACTGGAAGAAAAACCTAGACCAGCTGCCCAATGACCCCTGGGGCAAGCCCTACCTCTATCTCAATCCCGGCATCAAGGCGGAAATCGATGTCATGTCCTTTGGCGCAGACGGTCAGTCCGGCGGCGAGGGCAAGAATGCGGACATCGGCAGCTGGCAGCCCTGAGCGGCGCATCGGCCGCCGCAGGGCTCGCGCTACAGCGCAGCGCGGCTTCACCCTGATCGAACTGATGGTGGTGGTGCTTATAGTGGCAGTGGCCTCGGGCATGGTGGTCTTTAGTTTGCGCGACACCCAGGGCCTGGCCCTGGAGCGCGAAGGCCAGCGACTAGCCGCATTGCTGGAATACGCGCGCGCCCAGTCTCGCTTGCAAGGCACCCCGGTGCGCTGGCGCGCCACGCGCAATGGTTTTGCCCTGGACGGCCTCAACAAACCCGCGCCCGTGCAGCCCTGGCTAAGCGAAGACACCCGAGTACTGGACGTTTTCCCGCGCAATGCTGCCACCGACACCGCCAGCTTGGCCACGCTAGCCCTGGGCCCGGAACCCTTGCTTGCACCGCAATCGGTGCTACTGGGCTCGGGACAGACGCCTGGTAACACGATACGCGTCGCGACCGACGGCTTGCGGCCCTTCTCCATCGTGCCCGCAGATTCCGCAGTGCCAGCCTCCGCAGGTCGCGCGCCATGATCCATTTACACAAGGTGGCTTGTCGCCCGAATAATTCGCTCGTCCGCGGCTTCACCTTGATTGAAGTGCTGGTGGCGCTGACCATCGTAGCCGTGTCGCTCATGGCCGGTATGAAAGCCAGCGGCGCCTTGACGCTGCATGCGCAGCGCCAGACGGATGTGTTACTGGGCCAGATGTGCGTAGAAAACGCCTTGTACCAAATGCGCTTGTCCCGCCAGATGCCCGGCCTAGGCCAAAGCAGCCGAGAGTGCCAACAAGGCACGCAGACATACACCGTGGCGCTGGATGTACAGCCCACGCCCAACCCTAATTTCGTGCGCGTCGATGCCCTGGTGCGCAACACCACCGAGCCGGTGCTGCGCTTGACCACCATCATGGGTCGTAACTGATATGCAGCGCGTGCTTTTTTCCATGCCTGGGCCCGCGCTAAAAGCGCGCTGCCAACGAGGCTTTACGCTGATTGAATTGTTGGTGGCACTGGTGCTGATGGCGGTGATGGCCGCCTTAAGCTGGCGCGGCTTTGACGCCATGCAGCGCAACCAGACGAACCTTGCGCGCCATTCCCAAGAAGTGCTTAGCCTGCAAAACGGCCTGGCGCAATGGACGGCAGACCTGGAGGCCATAGAAACCCAGCCCAGCCAAAGCAGCATGGACTGGGATGGCCGCGCGCTGCGCCTGCTGCGCCGGGGCAGCCAAAGCGCTGGCGAAGGCTTGTACGTCGTGGCCTGGGCGCAAGGCCAGCGTGCCCAGGGCAGCGTGTGGTTGCGCTGGTCTTCGCCGCCACTGACCAACCGCGCCCAGATGCTGGCGGCCTGGAGCCAGGCTGCTTTATGGGCGCAAAACCCAGGCGAGGCCGAGCGCCTGCGCGAAGTCATCATTGCGCCCATGATTAGCTGGCAAATTGTGTATTTCCGTGGCGGCGCATGGACCAATCCGCTGTCCAGCGCCGACCAGGTGAGCGCTACGCCTGTCACACCCGCCGCATTGGGCAAAGTTACCAGTGATGTGGGTACGGATGAACCTAAACAAGAAGCCGCTGCCGGTGGAGGCAACGGCTTGATAGGCACATTGATCGGTGGAGTTCCGGGCGCTATTACGCCACCGGCCCAAGCGCAAACCAAAACCAAAACCGAAGCCCTGCCCGACGGCGTGCGTTTGGTGCTGACCCTGCCCGATGGTGGCGCCGTCAGCGGCACCCTCACGCGCGACTGGTCGCGCCCCGGATTGGGGGGCTCGTGATGCAGCGCAGCCCAGCCCGAGGCCGCCAAAGTGGCGCTGCGATTTTGATGGCCATGCTTACCGTAGTGCTGGTGGCGACCCTGGCCTCGGCCGCGCTGTGGCAGCAGTGGCGCGCCATCGAAATCGAGAGCGCTGAGCGCAGCCGCGCCCAGTCTGGCTGGATTTTGCAAGGCGCGTTGGATTGGGCGCGCCTCGTACTGTCCGAAGACGGGCGTAAAGGTGGCTCGGACAATCTGACCGAGCCTTGGTCCATGCCGCTGGAAGCAGCCCGCCTCTCCACCTTTTTGGCGGTGGACCGCAGCGACGCCATCCTGGCCGAGCAGGCCGGCAGCGCGCTGCTTTCAGGCCAAATGTTGGATTTGCAATCGCGCTTGAACTTACGTAACCTGATTGCGGACGGCAAGGTCCATGCCCCGACCGCGGCGCAGTTCGCCCGTCTTTTCACCATCCTGAACCTGCCCAACCAAGAGTTGACATTGCTGCTCGCCGGCCTGCTCAGCGCAGAGCAGGCCGCCAATGCGCCGGCGGACGTTGCCGTGCAGGCGCCTCTCGTGCCCCAAAATGTCAACCAATTGACCTGGCTGGGACTGAGCTTCAGCACGATTGCCCAGCTGCGTCCTTATGTGACCATGCTTCCCGAGACCACCAAAGTCAACCTCAACACCGCGTCCGACATCGTGCTGCGCGCCGCCATTACCGGCTTAGACGCTGCCTCGGCCCAACAACTGCTGCAAAAACGCAGCAACAAACCCTGGGAGACATTGGACGATTTTGCGCAAGCCGCAGGCCTTTCCGCCAAGCTGATCGACACCCAAGCCTTGGCCACGCAATCCCGGTTTTTTGAATTGCGCGGCACGCTGGAGTTGGACGGCCATCCGGTACATCTGATCGCGCTCACGCAGCGCGACGGGCAGCAGGTGCGCATCCTGCGCCGCGAGCGCACGGTCGCATCTGCGCCCGGCCTGGAATCGATAGCCGTAACCGCAAACGGTGCACCGCCTGAGCCCCCTAGGCCCTAGGCCCTAGTATCGGCGGGCCCCCGCCTGAACAGGCCTGCCGCCTACAATTCATGCAGCAATTGAATCCATGGCCATTTTGATCATTACGCTGCCCGCGCAAGCACTCAAGTCCGCTACCCAGCTTGACTATGTGATCAGCCGCGACGGTAGCGCCCTCGACACGCAGTCCAGCGCGCCTTGGTCGCTGCTACCGGCCAGCGCCCGCGCGGCCCAGGTCACACAGGTGGTGCTGGTGCTGCCAGTGGAACGCGTTTCCTGGCATCAAGTGCAATTACCTCCCGGCGCAGCCCGGTCTGCCCGCTTACGTGCCGTACTCGATGGCTTGGTGGAAGACCAGTTGCTGGACGATGTGGCCGATTTGCATTTGGCTCTGCAACAACCCTTGCCCGCCCAGGGCCCGGTCTGGCTGGCAGCTTGCGACAAAGTCTGGTTGCTCGACTGTGTACGCGAAGTGGAGCAAGCTGGTTTCGACATCTCGGCGCTCGTGCCCGAACTGGCGCCGCCCGCTTTGGGCGCTGGCGCCGGTACTCCGGCCCAACTCTATGCGTGGGATAGCCCGCAAGGCCCGCAGTGGATATATCGCAGCGCCGCCGGCCTGACGCGCTGGCCTTTGCAGGCCGCAGCGCTGGCCGCCATCAAGCCTGCCGAGGATGTGCCGGTGTGGGCCGAGCCTGCAGTAGCTGCGCAGGCCGAAGCACTGCTGAACCGCCCACTGTTTTTTCAAACCAGCGCACAACGCGCTTTACTGGCAAGCCAGGGCGACTGGGACTTGGCGCAGTTTGGCATTGTGGCCTCGCGCGGTGGGCGCAGTTTTAGGCGCTTCGCGCAAGGCCTTCAACAGTTTTCCAGCACGCCACGCTGGCGCCCGGTGCGCTGGGGTTTGTGGGCTTTGCTGCTGGTGCACGTGATGGGTCTCAATTTGTACGCTTATCAGAGTCAAGCGATGGTCAACCAAGAGCGCCGCGCTATGCAAGCGGTTTTCACCAGCACCTTTCCCAAGGTGCAAGCCGTTGTCGATGCGCCCTTGCAAATGCAGCGCGAAGTCAATCAATTGCGCCAGCGCAGCGGCCAGTTAGCGCAAGATGACGCGGAGGTAATGCTCAGCACGTTGATGCAGACGGCCAACTTTCCGGCGTCACCCACTGCGGTGCACTACCAAAGCGGGGAACTCAAGATGGAGGGCCTGCAACTGTCTAGCACTGCCATGGCAGACCTGACCCGCGCTTTGCAGGCACGCGGCTATCAGTTACAAGCCCAGGGCGCTTCGCTGTCCATGCGCGCAAGGGGCGCGCCATGATGCAGTCCCTGCGCAATGCCTGGCAATCGCGCTGGTCGCAAGCAAGCGCGCGCGAGCAAACTTTGGTGCGAATAGCAGTCAGTGTGGTATTGCTAGCGGCTCTGTGGCTTATCGCCCTGCGCCCTGCCTGGGTAGGCTTGAAGGCGGCGCGCACCCAAGCGCCGGTGGTGCGCGCGCAATACGAGCAAGTGTTGCAATTGCAGGCACAGGCGCAGGCCTTGCGCGCCAAGGCACCCGGCGCACCGGTTGATGCCAAAGTGGTTTTGCAAAACGGCTTAAGCAGTCTGGAAAAAAATGCGCGCTTGGCGGTGCTCTCCGAGCGCGCCACGATCAGCTTCAAAGACGCCCGGCCCGAAGCGCTGGCGCTTTATCTGGAGCATGTGCGTCTCGTGGCGCAAGCCCGCACATTAGAAATGCACCTGAGCCAGGTTGGCGGTCTGTGGTCGGGCAGCCTCGTGTTGTTATTGCCCGCGCCGGGTACGCCCTGACCGGTCTGGCGCGTCATGGTAAGCACACATTCCGCTTTTCCTGCTGCTGCGGGCAGCCGTGCGCCTTGGGTTTGGATGGCGATTGGAAGTCTGGTGGGCCTGTGTTTGGCTTTGCTGATATTCGCACCCGCACGCTGGCTTGCTGCGCAAGTGGGCCAGGCCACCGAAGGTCACTTGCGCCTTTCCGATGCGCAAGGAACGGTTTGGTCCGGCTCGGGCCAGCTCAGTCTGCACGGCGGGCAGGGAAGCAGCGATGTCAGTGTGCTGCCGGGCCGGGTTCAATGGCGTTTGCTGCCGGCCCTAGGCGCACTAGACCTGGAGCTGCGCGCCGACTGCTGCACCCCCGACGGTTTGCAGGTCCACATCCTGCCGTCCTGGGGCGGAGCGCGCCTGCAAGTGGCCGATCGCCAGTCGCACTGGTCCGCGCAGTGGCTGGCGGGGCTGGGTACTCCCTGGAATACCATCCGCCCACAAGGCCAGTTGCTCTTGCAAACCACTGCCTTTGTGTTGCAATGGGCTGCGGGGCGCTGGTCCTGGCAGGGCGCTTTGCAAATTGACGCGCTGGACATGGCCTCGCGTTTATCCACTTTGCGGCCTATGGGTAGCTACCGGTTGCGTTTGCAGGAGGGGCCGTCTTCGCAGTTGGAGTTGAGCACGCTGCAAGGCGGTTTGCAACTTCAAGGCAGCGGCCAATGGACCGGCGGCAGATGGCGTTTTCAGGGCGAGGCCAGTGCCGCGCCCGACCGGGAGGAGGCCTTGGCTAATCTCCTGAACATCATCGGGCAGCGCAGAGGTGCGCGCTCGATCATCAAATTGGGTTGAAATTTCATGACAGCTTTTGCACATTTCAAAACATCGAGTTTTTTAGCGGCCATTGGTCTGCTGCTGTGCTGGGCTTGTCTGACACCGGCACAGGCGCAATCGGCAGCGCCGGCGCCCGCAGCTTCCGCCGCTGGCAAGGCGGACCCGGTGTACAAACGTGGCGACCACATCACCCTCAATTTCAATGCCGCCGACATCGAGGCCGTAGCCCGCACGATGGGCGTGATTTCAGGTATGAACGTGGTGGTCGATCCGCGTGTTAAGGGCCAGATCACTTTGGTCAGCGAAAAATCGGTCAGCCCGCAAGTGGCGATGGCGCAATTCCTTACCAGTTTGCGCATGCAGGGCTTTACCATGGTGGAGTCCGCGGGCTTGTTCAAAGTCGTGCCCGAGGCTGATGCCAAGCTACAAAGTGCGGCGGTAGAAACCAGCGAAAGCGCACCCAAAGGTGCACCCGGCGCACAAATTACTACGCAGATTTTCAAACTCAACTTTGAGTCTGCAAATAACTTGGTCACCATACTGCGCCCGCTAATCA
>Ga0214919_10012602_pt1 | contig 10374 bp, 7 predicted proteins | sample LL1503_MetaG_FD_177994 | JGI IMG/M metagenome (GOLD analysis project Ga0214919, IMG submission 177994) | Freshwater microbial communities from Lake Lanier, Atlanta, Georgia, United States - LL-1503 | ecosystem: Environmental > Aquatic > Freshwater > Lake | place: USA: Georgia | collected 2015-03-15 | reverse complement strand
GTACGTTGTTTTGTATGTTGTCTTGTATATTATTTAGATTCATTTCTGCAATATTCGTCATTTAATTAGTCGGTTAGTAATTTAGTCGATTAGTAGTTTAGTCGATTAGGTGAGTATTTAAATATAAAGAATAATACTATATTTGTTATATCTTTAATAAAACTCTAATAAAACTCTAATAAAACTCTAATGGCTGGTATAAATAGAAATAAATCTTCATATTTGGAAAAAGAAACTATTGAGTATAATGTGAATAATCATATACAAGAATTGACTAAATATGATTCTGAATTAAATAATTTATTTGGTACTATAGTTAAAATTTTTACTAAATTGCAATTGCAAGACCATACAAGTAATACAATTGAATCAAGTAATAAATTATTAAATATCGGTGGTAATATTCTTAATAATATTAAAAAACATGTTAAAACTATTGAAACACTAATGTGTGAGTGTTCTGATTTTACCGATAGAATAACGGACGATCTTAGTAGTGAAAAACCAAATGATAATTTCGTATATCATACAGCGCATGGTATGTTATCATTTCCAGATCGTGAATTTATAACCAAAACAATATTAAACTACAATAAAAAAGATAAAGCACAAAGCACTAAGATAAAATTAAAGAAGCCTCAAGACCAAGTATCTGATGAACGTAAACTGGTAAGCGACGGCAGAAGTACCGCTGAAAGTAAACTGGTAAGCGACGGCAGAAGTACCTCTGAAAGTAAACTAGTAAGCGACGGCAGCGGCACAGCTGAAAGTAGAAATACTAATTTACGTACTTCTTCATTTACTGATTTAATAAGGATTAATATACCAAATATAAATTATTACTTAAATGTACCATATGTAAATGATGTATCAGAAATACCGCATTCCATATATTATGTTAAAAATCAACCAGGTTTATACATACGTCTACCTAATAATAATATTGCTAGAATCCCGTTTCCTGAAATTGTAGATAGCAAAAAAGAATATGACCGAAAACACTCAATTAGATGCAAATATGTTACTAAAAACGAATGCTCTATACAACGATTTAAAATTTCTAAAATGTACAACTCTATCGTCAGAGTATGCAATTTTGCACATATGGGTGATCCTCTTATTAAAATTGGATATCCTTCTAGATGTCCCGGCGTGCCACGATTTGGTAATCCTGAAAGTTTGTTTAACGATATAAAATATGTTGAATATAATGATATAAAAAATACGCTAATGTATGGATTAAATGATCTGATTTCGTCTATCGTTTGGCTAGATTATACCAATGTACAAGATCAGATATTTAACGATTTAGACATTGCGTAGTTTACGGCGACGTAGTTTACGGCGACATCTAGCGTAGTTTACGGCGACATCTAGCGTAGTTTACCTAAATAAAAGCGTTATAGTGTGATTGTAATTAATATTAATCATTGATTTATTTAATAAATCGTTAAAACATAACATAGTATTTTTTGCATCGGCTAAGGCATCGTGTAATTTATCAATTTCCTTACCAAATAGAAATAAATATAATTCTGATAATTTAGGTTGTTTATACTGCTTATCATTTAGTGGAATTTTAGTTACTAAAATACATCCCTCTGATGTGCAAAACGTATTAATACTATTTATTTTTTTAATCAAATCATGACACCTATACCTATGTAATTCACTAAGAAACACAGTTTTATCGAAAATAATATTATGCGCAACTAACACATTACAGCTTAATAATCCCGGTTGTATCTTATCAATCGCTGATTTAAACTCGATGCCCTTTTCTCTAGCTAATTCTTCCGTAATCCCATGAATATTTGTATTTTTTACATCAAAATTATCAGGTTTAATGATATAATTATGCTCATTAACTAATTTCATTTGTATTTGATCATTAACTTTATTATAATCTACGATAACAACAGCAATTTGTAATATTCGCGACGAATTATAATATTTAGATTGAGTATATGGATAATATTTATTATAACTTATCCGCTGGGGTAGGCCAGTCGTTTCTAAATCAATAAACGCGATTCGGGTCATATCTTATTAATTCAATAAGTAAAAATCAATATTCAATAGTTAGTCAGACGTTTAATTAGCCAGACGCAAATTGCAAGTCGTTATACGCCAGACGCAAATTGCAAGTCGTTATACGCCAGCTGCAAATTGCAAGTCGTTATACGCCAGAAGTTTAATTAGCCAGACACTAGAATTGCCGCAGACTGATTATTAATATTAACATATTTTTATATACAATTATAATTGGGATTGGCTTACTACCTTACTACATTACTAACTTACTCATAATATAAAAATGGATAGAACATTGAGGTCGTATTTAGAATTAGCGGATAATACATATGATTTTTTAGAGAAATATTTTGTAGCTATTAGCGACAAGAATATAGAAGAAAAAATTGTAGAACTACAATCTAGTATTAAAACTATTCAAGCTGTAGCTTATCAGTTAGCACATGTTTCTAATTTAGCAGTTAGGGCTTTACATAAAAGAAGCAAAATAGATATTACTCCGGTAGATCCATATCCTAAACCAACAGATATAGGTACATTACGCGTATTAAATCCGATAGAATCAAAAGAAATAGTCTCTGGTATTAAGTTACCGGTTAAAACAGTACAAACTATTAATGATATACCAGTAAGTAATATTTATTATATTGAACCACTTAAACAATATGCGATTAACATAGCCGGTATAACTATTAAAGGAAATCTAGGCAATATCGTAAATTATCAATGCGACCAATCAGCAAAGTGTGAATACGGTACCGATTGTAAATCCTTTAAATCTCAAAATAAATGTCCTTACTGGCATGATCCTGAAGATTTTATATACCATAAACAAGAAGTACCGGATACTTATAAAAATTTTACAGTCGGTAGTTGGATTTATAGCAAGACCAAAACGCCTAAAACATATTTTGCTCGACATATTGGTAGTCGTGATAAAATTATATACGACCTTAATACAATTAAAAAAGTACAATTTAGAGAAGAAATATCCAATCGAGAAAATCAATTAATTCATGATTTGCTTATTTACATGATTTTAAATTCACGCGGTTTAATAGAACGATACGCACCTTGGAAAAAAATACCTACTACCTTAATGCCAACTACGCCTGCCGTACTTCAACTAGATAAGCGTTAATACCTGTACTATTTAGAGGATGTATGCACTATTTAGAGGATGTATGCACTATTTAAAGGATGTATTCACTATTTAGAGATATATTTATTATTTAATAACGAATGTCATGCCAAAAATTAAAAAATCTTACGGAATAATATGCTGTAGAAAAGATAATATACGGGGTTTACAGATTATATTAATTAAAAAGCCTACTACATATCATTTTTGTGAATTTATTATAGGACATTATCGCAAAGGAGACGATGCGCACCTGCGAAAGTTATTTAATAACATGACTTATTACGAAAAAATGGATATTCTAAGTTTTAAATTTAATATTATGTGGTATCGTATGTATAAGGTAAATCCAGAATCGAGTTTAATACCCGGCCGAGTACTTAACAATAATATAACTTCTAGGCAATATATGCGTAAAAAAACTAAATTCGAAGCTAGTTTTTTACAAGATGGAGGAGTGCGACTTAAACGATTAATATCTGAAACAGTTAATGCCGAAACATTGTGGGAAATACCTAAAGGCCGACGCCAAGAAAATACAAATGAAGGATTTATTAATACCGCTATACGTGAATTTTCAGAAGAAACATTAATCGATCCTTCTAAATATCAAATACTATGGCGTATTAAACCGTACGTTGAAACCTATTCTGATTTTGGTATTACTTATCAAAATATTTATTACTATGCTAATGCGATTGATAAATGGGAACCAAATATTTTATTTTCTAATGGACAACAAATATCGGAGGTATCCGCTGTAAGATGGTGTTCGCTAACTGATATTAATAATATGCAATTAGATCCTTTCACACATAAAAGACTCGTTAATATGTTTAAAAAAATTAAATTAAAATATAAAAACGAAATACAAAAAAGCGAATAAGCTAAGTAGTAGAGTAAGTAGTAGAATAAGCTAAGTAGTAAAGTAAGTATAAGTAAGTATAAGTAAGTATAATCCAAGTAGTAGAGTAAGCCAAGCAAGTATAATCCAAGTAGTAGAGTAAGCCAAGTAGTAGAGTAAGACAAGCAAGTATAATCCAAGTAGTAGCGTAAGACAAGCAAGTATAATCCAAGTAGTAGAGCAAGTATAATCCAAGTAGTAGAGCAAGCCAAGTAGTAGAGTAAGTATAAGTAAGACAAGTAGTAGAGTAAGCCAGGTAATAGAGTAAGCATAAGTAAGTAAGCATAAGTAAGTAATTATAATCAAGTATAAGTATTTTACATTAAAGAATTTATAAATAAATAATATATTACGCGTATAATAATATAAACATGGCCACGGAAAATTCGTCTGGACAAAATTCGGCTAGTCAAAACTCTTCTGGCCAAAATGCTACTAGTCAAAAAACAGCGCAAGAAGCTCTGGTAGAATTAGAAAACACCTATCAAGAAAAGGCTACTAAGCTTAACGAGGCTAAGCAGCAATTAGCTAAACATCAAGAAACTATTATTCATGCACAAGATGAGCTTTTTGTTGCGTTACAGCAATTAGCTACGCATAAAGAGCGCATGTTAGTTAATATTATCGGACAACATCAGCAACAAATTAAGTCTTTAACGCCTACATCATCTGTAGGAAATCTACCCACTATTAAGGAGAATCCTGTCAAATCGGGTAATCTCAATGCGGCAAAATCCATTCGACCGGATAACCTTGAAGCTGCTCGCGTAACTGTTGAAAATCCTTAGGCAAGTTAGTAACTGGTAATTAGCGAACTTAAAAAACTGGTAATCGACGAACTTAAAAAACTGGTAATCGACTTATTTTTTTAAATAGTTGTCTATTTTATAGATAATAGTATATAGTAAATACTAAATTTAAATGGCTAATACATTTGGTAAAAAATCATGTCCATCTCCTATATATTTTGATAATAATGCAACTACATTAATATGCGGACCGGCAAAAAAAGTACATACCGAGTGGCTAAGTTGTTATAATGCATCATCTGATAGTAAAATATCTAAACCTGCTAAAAAGTTACTAGAAAAAGCCGGAGATATGATTTTAGCACATTGTAATGTATCTACCGCAACGCATACGGTATTATTTACTAGTGGCGCAACAGAAAGTAACTGTTTTATAATTAAATCGTGCGTTAAAGCGTATCGTAAAAAATTAGCAGAAAAGGAAAGTTTTTTAAAACCACATGTTATAACTAGTTCATTAGAACACCATTCTGTATTAGAATGTTTGCATAATTTAGAGGAAACCGAAGAAATTGAAGTTAGTTATGTGCAACCTACTATATATGGTAATATTTTATCAGAGGATGTTGAAAAAGAAATTAAGCCAAATACATGCTTAATTACTATTATGTTTGCTAACAATGAAGTACCGGTAATTAATAATATTGAAGAAATTGGCGAACTTGCTCATAAAAATAGAATACCTATGCATAGCGACTGCGTTCAAATATTTGGCAAATATAAAATAGATGTTGAAAAAAATAATATCGATGCCCTTTCTGCATCGGCTCATAAATTTTATGGGCCTAAAGGCGTCGGGATACTTATTATTAATAATAAATTGATTGAAGGATATGGGTTAACGGCAGAAATTCATGGCAGTCAACAACATGGATTAAGAGGCGGTACGGAAAATATCGCAGGCATCGCGTCATGTGTTATTGCCTTAAAAACAACATTTATAAATCGCAAACTTAAAAATCAAAAATTATTTAAATTACGAGACGTAATGCTGTCGAAATTATCTAAACATTTTACATTTGGCGATTTTTCTAAATATTTAGATGCATCTAATAAGGATTTACCTCCTTTGGAATTAGTATCGTTAGGCCCGCCTGAAGATAAAAAAGGATTTATTTTACCAAATACCATTTTATTATCTATCGCAAAAAATAAAGGCAAGCCGTTTTGTAATGTTGAGTTCAAAAAAATGCTTGATAGTAAAAACTGTGTAGTATCGATCGGTTCAGCTTGTTTAACCAAATCCGATAAAGCAAGTCATGTATTAACTGCAATTGGAGCACCTCCAGTCATTAAACGAGGTGTCATAAGAATATCATTCGGTGATACAAACACAATTGAAGAAATTAACAAATTTATTAATATTTTTAAACAATCTTTAGAAAAGCAATGTAGCGATTTGTAAAGTGTTATGGAAATATTAGTGGTCAATCAGCAAGGTAGATTTATAAATTAAATGTATACTTTTACATATAAGGCGATTGAGGATTATTAGACAAATTTGATGCAGATGTAGAATTTGCTGCAGATGTAGAATTTGCTGCAGATGTAGAATCTGATGCAGATGCGGAATCTGATGTAGATGCTTCACGAGCTAATAATTTATTCTCATTTTTTTTATTGGTTGCTGCTAAAGCTATGGCAATAATTATAATTAATATTATAACATACTTATACTTTAAATACCATACTGTTTCATTATCATCTATAAATTTAAATTCATTCGTTACTGTAGTAGATTGGGTAGGCTGCGTAGGTTGCGTAGTATGTTGTGTTGTAGGTTTAGTAGGCTGGAGTATAGGTTTAGTAGGCTGCGTAGTAGGCTGGAGTATAGGTTTAGTAGGCTGCGTAGTATGTTGTGTTGTAGGCTGCGTAGTAGGTTGTGTTGTAGGGGTACCGCCTATAAAAACTACAGGATTAGGAGCAGATGTTGGAGGCATAATGATAGGATTTTTAATTATAGGAGGTGTAAAAATAGGTGTAGTGGAAGCAGTAGGTGTAAAAGTAGTAGGCAATGGGACGATTCTAGGCGGAGGCGGTGGTTGTGTAGTAATTACTTGAGGAGGGGCAGAACTATAAGGAGGCGGTGGTAATACAATTTGCGGAGTATTAACTGGCGGAGACTCTGGTACAAAGATTTGTGGCGGCGGTGTGGCGATTGGCGGCGGTTGCGGGGTGATCGGTGGAGAGTCTGGTACAAAGATTTGCGGCGGCGGTGTGGTGATTGGCGGCGGTGTGGTGATTGGCGGTGTGGTGACTATCGGTGGAGAGTCTGGTACAAAGATTTGTGGCGGCGGTGTGGTGATCGGCGGTTGTGTGATTGGCGGTTGCGTGACTATCGGTGTAGAGTCGGGTACAATGATTGGCTGCGTAGTGATCGGCGGTGTAACAATAGGTGTTTGCGAGACTATCGGCGGCTCGGCAGGAATTGAGACTACAGCAGGTTTTACATTTAAACTTAAAGGCGTAGTTCCAGGTTTGTACTTTTCAACCATTCTAAAGCTACTTTCAATTAGTTCATTTATTTCCTTCATGTCCCTATTAATTATTTTATTATAAAAATTCAATTCATATTCTAGCTTGCTTATGTCATCATAGGTAAATTTTAGAAGTTGTTTATGAGTTAGTTGGTAAAGAATTAGTTTTCTAAACATATGTGTCAGCCATACATTAGAACCAAATTGATTAATAGATTGAGGGTTAGTAGGATCATATTTACGCATTCTATTAGAATATTCATTATGAAGTGCTAAATCTTCATTACTGATAATATCTCTAATAGAATTTATATTCTTATTAAGAATAAAGATATAATTTTGAAGTATATATAAATCACGATCTTGGAAGTAATCTACGTCCGGATTAGATCTAAGTAAAGATAGTGTAGGCATTTTAATAATAGGTTCATATAATAAATTTTTAATGTCGTTATCTGTAATAGCAATACCGTAAATATAATGTATTGGATCAAAGTAATCTATATCATTTACTACGTTATCTCTTAATATTTTAGATATAGCTAAATAACCATTCCGTGGAATATCATTGGTCATAATATATAATCTACACATGTATTGTATATTTTTAACTACCGACCATAATAAACGGGCTTTTTTCATAAGAGTAGCATATTGACTAACTGTTAATGATGGCATAAATAAAGAGTATTGAATTAAAGCCCATATGTAACCTAATTTATCTAAATTGGCGTCAACAAAATTTTTAGCTTGTAGATATTGTTGTCCTAGTTCAGGATGAGAACTCGTTGCAATACTTAATTTTAAAAATTCATCATATGCTGCTTTAAATGATAACAATCTTGTTTGGTACATGTTAAATAAACCAATATTTAATAATATTGGTTGAATGTCTTCTTTGAGTATAGCAGCGATTAAAATATTATTAGGAATATTATTACCTACTATAGTATTCGGATCATATTGTGGTATTCCTAAATTTGAAGGTGAATCTTCTTCAATTTTAACTACTGGATCACTAATCCAATAAGCCGGTGTTAAGAACGATCTATTATTAGGATTACTACATTTTATACCTAATTTATTAATGTATTTGCCTTTTTTACCATAAATACCAACAGCGAGCCAATTATCATTAGGACATTTTAATGTATAAGACTTTGAACTTGATGTACCTTCACCGCCCTGGTCTAATATACTTTCTAACCAGTTTTCACTATATTTAATAGGAATACTATTAAAATAAGGTTGTTCTACTGAATATTTTTTAGCAACATTAGATAAATCAGTACCAGTAAAACAACCTAAATCAGTACCATCATTGCATTTTGCGCAAACTTCATTAATATACGGTCCGCTTCTGCCATAAATTTCTGATATATTACCAAAATATTGCCCTTGATCTTGACATAATTGAGACTTAAAATCTATACTGGTATCATCGCCTTCGCCTCCAAAAAGACCTGAATCTCCCATAGATATAAGTACTTATAACACCTGAAATTTGTAAGTGTCTGAAATGTCTAAGTGTCTACGTATCTGATTATATTATATAACTTAAAAAAAATAACATTTTTTACTTGCTGATTACTTGCTGATTACTTGCTATATAATTCACTAACGCATATATGGAGACTGAGGATATGTTGGATCCGGAGTATTTGGTGTATTTGTTGAAGTAGGCGCTTGATTAGCATTGCTTGAAATTATTGCCGCAATAGCGATTACAATAATAAATAATATAATAATAAACTTATACTTTAAGTACCATTCTTTTTCGTTTTCATCGATTAATTTAAATTCGAATTTTGTATCGGGTTTTGATGGCAGTACTTGCAATGCTTGCTGCGGTAGTTGCAATGCTTGCTGCGGTAGTTGTGGTAGCGGCTGCGGTAGTTGCGGTAGCGGCTGAGTTTGGGGCTGACTTGCTAAACTACCTAATGAGGTATTTCCAGATTTGTATTTTTCTACCATTTTGTAAGTATTTTGCATTATTTTAGATATTTGATTATTGTATCTATTAATTATATTATTATAGAAATTTATATCATACTCGAAGTTTCTTGTCATTTCAGATGAAATTTTCCATTCTTCTTTATTAGCTAATTGTAATTTAAGTAGTTTAGTAATTAGATAATATTGTATTGTATTAAATCGTAAAGTACTTGTATAAGTTTCATAATTACCTAATATTAGATTATCTTCAGGAGAAGTCCAATTGCTAATAGATTCCCATAAAGATGTAATTGATATTGTTGATAGAGCTATTTTTAATGTTTCCTTGTCTTCAGTATTTAATTTTCGTAAATCGGTCGATAAATTATTCGGTTCTTTATAATCAATCGTATTTTCTGGGTATACAACACCGTAAAGTGAAAAAACCCAATTATTAATTTGAATTACAGTTACTGGTTTTATAAGGTTCATTATTTCCCTCATTCCATCTACTGGTTCATACATAGTTAATAAATATGATCTAGCTAATTCTAATACTTTACCTAACATAATCCATTTAATACGCATCTTAGCATTCAGTGCATTAGTTTCTTGTTCTGTTAAATTAGTAATAGCACTAGCTCGTTTCGATAAAAATAATACATAAAGTAAGGTATTTAGATTAGTATCGATATAAGATTTGGCTTTTTTATATCTTTCTGAAATTTTATCACTAGGGTGATTACTAGCATTAGAAACTATAATAATGAATCGATTGTATATATTAATTTCATTTTTATATGCATTATTTGCATATAAGTAATATTCTTCAGAATTAAGAATGACATTATCAAGTTCTTCTTTAAGAATGGCACTTCTTATAATATCATCGGAAATATTAACCGCATGGCCTGGGTATTCCGGTTTAGGCATTAGTGGAAATGCAGAGGCTGCATTTGTAGATTTGTAACCGCACTTTAATCCTAATTTATCCAAATACATACTCTTCTTACCATAAATACCTTTTGGATATGAATTATTAGGGCACGTTAATGTATGGGTGGCATCTGCTTC
>Ga0214919_10012600_pt1 | contig 10375 bp, 8 predicted proteins | sample LL1503_MetaG_FD_177994 | JGI IMG/M metagenome (GOLD analysis project Ga0214919, IMG submission 177994) | Freshwater microbial communities from Lake Lanier, Atlanta, Georgia, United States - LL-1503 | ecosystem: Environmental > Aquatic > Freshwater > Lake | place: USA: Georgia | collected 2015-03-15 | reverse complement strand
TTTGATTGTGCGAGTGCGAATGAAGTGCGTATTGTCAACGAGGTAGATTACGGGGCGAAAATCATATTTGCAAATCCATGTAAGAGCTCCGAGGAGATTCGCGCCCATGCTGCTGCAGGTATAGAGACAACGGTGGTGGATTCTTTTGAAGAGGTGGACAAACTCTCCGAGAATGGATGGAAGGCCTCCAGTCTCATCCGGATTCGCGTAGAAGATGGAGGGAGTATGATGCCATTCAGTGCCAAGTTCGGTCTAGAACCGGCACATATCAAGGCTCTAGGTATATACGCAAGGAAAAAGGGCCAGCATATAAGTGGTATCAGCTTTCATGTGGGGAGCGGGTGCAAAGACCCAGGGCAATACAGCCTTGCCATTCAAGAGGCTGCGCGAGGTATTCGTCAGCTTCGTGCCATAGGCCATGAGGCCACAACAATTGACATAGGTGGCGGGTTCATGCAAGGGCCCCTGTTCCGTAAGACAGTAGACACAATTAATCCCCTTTTACACATGTTAGACCCTTCCATAAATGTAATCGCAGAGCCAGGGCGTTTCTTCGCGGCCTCTAGCCACGACTTATTTGTGCGTGTGATTGGTAAGAAGCCTGCTAAGAAAGGTTGGCGTTATACTTTGGATGAGAGCTTATATGGACAGTTTTCTTGCATTCCATTTGACTATGCCAAGCCGAAATGGATACGCGTGCGTGGACCAAAGGAGGCTCAGCGTAGGCTACAGCCTGCGATTTTATACGGGAGGACGTGTGATAGTCTGGATTATATTGCTTCGGCAGAAGAGGCAGAGGAGTTAGAGGAGGGCGACTGGCTTTGGTTTCCTCATATGGGGGCTTATACGACGGCCACGAGCACAGAATTTAATGGCTTTCCGAAACCGCCTACATATATTATTGAGGACGAGATGCTGCCGAATCCGAAGGACTTTGCATCTATGTTGTGGCCTCATGGATTAAAATATGTGAGTCCCGTGAAGGTGCCTGAATGATTATAAAAAAGTTGAAATGGGCATATGTAGCTAACAGAAGGTCCACGAAAGATGCCTGTGCGACCATTGAAGACACAGCACTATGCTGCCGTAAAGAGTATTTATAGAGAGGCGTTTGAGAGGAACGGTTATACGGACCAGGACCTTGGGGATACTTGGAGGAAACGTCTAGGAGTGAGTTGTGGATATTTCAATGGTCATGGAGATCTTCTGGGATTTGGACTTGCCATACACAGAGATCGTTGGCGGAAGAATTATATTCACTTCTTGGCTGTGTATAAGAAATACCGGGGTTGTGGATATGGATCTAAGATTCTGCGCAGCATATTGAAAACTCTACCAAATGTCTATCTGTGGCCTGAGGGTGATACCGATAAGGAAACAGATGCGCTAAAGAGGTGGTATGGAGCACATGGCTTTCGTAGGTCGTCCAAGAATTTCCATGTGATTCATCCGTATAACACGCGATCAAAACCAAGACCACCATCTACGTAAGACATTGCCACTAGAATCTACCATCAGCGTTGTAGAGCTGTGATTGTTGTAATCATGGTCATGGTTACGGTATCTCCTGTCGTGTTCGTATAGTTTTACGTGTCTTTTTTCGGGAGCAGTCGGAGCTGCAGGGGCAGGTGTCTTGGCAAAGACAATATATATAACGCAGAGGAAAATAACAAAAACAAAAAGGGTGGATAGAGCAATTCTCCACGTGGACATATCTATTGTATCTCGGATATTTTTTTCGTGGTTGCCCTAGTAATAGGGCCTTTGTGAATTAGGAGAATACCTTGGCCCGCGTGTTTCTTGCAATTCGCCGATGCTTTTGTCAGCACAGGACAGTCTTCCACGCCACATTTGTATTTATAGGACTGATCATTGCGTTTCTTGTTTGCGAGCCAGGCGCGCGAAGAAGAATCAAAGAAGGATGAGGTGAATTCCATTTTGTGGGGCGGTGGGACTTATAGGAGGGTTTATGGGCGCATTCATTTTTTATGTGTGCGCCGTTTGACTTTTGCTTTACGCTTTGTTGTTGAAGAGTGATTCTTGCGTTTTTTGGTATGGCGCTTCTTGCGCCTTATTGTCTTTTTACGGCCTCCTTCTATACCCATTGGTGTGTATGCTTTCTCTTTAACAATTAGAGTTAGAGGAGTATTTGGTGGGTGTACTAAATTCTTTTCAGGAAAACCTGCTTTAGCAAGAGCAAGAGGCGTTTCGGGGACCATATTATGACTAGGTGCTTCAGGTGGTGCATTTACTATTTTTTCCCACTCTTCATGAGCTTTTTCTTCAGGAGTTATATTTTTATTTTTTATTTGAAGTGTATCTATTAAAATCTTATATTCTTTCATCATAACACCCAATGGTTTATCAGAAAGAATTATTGTTGTTATAATTGTTTTTAATATAATAGGGTCTTCTATTACAACACCATACACATCACACAAGATGTAATACATATCAAAAATTTCCTTTTCGTCATATGATACATCTTCTTCTATTGTTTCTACATTTTCTTTCCCTTCATCTGTATATAATAGTTTTTGAACACGAACCTTAGGAATATCTGGAATTATACTCCTTATTATATTTTTCACATAATCGTTATAAAATTCATTGTAATATGAATCCGGCCTTTTAAGGTATTCATCAAGGCCTTCCTTTTCTATATACTCATCTATTTTTTGCACAGCTTCTAAACGTTTTTTTGCATATTTTTTATCATATGCTTTTATATCTATATATCTGTGCAACCATGACTTCTTCTGCCCAGCTTTTAATGCTGGGACCCCTTGTGTAGATTTACTATATACTTCTTCTGCTTTACTTAGATTTGCACGGCTTGTATTAATATTTGGAATTCCTCTAGGTTGTATAACTGCTCCTCCAACCCGTTGCCGTTTATGTTTCTTTTCTGAATATTTCAATTGTATCAAATAATTTGAAAAAAGTCCTGTATATCCTTTCATTAAATTAAATTGTGGAATTCCATCCATAGGTGGTATATTGGCTAAGGGGTCTTTAATAATATTACTAATACTTAATATATCACCTCTTTTACCAGTTATTCCCTTGAACACAGGCTTTACTTTGAATGGTTCATATCTAAGTTTAAATGTTTCTAAAGTTACATCAGAATTATCTATATCAGCACTAATATTTCCTTTTCTTTCATTCAAATAACTTAATATCTGGAAGATATATGTATTAAATTCTGTAAAAAATGTCTTAATAGTATCTCCAATATCTTCTACACTTCCAATATCTGTTATTGAACCCTCCATAACTTGTAATGTTATCATCAAAATATCATCATTATGTGCTATTACACTTTTTAAAAAAACCTCTTTAGCCTCCTTTAACTGTTGTTTTCGTATGTCTGCTTCATTAAGTGTAGTAGGTAAAATGTATTCTGCCTTTGCTATCCCATCACCACGACCTTGAAGAATTACAGGCACATTTAGAACTAAGCTTAAAAATGCAAGGACAGCATCACATGTAAATATAGCACATATATTACCAGGATTATATAACATATAATGTTTTGCAGTTAATGCAATTATAACGTCTCCTAAATATTCTTTACAAAATAAAAAGAGGAAACCTTTGAATGCATCTAGCGGATCAGCACTTACTTTTTTTTCATTAAAAAAGGTATTTTTCGTATTATTTCCATCAAAAAAATTCATATCAGCTTGTTGAACATCATTAAAATAAACAATATATGTTTTCCTGTCAGAAAATGCAACTTTTACTTTTACAGCAGTTTCATTATGTTTTGTTGAAAATTCTATTATGCATTTATTTCTATCATCATTAAATAATGTTGCAGTTAAATTACCATCTATATTTATTTGTCTTTTAACACCCATCATTGTATTGAAAACATCGCCTGATATTACAAATGTAGATACATTGCCTACAAACGATGGATAGTATACACCATTTACAGTATCTATAGAGCTTGGTCCAGGATCAGTCCAAATATAAAAAGACAATAATAATTTTGGATTATTCACCATATCTGATCCAAAATATTTCCACGCAACTCTTCCTGAATCGTATGCAAATATTTTCATATTAGAAGTAGGAAGGCGTGGAAGTTCTTTCCTAGATGATAGGAGTTCAGCATTAAACGGATTTACTTCTATTGAAAAATATGTTCCTTTCTTCTCTGTTTTATAAGTCTCAATAATTTTTAATAGTTTGCTATAAAAACCCTCACACTCTTGATCATTTCCCATTAAAACGCGTGATTTATAAAGTAAAGTCGTTTTACTTTTACAATCTCCAACTTTAAAACGTGGATCTACATTCATTAAATCTTTATAAGCGTCCAATTTATGAATAATATCTAATGGTTTACCAGCATAAGTATCTCTTATACTAATTTGAAGTTTATCAACGGCTACTTCAGCCTCCATTCTCCTCTTTCTCCCGATTTTTGTATGAGGATAATATCCACATACAAAAAATATAATTGCGTCGGCCGACCAATCTTAAATGGGCAATCTCAGTTTATCATGATGAGAATCATAGCCATGGCGGGTGCCCATGTTCTCCTGTCCTGTCCCCCTTATCTCACAAAGCCTCGCTACTCACCATACAAAATGCGGTATGGTCAGTAAAGTTACTAGAAAAATATTCTTTCATAACGTAATATCATGGTGCAAGGCTTCTTTAAAATAAGCGCAAAGGAGCCACCTTAGGTGTGAGAGGGGTGGCACAGGAACAGTGGTTCATTGTGAAGTACTGAGACACTACTTTTCACAAATCGCCCGGGAAAGTCTAGAAGTCTTTCTCGGCCAAAACATGCGGTCCCTGGCGGGTTTGAACCGTCGACTTTGAGGTTAACAGCCTCACGCTCTACCAACTGAGCTAAGGGACCAACGGGGATTCTTCGGAACCGGAATCGAACCAGTGACTTGGAGAGATTTGACCTGAGGCACGAGTGCCTACAATCTCCCGCTCTACCAACTGAGCTATCCGAAGTAGCTTCACCTAGCCCCCCAATGTATATCATACATGTTTATTTAAGCCTTTTTAACGCAGGCGGAGAACCAGGTGTAGGGTAGACTCCTTCTGGATGTTGTAGTCGGATAGCGTGCGACCGTCCTCCAGCTGTTTGCCGGCGAAGATGAGTCTCTGCTGGTCCGGAGGAATACCCTCCTTATCCTGGATCTTCTGCTTGATGCCCTCAATCGTGTCGGATGACTCCACATCTAGGGTAATTGTCTTGCCAGTGAGAGTCTTGACGAAGATCTGCATTTCTATACATCCTATGAAGAATTTGTTAAAGCCTCCCTTGACCCCTTTTACACAGTTGCAGTTGGTGTGCGAGAACGACTTGTCGTCCCTGATTTTGTAGGGCTTACGGAAGGTGTTCCAGAGCTTGTCATAGAGGGTGTTACAGAAGGTGTCCCTGACTTAGAAGGTGTTACAGAGGGTGTCCCTGAGTTGGAAGGTGTTGCTGATTTGGAAGGTGTTCCTGAACCAGAAATAGTAACGGAAGGGGTTCCTGAGCGAGTCACAGAAGGTGTTACAGATGGTGTTCCTGTTTTAGAAGGTGTTACAGAAGGCGTCCCTGACTTAGAAGGTGTTACAGAAGGTGTTCCTGATGTTGAAGGTGTTCCTGATTTACTAGGAGTCCCTGAACCGGTTGTAGTAATAGAGGGTGTTCCTGAGCGAGTTATAGTCCCAGAAGGGGACCTAGTGACAGATGGTGTTGCTGAGGATGTTCCTGAGTTAGAAGGAGTTCCTGAACAAGTAGCCGTAAAAGTTGTGGAAGGAGTGGAAGAAGGAGAGGCTCCTGAAGTAATGCTACTTGTGCCTGTTCCAGTGCCAGTTCCACTCCCCGTCAATGTTCCTGTTACACTAGTGCTAGGAGTTTGTGTTTTCGTTGAAGATACGCTAGGTGTTACCGAAGGTGTTCCTGATTTGGAGGGTGTAGCTGTGGGAGTAAGAGAGGGTGTTCCTGATCTTGACTGAGTAGCTGAAGGGCTGTTTGAAGGTGTAGAAGAGGGCGTTCCTGATTTTGATGGCGTAGCCGAGGGCGTTCCTGATCTTGACTGAGTAGCCGAAGGCGTCCCTGAGTTGGAAGCTGTTGCTGATTTGGAAGGGGTTCCTGAACCGGTTGTAGTGATAGAGGGTGTGCCTGAACCTGTTAGAGTGCGAGAAGGTGTTGTAGTAATAGATGGTGTTACAGATGGTGTAACTGACTTGGAAGGAGTGCCTGAATTACTTGCAGTAGCAGAAGGTGTTCCTGAACGAGTCAGAGTTCCACTCAGCGAAGGTGTTCCTGAACGAGTCAGAGTTCCACTCAGCGAAGGAGTTCCTGACCCACTCACAGTCTCAGAGGGCGTCGCAGTCCCGCTCAATGTTCCACTCAGAGAAGGAGTTCCTGAGCTGGTTACAGTAACGGAAGAAGTCCCTGAGCCACTCACAGTCTCAGAGGGTGTCGCAGTCCCGCTCACTGTTCCACTCAGCGAAGGAGTTCCTGAGCTGGTTACAGTAACGGAAGAAGTCCCTGAGCCACTCATCGTCTCAGAGGGCGTCCTTGAACCGCTCAGAGAAGGCGTGCCTGAACCACTCAGCGAAGAAGTTCCTGAGCTGGTTACAGTAACGGAAGAAGTCCCTGAGCCACTCACCGTCTCAGAGGGCGTCCTTGAACCGCTCAATGTTCCACTCAGCGAAGGAGTTCCTGAGCTGGTTACAGTAACGGAAGAAGTCCCTGACCCACTCATCGTCTCAGAGGGCGTCGCAGTCCCGCTCACTGTTCCACTCAGCGAAGGAGTTCCTGTCCCAGTTGGTGTCACAGAAGCTGTTGCCGATGATGAATCAGTTGCATAAGAAGAACCTGATGGGGTATCAGTGTATAGCGAGGAAGAAGAACTTATTGGATCTGCTGTGAATAAAGAGGATGGAGTAAAAGAGTTACTGGAGACCTCAGAGGAACTTGGCAACATACTCACCGAATGGACAGGGCTCGTAGAATCCATCAAGCTCGCTGATGCAGATACATCTCCTGAAGGAGAAGAAGTCATCGAACCACCCTCTGACATAGTAGTCCAAGCAGAGCGTGTAGCTGTAGAAAATACATCTGATACACTCGTAGTAATAGAAGAAGATATAGAAGGAGAATTGCTTATAGATTCCACTCCACTATATGAAACGAATGGTGTTGATGATGCATCTATGGAACCCGACCCTACACTGCTAGCGCTTGTCAAAGGCCCACTCACGCTTGCTAAAGGACTCGCCGAATCCTCAGAAGAACTACTAGGCTTTGCTGATGAAGAATGAGAAGGTCCCTGTGACCTGCTCTGTTCCCCTGAACTCGTATAAGAATTACTAGGTCTAGAAGATAAACTTCCTAATGCCGAACTAGTATACGATTTACTGGCCTTAGAAGAGAAACTTCCTAATCCAGAACTAGTTATTGACCCGCTCCCTGACCTGCACACAGAAGGAGTATTGGTCTCTGCAATACTCTTTGTTACAGAAGGGCTGACCGTAGAGCTCATTGAACCAACAAAACTCGCCGTAGCTGCTGCGGTCTCAGATGAAGCCTCAGAAGAAGAGACACTTGCACTCGCAGATGAAGAAGGGCTCTCCCCCCCTGAACCAGAAGCTGAAGGAGAATTACTAATACTCACAGTAGGTGTTCCTCTCGCCGAAGCAGATACAGTCCCAGAATCACTGAACGATATACTCGGCACAGAAGTTACACTACCAGAATTCGTGCCCGAAGCCATATCACTCGCACTATATGTCCCTGAAACAGTCTCTGTTACACCCGTTGGAAAGGTCGTTATACTTGGCGTAGAAGTGCCCCCACCTGTTACACTTGCCAATACCGTCCCAGAAATACTAACACTTCTTGATCTCCCAGGAGAAGCGCTTACCACCGCAGATTTAGAAACAAGCGCAGTTCTACTTATCGTTCGCGATCCCTGTGCTGTAAAAGAAGGAATTACCGTAAAAGTAATCGTAGGAGAAGCGGAATGTGACCGACTCGCCCTCCCTGAACCGCTATAACTCACAGAAGCTGAACTCGTCCTCGTATTACTCGTAGAGCCTGTCTGTGTCCTAGAGCTAATCCCACTCATAGATGCCAAAGTGCTGTATGATGAAGAAGGCGTGCATGTGCTATCCCCCGTGGCCGATGCCGTAACACTTCCTTTTACACTTGCACCAGTAGTCATGGATTTGGTCATATACATAGTGCCAGACACTGTAGCTACGGAAGAAGCAGAGATAGATCTGCTAATCCGACCCGTGAAGGAGCCACGCACGGAGACAGAAGCCGAGGAAGAAACACTGGCAGTCTTTGTATTTGTATATGAACCTGATGCAGTTTTGCTTATTGGACCTGTCTTTGTAGGAACCATAGAACGACTCCCTGTTACAGAAGCCGTAGATGTCCTAGAAGATGATATGGACCGTGTTATTGTAGCAGAAGACGATGCCGACCTAGTTCCCTGCGTAGAGCCAGTCGTTGTCCTTGAAGCGCGTGTGCTGCCAGAACCTGTAACACTTGCAGTAGAAGTCCTAGAACTTGTAATACTACGCGAAGAACTTGGGGAAGATGTGCTTGTCCTAGATGAACTTACACTTTGTGTGACTGTAGAAGAAACTAAGGCTGAACCTGATGCTCTACCAGTCTTTGTAAAAGAAGGAGAAGCAGAAGATGTCTTGGACGAGGCAAGTGTTCTGCTTTGCGTTACACTGGCGGTGCCAGTCTTCGAAGAAGAAGCTGATCTAGAACCACTCGGGCTCGTAGATGAACTCTTAGAAGAGGTTATCGTGCCAGTGCCTGTGCGCGTAGGTGCAGTAGACCGTGTGCTAGTAGTTGAACCCGTCATAGTCTTCGTCATAACTCCACTCATACTGCCACCCGCCGATGCACTCGCCGTTTTAGATGCAGCCGCAGACCTGGTAGCCACTAAACTATGCACACTTGTAAATGTATTTCTTGCTGATTCCGTAAATAAATTTGTCGGTCGCATAGACCTTGTGCCAGTCGTTGTTCGCGTAGATGTTTTGGACATGGTGGAGCTTGCAGTAGGCAAAACCATATCACCTACCAAAATACGAGCGTGTTCCATCATAGGAGGCGGAGGTTCACCCGAAGATGATGCACTCAATAGAAAAAATAACAAGAGTTGTATCTTACGCATCTTATTATTCTATACATATTATAATCATTTAGATGCCACCTCTTCTCTACATATAAACTCACCTGGTTGTCCCGTGGAATCGCAATCAAACACGTGGCCCGCCGCGCTTACCCATACGGATCGTCCATCCCTCTCCTCTTTCTTTATAGAGCACTTATCGAGTGGAAGTTTCTCAGGAGCCTTCTCGCTTTCTTGGTAAATCGTCTGTATCTTAGGAAATGATTGCAAAATAGTCCCCTTGGCCGAAGAAGCAGATGCTTCCACAACCTTCTTTTTCCTCCCCATCTCCTCTTTCATAGATGCCGGCCTTTGAACCACCCAAGCCTTGGAAATACACGCTCCTTCACCACGAGCCTGTGCCTCCTTCGCCTCTGCCAACCATTCGGCGTGAGGCTCACACCCTTCTTCCTCAACCAACTTCCAGTAAGCCTTGCTCCCATAGACCAACGAATCTTTCGGTGGCTCTTCGGATAATAGACCGTGTATCATACGCGACTGAGTAAAAGGGCATCCCTTTGACACCCTATAGGAACAATGGTCGCAAAGGTTCTCATCCTTACTAGGTTTCCCTTCACAAAGTCTCACATATGAGACCCAGGAGGACCCTAGCTTGATACGCGTATTTTCCCACTCAGTCAATCTTGCCTGGCAGGTCATGTAGACCTTTTATAATGTATGCGCCCCTTTATCAATTTTTTAGAGTGCGCGCACTAGGGTCAGTAGCACCGGGTGACCAACGAGGCATCCAATACGGCCAAAGGTCGCCAGTGTGTTTATAGAACTTATCATAAATAGACCGATAATACAAGGCTTCCTTAGTATGACAAATAGGCCAGCGCAACTTTGTATCATCCAAGACAATCCTCCGCTCCTCAATCTTCCGCTGAATGATCTGATACCATGATTCGCCCTCGGCCTGACTACTCACACCGTCACTAAATGCCTCCTTTGTCCTGTAAAGCACGTGGTCAGGAAGCAAGGCATCCTTCAAGAATGCATCACGCAAGATCATCTTCTCCATCCTCCTTGGATCTCCTGTAGCCTTGTTCTCAGCCACAGGTCTGCGCAAAGAAGTCTTATAGGCAAGGGCAGCAGCCACGAACTGCTTGTCCAGGAAAGGTGTGCGTGCCTCCAGGCCATGTGAGCTAATAGACCTGTCTGAGCGAAGCACATCGTATCTGTGAATTTCCTTCAAAAGCCTC
>Ga0214919_10012599_pt1 | contig 10375 bp, 7 predicted proteins | sample LL1503_MetaG_FD_177994 | JGI IMG/M metagenome (GOLD analysis project Ga0214919, IMG submission 177994) | Freshwater microbial communities from Lake Lanier, Atlanta, Georgia, United States - LL-1503 | ecosystem: Environmental > Aquatic > Freshwater > Lake | place: USA: Georgia | collected 2015-03-15 | reverse complement strand
TTTCAAACTGACGGACCGCGGCACGGACCTCGCCGGTGCGCTCGACCAGGCGAATTACTGCATCTGGTGCCATGAGCAGGGCAAGGACTCCTGCTCGAAAGGGCTCAAGGAAAAAGGCGGCAGCGGGCGCGGCGCGGCAGCGTTTAAAAAGAGCCCGTTCGGCGTGACGCTCGCCGGTTGCCCGCTCGAGGAAAAAATTTCTGAGTTCCACAAGCTGAAGACCCAGGGTGTCGCCATCGGCGCGCTCGCAGTGATCGTCGTCGACAATCCTATGGTGGCGGCGACGGGGCATCGCATTTGCAATGATTGCATGAAAGCGTGCATTTATCAGAAGCAGGAGCCGGTCGACATTCCGCAAGCGGAAACGCGCACCCTGAAGGACGTTCTCGAACTGCCGTGGGGTTTCGAGATTTACAGTTTGTTGACGCGCTGGAACCCGCTCAACCTGCGCACGCCTTATCCCAAAGCGCCGTCCGGCAAGCGCGTGCTGGTCGCGGGTATGGGGCCGGCCGGATTCTCGCTCACGCATTTCCTGATGAACGACGGCCATACCGTTGTCGGCGTCGATGGACTCAAGATCGAACCCTTGCCCGCGCATATATCCGGCGTTGATATGCACGGCGCGCGCGTGGCCTGCGAACCGGTCCGCGACGTGCATGACCTTTATGAAGCACTCGACGAGCGCGTGATGGCCGGCTTTGGCGGCGTTGCCGAATATGGCATCACGGTGCGCTGGGACAAGAATTTCCTGAAAATCATCCGCCTGCTGATCGAGCGCCGCGACCAGTTCGCGTTGTTCGGCGGCGTGCGTTTCGGCGGCACGCTGACGACCGACGAGGCCTTCGCGCTAGGCTTCGACCATATCGCGCTGGCGCTGGGCGCGGGGCGTCCAACTGTGCTCGATATGCCCAATGGGCTGGCGCGCGGCGTGCGCACTGCATCGGATTTCCTGATGGCGCTGCAATTGACCGGCGCCGCCAAAGCCGACTCGATAGCCAATATGCAAGTGCGCTTGCCGGTGGTGGTGGTCGGCGGCGGTTTGACGGCGATCGATACCGCCACGGAGTCTCTCGCGTATTACCCGTTGCAAGTAGAGAAATTTCTTGCCCGCTACGAAACGATGGCGCGCGCGCACGGCGAAGCGGCTGCACGTATTGCATGGAACGAAGAAGAACGCGGTATTGCCGACGAGTTTCTGGTCCATGCCCGTGCTTTGCGCGATGAGCGCGCGCGTGCATCTGCCGAAGGGCGTGAGCCGCGCACGCTGGAGTTGCTGCAGGGTTGGGGCGGCGTGACGATCGCATACCGCCGACGCCTGATCGACAGCCCTTCGTACACGCTGAATCATGAAGAAGTGCAGAAAGCCCTGGAAGAAGGCATACGTTTTGCCGAAGGCCTGACCCCGCTGCAGGTGGATATCGATGCCAACGGCCATGCGCGCGCACTGCGCGTTGCCGTGCAGACGCGCGCGGAAGATGGCAAATGGTCGGAAACCGGACAAACCGAATTGCCGGCGAGAACGGTGCTGATTGCTGCGGGCACTCAACCGAATACGGTGCTTGCGCGCGAGGAAGCGCCGTCGTTTACGCTCGATGGCAAGTACTTCCGCGCCTGCGACGAAGACGGGCAGCCGCTGGCCGCCGAGAAGGCTATTTCGAAACCCGAGCAGGTCCGCGTGCTGCTGTCGCGGCGCGACGATGGCCGCTTTGTCAGCTACTTCGGCGACGTGCATCCGTCTTTTTTCGGCAACGTGGTCAAAGCGATCGGCAGCGCTAAGCAGGGTTATCCGAGCGTAAGCCGTGTGCTGACCAAAGTGAATGCGGCGTCCAGCCTGGACAGCAGCGCATTCCTCGCGAAGCTGAACGACGAGCTGCGCGCGACCGTGCATGAAGTCATACGTCTCACGCCGACCATAGTCGAAGTCGTGGTGCGCGCACCCATCGCCGCGCGGCGTTTCCGCCCCGGGCAGTTCTACCGGCTGCAGAATTTTGAAACGAGCGCATTGAACGCGGAGCATTCGCGCCTGGCGATGGAAGGGCTTGCGCTGACCGGCGCCTGGGTCGACGCCGAGCGCGGGCTGATTTCCACCATCGTGCTCGAAATGGGCGGCTCGAGCGATATGTGCGTCTTGCTGAAACCAGGCGAGCCGGTTGTGATGATGGGGCCCACCGGGACGCCGACCGAAATTCCGACCAACGAAACGGTCGTGCTGGTCGGTGGCGGGCTCGGCAATGCCGTGCTGTTTTCTATCGGGCAGGCGATGCGGGCCGCCGGCAATCGCGTGCTGTACTTTGCCGGCTACAAGCACATGATAGACCGCTACAAGGTCGCCGATATCGAAGCGGCGGCGGACGTGGTCGTCTGGTGCTGCGACGAAGAGCCGGGATTTACGCCGCAACGGCCGCTCGACCGTACTTTCGTCGGCAATATCGTGCAGGCTATACACGCCTATGCGGTCGGCAATCTCGGTAATCCCGAAATTTCACTGAAGTCAGCCGACCGCCTGATTGCCATCGGCTCGGACCGCATGATGGCGGCCGTTGCGCAGGCGCGCCATGCGGAGCTGAAACCCTTCCTGAAGCCGCATCATTTTGCGATCGGCTCGATCAACTCGCCGATGCAATGCATGATGAAGGAAATCTGCGCTCAGTGTCTGCAGCCGCACGTCGATCCGGCGACCGGCAAGACGAGCTACGTGTTTTCGTGCTTCAACCAGGACCAGCCGCTCGATAACGTCGACTGGCCAGCGCTCAATCAGCGCCTGCGCCAGAATTCAGTGCAGGAGAAACTGACTGCCGAGTGGATAGACCATTGCCTGGTCAAGCTCGGCAAGCGGGAAATGCAGCGCGTCTGACGCGGCCTACTGACGCCCCATTTCGCGCAACACGCTGCCCAGCGTGCCCACCATCTCGTCGATCTGCGGTTTGCTAATGATGAGCGGCGGTGACAGCGCAACGATGTCGCCGGTGGTGCGGACCAAAACACCTTTTTCGTAGCAGCGCTGGAAGACTTCGAAAGCGCGCGCGGTCGGCTTGCCCGGAATCGGCTCGAGTTCGATGCCCGCGACCAATCCCATATTGCGCACGTCGATGACGTGCGGCAACTCGCGCAGGCTGTGCACGGCATCTTCGAAGTAGGGCGCGAGGTCACCGGCGCGTTTGAACAACTGTTCTTCTTCGAACACGTCGAGACTGGCCAGCGCGGCCGCGCTGGCCAACGGGTGGCCGGAGTAGGTATAGCCGTGAAACAGCTCTATGGTGTTTTCCGGCGCAGCGGCCATCATGCCGTCGTAAATACCTTTGCGCACCATGACGGCACCCATCGGCACGCTGCCGTTGGTCAGGCCTTTGGCAAGACAGATGATGTCCGGAATGATGCCGAGTTTCTCGCATGCGAACGACGCGCCGAGGCGGCCGAAACCGGTAATCACTTCATCGAATATGAGCAGGATGCCGTGCTTGTCGCAAATCTGGCGTAATCTCTCCAGATAACCTTTGGGCGGGACGAGGACACCGGTCGAGCCGGCAAGTGGTTCGACGATGACCGCGGCGATGTTGGACGCATCGTGCAGTGGAATGATGCGGTTCTCCAGTTCATCCGCGAGGTGCGCACCCCACGCAGGCTGGCCGCGGCTGAATGAATTGTGCTCGAGGTCGTGCGTAGACTGCAGATGGTCGACCGCCGGCAATAAGCTGCCGAAGGCCTTGCGGTTGGCCGGCATGCCGCCGACCGACACGCCGCCGAAATTGCCGCCGTGATAGCCGCGCTCACGCCCGATCAGCCAGCGGCGCTGGCCGTCGCCGCGCGCGCGATGATAGGCGAGCGCGATTTTCAGCGCGGTCTCGACTGCTTCCGAGCCTGAATTGGTGAAAAACGCATGGTCAAGATCACCGGGCAGTAATTGCTTCAAACGCGTGGCGACTTTGAACGGCAGCGGATGGCCCATCTGAAACGGCGGCGCGTAATCAAGCACACCTGCCTGTTTCTGTATCGCTTCAACGATTTTCTTGCGGCCGTGGCCGGCGTTCACGCACCACAGGCCGGCGATGCCGTCGAGCACTTCGCGCCCGTCGTCGGTGATGAAATGCATGTCCTTGGCGGAAGTAAAAATGCGCGGCTTCGCCTTGAACTGGCGATTGGCGGTAAACGGCATCCAGAATGCGTCGAGGTCGTAATCTTGAGGTTTCATAAGAGTCTTTACTATATGTGCGTGGCTGTCAGTCCGCGTGTATGTCGGCGGCTTTTACGACGCGCGACCATTTTGCGACTTCGGCGGTTATAAGCTTTCCGAATTCGTCCGGGGTGCTGGCGACGATATCGACGCCCTGGTTCAGGATACGCGACTTGAGATCGGGCGCCTGCAATACGCGTACTATCGTCTTCTGAACGTGCGCGACGATTGCCGGCGGCGTACGCGCGGGAGCCAGTATTCCGTACCAAGTGCCGGTTTCGACGCCGGGAAAGCCCGCCTCGGTCATGGTCGGCACGTCGGGCAGAACCGTGGAGCGCCGCTTGTCGGCAATCGCCAGCGCGCGGACACGGCCGTTCTTGATATGTTGTTCGAGCGCCAGCGGCCCTGCGAACATCAATTGCACATGTCCGCCCAGCAGGTCGGTGACGCCGGGGCCGGACCCTTTGTATGGGATGTGGGTGATCTTGATGCCCGCCACGATATTGAACAACTCACCCGACAAATGCGGTGAACTGCCGTTACCGCCGGATGCGAAATTCATCGTGTTCGGCTTCGCTTTGGCCATGGCGACCAGCTCTTTCACCGATTTTGCCGGCACCGACGGATGCACGACGAGGATGTTCGGTTGCGAAACCACCAGCGAGACCGGGGCAAAATCCTTCACACTATCGAATGGCAATTTGCTGATCAGGCTGGGGTTTACCGTGTGGGTGGTGGTCACCATCAGCAGGGTGTAGCCGTCGGGCACGGCCTTGGCCGCCATGTCGGTACCGATGGTGCTGCTGGCACCGGGGCGGTTGTCGATTACGAGCGTTTGGCCCAGCGCTTCGCTCAAGGCCGGCTGTATCGTGCGCGCCAGCGCGTCGGCGCTGCCCGCCGGCGCGAAGGGCAATATGAAGCGTATCGGCTTGGTTGGATATGCGCCTGAATCCGCGGCGGTCGCGGCGATAGCGCTGCAGGAGAAAGTTACCGCGATCGCCAGCCGCGCATTACGTCGAAGGTCTATGTTGTTCATATCTCGCATAATAGCAAAAGCTGGCGTTTTCGGAAGCGGCTCGCTACACGCCGCGTTGACGATAACCTATAATCAATCGGGCAATTCAACTGACTTGCGTGTGGCACCTGCCACCGTATCCACCTACCGGCAATCCTTTGATGACAACTTCCAGCAACTTTTGGCAGGCAAGCGACGGCAATACACTGCATTACTGCCTCGACGATTTTACCGACCCGTGGAAAAAAGCCGACTGCGTCGTGCTGCTGCATCCGGGCATGGGCAGCGCGCTGCGGCTCTACGCGTGGGTGCCGCATCTCGCACGCGACTACGTTGTCGTGCGGCCCGATATCCGCGGACACGGCAAATCCGAGCCCGGCCTCGACAAGCCGCTGACGAATGAACGGCTGGCGCGCGACCTGATCGAGCTGCTGGATCGCTTGGGCTATGAGCGCGCGCACATCATTGGTGCGTCGGCCGGCGGCATGATCGCCATGCATGCAGCACTGCGTTTTCCCGCACGGTTTGCCTCGCTGGGGTTCTATGCGGCTACAGCTGGCATCAACCCCGAGCGCCCCAAGAAAGGCAATTGGCTGGCGCGCGTCGCTGCCGGCGGTGTGCGGCAGTTTCTGACCGAAACCATGCACGACCGCATCGGCAATGCGAGTCCGGAACACCAGAAATGGTTTCTCGATACTGCGGAAGGCGTGACTCCCGAGCATCTCGGACGCTTCGTGCCGCTGATGGCAAGCGAGTACTTCCCGGAGCGCCTGGGCGAGATCAAGTGTCCGACGCTGATGGTGGTGCCTGATCCGGATCCCATGGTCGAAGCGCACGAATACGAGCAGATGCGGCAGTATCTGGGCAAGAACTGCCGTTACATCAGTGTCAAAGGCGCCGGTCACAGCATGGTGGGCGAGATCCCCGATCGTTGCGCGCAGGAAGCGAAGCGATTTGTCGACGACGTGCGCGCCGGCCGCGCGCTGTGATGGAGAGATAAATGAAAGCGGCGGCAGCAATTTGGTGGGTGATGCTGGGAGTTGCCGGCGTGGTCAACGCACAATCGTATCCCGTCAAACCGGTGCGCCTGGTCTCCGGTTTTCCTGCCGGTGGTGCCAACGATTACCACGCACGCGTGCTCGCGCAAAAGCTGACGGAGTTTTTCGGGCAGACCGTCATAGTCGAGAACCGCGGCGGGGCGGGCGGCACGATCGCCGCCGATGGCATCGCCAAGGCTGCGCCGGATGGCTACAACCTGCTGATGGGTTTCGGTTCGCTGGCTGTAGCTCCCAGCGTTTACGCCAAATTGCCGTTCGACGTGATGAAAGATTTCACGGCAATCTCGCTCACCTGCCGCATACAAAACGTGCTGGTGGTGCCATCCGCGCTGCCGGCGAAGAATGTGAAGGAGCTGATCGCGCTCGCCAAAGCCCATCCCGGCAAGATGAACTACGCATCATCGGGCACCGGTGCCACACCGCATCTGTCGGCTGAAATGTTCAAGTCGCTCGCCAAAGTCGATATTGCGCACATACCGTACAAAGGCGACACGCCGGCCTTCGTCGATCTGCTGGCAGGACAAGTGGACATGATGATCACGGTAGTGCAATCGACGCTCGTGCATATCGCGTCCGGAAAACTGCGTCCGCTGGCCGTGACGGGCAGCCACCGTACGGCGAGCCTGCCCAATGTGCCGACCATGCAGGAAGCGGGGCTGCGTGGTTATGAACTCACGTCATGGTTCGGCGTCATGGGGCCGCCCAATATGCCGCGCGATCTGCTCGACCGCCTCAATGTCGCCATCGTCAAGGCGATCGCGCAAAAAGACGTGCAGGATAAATTCGTGAGCGGCGGCTCGGAGCCCGAATCGAGCACGCCCGAGCAGTTCGCGCAACTGATACGCGACGACGTTGCCAAGTTCGCGCAAATCGTCAAATCGGCCGGCATCATTCCTCAATAGAAAAACGGACCATGGAAAAACAGATTTTCAAAACCAGCGACGGTATCGAGATCGCTTACTACATCGACGATTTTACCGATCCGTGGAAACCGGCGAAGCCGCTGCTGATGCTGCATCCGGCGATGAGCAGCTCGCGGCGTTATTTCTCCATGGTGCCTCAGCTTGCGCGCCATTTTCGCGTGATACGCGTCGATACGCGCGGCCACGGCGCTTCGCAAATTCCGCCGGCGGATTCACCGCTTAACAAGGAAGTGCTGACGCGCGATGTGTGCGAACTCCTTGACCATCTAAAACTCGACAAGGTGGACATCCTGGCGGCGTCTGCCGGCGGTTATGTCGGCCAGCAACTCGCCATTCACCATTCGGCCCGCGTCAAAAGCCTGATCCTGTTTTGCTCGACGCCGGGTTTTAAGGGCGAGCAGGGCAAACGCTGGCTGCGCGATGCGGCCAAACGCGGCATGCGCGCGGTGTTCGGCGAAACCATCAACGACCGTTTACCGGTGGGTGTCGCGGACCAGCGGTTGATCGACTGGGTGCTCGACGAAATCTGCAAAAACGATCTCGATTTCATCAGCCGTTTCGTCGGTTACTGGACTGATACCGATTTCATGGACGAGATCAGTGCCATCAAGTGCCGAACATTGATCGTGGGTCCCGGCGCAGAGCCGATAGGCTCGGTATCGCTGTATCCGGAAATGATCAAACGCATCAAAGGCGCCGAACTCATTATTTACGAAAACGAGCGCCACAATATTTACGACTACCTGCCTGACCGCTGCGTCGCCGACGTGCTGAATTTTCACTCGGTGAAATAAGCGGGGAAAATAAACATGTACAAGCCATTTCCGGTCATCAGCATCGAAGGCGATGCGCACGAGTGCGGCGAGCAGCATGGCGCGCAAGCGGCTGACCGTGTCGCCAAGACCATAGAATTTTACCTGCCATCGTTCGTCAGCCAGGCGAAGCTCACGCTGGACGATGTGCGTGAACGGGCCCGCGGTTACGGCGCGCAGATCGAGGCGATCGACGCCGACATCATGCAGGAACTCAAAGGCATCGCCGCCGGCGCGAAACAAAAGCTGGAAGACGTCATCGCAGTCAACTGCCGCACTGAAATCCTCTACGGCAGCCTGGGCGGCACCAAACCAGCGACTGAGTGCACAACTGTTGTCGCGCTGCCCGAAGCGACCAAGGACGGCAATATCCTGATCGGCAAGAACTGGGACTGGCGGAACCAGACCGTCGAATCGGTCGTCGTGCTGCGCATACGCCAGCGCAACAAGCCGGCGCTGGTGCTGATCGTAGAAGCCGGCATGGTCGGCCGCGACGGTTTCAACGAACACGGTGTGCTGGTATGCGGGAACCTGCTGGTGTCGAATGACGACCGCGGCAAAGTGGGTGTACCGATCCCGATACTGCGCCGGCGCATCCTGCATTCGCGACATTACTACGAAGCCATTGATTCGCTGGTGCGCGCGCCGCGCGGGGCATCTGGCAATTACGTCATCGCCCATCGTGACGGCATGGCGATCGACTTCGAAACGACGCCTGATAATGTATTCGTCGTTTACCCTGAACGCGGCCTGCTGACGCACGCCAATCACTTTCAGTCGGTCGTTGCGCAGACGACCGGTGTGTCCAAGTACTACACAGGCGACTCGCTGTATCGCGATTTCCGCGCGCGCCAGTTGCTTGAACCGAAAATCGGCAAGATCACCATCGACGATATCAAGGCTGTGCTGCGCGATGAGTTCGGCGCGCCGCGCGCGATCTGCCGCACACCGCACGAATACCCGGGGCACGAACCGACTATGACTATTGCGTCGTTGATTTTCGATTTGAAGCACGACGTGATGCACGTCGCCGCCGGACAGCCCACGCAGTCGGAGTACCAGGCCATCAAACTGCCCGACGCACCCACTTTGAAAGTTGCTAATGCCCGCTAAATCAGAACTCGGCCGTTTGCCTGCAGTCGACGAAAGCACTAACCCGGAAGCGGCTGCGGTATTCGCCGAAATCAAGAAGACGCGCGGCAACGTGTCGCACGTGCTGCGCAGTCTCGCCCATGCACCGCAAGGGCTGCGCGCGTTCGCCGGGTATGGCGAGTACGTACGCTATCGCACGACGCTGAGCGGGCGGGTACGCGAATTGACGATATTGGCGTTGGCGTGCGGCAATCAATATGCGTGGACCCATCACGTGCCGTTCGCGCTGAAGGAAGGCGTAACGCAGGCCGAAGTCGACCAACTCAATGCAGGAAATCTGGCAAAGACGCTGAGCACGTCAGAGTGCGCGGCAATCGCCTACGCGCGCGAATTCGCACAGGGCGGCAATGTCAGCGATGCGACATTTGCGCAGTTGCGCAAAGAGTTCGGTGAGCGCGGTGTTACGGACGTTACCCTGTTGTGCGGATATTTCATTGCGCTGGCGTCTGTGATCAACGCACTGCGCGTGGAGCTGGAATCCGACCGCACGCCGATGATGAAACCGGTGAGCTAGCGCGGCGGTCTTGAAGGAAAAGATCGCGTTTGTCGGCGCCGGCGCAGTCGGCGGTTATACCGGCGGTCATCTTGCGCGCGCCGGCCATGACGTGACGCTGATCGACCCCTGGCCCGAGCACATCGCGCAAATCAAGACCCGCGGCCTGCATCTGGGCGGCACCCAGGGCGACTACGCCGTGCAGGTCAAAGCGCTGCACATTGCCGAAGTGCAAAGTCTCCCGCCTGCCGCCATCGACATCGCATTCATCTGCATGAAATTGTACGACACCGCGTGGGCGACTGCGCTCATAGTGCCTTACCTCGCGCCCGGCGGCATCGTCGTGACCATGCAGAACGGGCTGGTCGAAGAAGAAGTCGCGCGCATCGCGGGGTGGGGCAGGACGCTAGGCTGCATTGCGAGCACCATCAGCGTCGAAGCAGTGGCACCCGGCCGCATCGTGCGTACGCAAATGCCCGGCGGCGATGCTTATACGGTGTTCCGCGTCGGCGAACTCAGCGGCCTGCTGACAACGCGCGCACAACGCATCGCGGAGCTGCTGCGCGCAGTGGACAGCGCCAAGGTGACTGCCAATCTGTGGGGCGAGCGCTGGTCCAAGCTCACTGCCAATACGATGACGACTGGATTGTCGGGAGCGTCGGGGCTGGATTTGAATCAGGTCATTGATTACGAACCTGCGCGGCGGTTGCAAATCCGCCTCGCTGCGGAAGCGATACGAATAGGCAAGGCT
>Ga0214919_10012597_pt1 | contig 10376 bp, 11 predicted proteins | sample LL1503_MetaG_FD_177994 | JGI IMG/M metagenome (GOLD analysis project Ga0214919, IMG submission 177994) | Freshwater microbial communities from Lake Lanier, Atlanta, Georgia, United States - LL-1503 | ecosystem: Environmental > Aquatic > Freshwater > Lake | place: USA: Georgia | collected... | reverse complement strand
GAGAGTTTGTGCGAGCCTTTTTTCAGGAGAACTATTGCTCCCTTGGATGGACTGATTCGCGATGCGAAGCTTGATAAGAATCAGATTGATGAGATTATTATGGTTGGCGGTTCTTCTCGTATTCCTAAGATTCGTCAGTTACTGTCTGAGTATTTTGGCGGTAAGAAGTTGAATGACAGCGTGAATCCAGATGAGGCTGTTGCATATGGTGCAACCGTCCAGGCTCACATTCTTATGGGTGGTTCTGCAAAGACGGAGGATGTGATTCTTCTCGACGTTGCTCCTTTGTCTCTTGGCCTTGAGACGGCGGGTGGAATCATGACTGCAGTAATTAAGAGAAATTCCACCATTCCTAAGAAGGCTACTCAGACATTTAGCACCTATTCAGACAATCAGCCGGGTGTTCTCATTCAAGTGTACGAGGGCGAGAGGCAGTTTACGAAGGATAATAATCTTCTTGGAAAGTTTCAACTGGAAGGAATTCCTCCTATGCCTCGCGGTGTTCCCCAGATTGAGGTTACCTTTGATGTGGATGCGAATGGAATTCTGAATGTATCTGCAGCTGAGAAGAGTAGTGGTAAGTCGAATAAGATTACTATTACAAATGACAAGGGGCGTCTGAGTCGTGACGAGGTTGAGCGTCTTGTTGAGGAGGCATCGAAGTACGAAGCGGAGGACAAGGCGAAGTTTGAGAAGGTGGAGGCGAAGAATAAGTGTGAGTCTTATTTGTACAATCTTCGTAACACATTCAACGAGAAGAAGGATACTCTGGGTGTGAATGGTCCTCCTGCCATTGAGACTGTGGAGGCAGCACTCGCATGGTTGGAGGCTAACCCAGATGAGGATAAGGAGACTTATGAGGCAAAGCAGAAGGAGGTTGAGACTGCTGTTCATGATGCAGTATTGGTTATGCAGGTGAATGAGGATCCCAAGGTGAAGGAGGCAAAGGCAAAGAGGGCTGCTGAGGAGGCTGCTGCTGCTTCTGGCGATGCCGCAGCACCAGGGCCTAAGATTGAGGAGGTTGATTAATCATATAACTGAGGATTGAATCGTAAAGCTGTGTAAAAAACAATAAATAATATTCATTGTTTTTTACTTAACTTAAAAAAGGCCTAAGGCCTAAGGCTTAAGGCCAAATACGAACCGTTGCCTGGCAATGAGGGCAAGGTGCTTCAGATAAAGTATTTGGTGCACTCACTTGAATAACAACCTTATTTAAACAACTAATGCATTTTCGGACATAATAGATAAACATCTAATGAATACATTTCTTATTTAAGCTTTAGACTTCTTCACATCTTCATTTTATAAAATAAAGGATCTTAATATATAGATGGATTCCCCCTGTTTGAACAAGGATCGTATTGCCACGGTTATTTTTGAGGCTGAGACTGATGCGCTCGCGGGGATGCGTAATTCTAATTCGGGCTCCAATTCTAATGCATTTGTAGCTAAGGATGAAGTTGAGCAGTTTCTTTTTGATAAAGTTCGGGAAGTAACTCAACGTTGCTTCAAATTAGGACAAGGAACGTATGGGAATAATTCTGGGAATAATTCCGGCGGCGCGCGTAAGAGCAAGAGCAAGAGCAAGAGCAAGAGCAAGTCTCGTCGCAGATAAAGATGCAACAAAATATATAATTAATTTTATATAATATGCCTATAATTTTATTGAAGTTATAAGGATATTATTATTATTCTTAAACGAAATCAATCTAAGCCTTTCTCTTCATCTCACTATGTGCCTCCCATGGCTTCTTAGCCTCTGTACTTTTTCCAAGAGGGTAGCCATTATCTCTTGCAACAACCGACCACTCAATAGACCACTCCCTGAACATATCAGCGCATGCCTTGGCAGCAGAAGCCAGACAATATCTAGCAGCCTTCTCATCAAACTTCTTAGAATCAGCAATCCCTAGGCGCAACACCATTTCCTTTCGAAGAGGATGTGGAACCTTATATCCAGCAAAATCAATCTCGCCGTTTGCAACCGTGGTATCGACAATCCAAGCCTGTAACATGGAACCCAGAGTATGATCTTCTCCGCGAAACCAGATATCAAATCCCTTCATTGAACCATCGGCGGGACGAATATCCATTGTCTCCGGAAGTTCTCCAACATCGAGTGCAGTATACTTTTCACAGAGAGCCGCCAGTTCAAGTAGTCCGCTATATACCATTGTATAGGGTGACATTGTTCCAATACTTTCCACCGTAAAATCGTAACTATAGGGTTCTCCCTTCTCATCAATCTTAAATGAACGATGCAACTCAAGGCTTCGAAATTCATTATTCAATTGCTTCTTACGAGTCTCATCAGAATCCAAATCCTTTATTGCAACCTTCTTCTGAATGAGCCACTCTTGCCACCTCTTAAGAATACGTCCCTCATCAGGGTCTCTCGTGTATCCATATGCGCACTGAGAGGATGGATTAAATCGAGCATGTTCCTTTCCCTTTCCAGGAGTAGCCCATGCAGTAAACTCGATCGCCTCGGGAGATTGGCCAGGTACCAGTGGCTTCAATACAGCAATAATACATGTATCCCCAGTCACAGGATCAGGGTGAAAGAATTGTGTATTTGGAATACGAATACGCTCATCGGATGTAGGAACCTTCTCCATACACTCAATCATTGATGCAGTTACAAGCATCACATCTTCCGTTTTATTTTCAACAGAGAGACGAAAGAGAATCCTTTCCTTTTCCCACGCATGAACACCTTCGCCGGGCATTGCAATAGGTATAAGACCGACCCTGTCAGCCAACATTTCATTTGACATCGGCGTTGTATTTCTCTGTACAACAACATCGCTGGTTGTTCCATTATCAGTCATATCTGCACGAAAGCCTAGGACAGACACCTCAGACTGAATTGCTCTCCTTAGACAATTTGCATATGTAACATTGGTAGGTGCCAAGGTAAATTTAAGTGTCTTCATGTCGACGCTTTCGGAATCGTGAAATACAGAACGGGACATAGCTGGACTACTCTAATGGAATTGTCCGGATTTCAACTTTAATCCATTTGGCTTTGCAGGGCAGTAGGCAGAAGACAGAAGATTTGCGTGTAATGAATCCTTACAAACATTTGTTAGTTATATAGATGAGTCAGAAGAACGTATGTTTTTACAGTAATAAAGATAAATGGTCAAAGGCATTTATTGAAGAACTTTCAAGAACTCCTTGGATTAAGAACTTTGAATTCAATTGCGTTGATGCAGATAAAAACGGTAACAAACCTACTCTTCCGAAATGGTTGAAACAAGTACCCACTCTCGTTATACAGGGCGACGAATCTCCCATAAAGACTGATACTGAAGTGATGAATTGGTTATATGAGAAGAAAATGAAGTCCGAGACATCTAAACCTCCTGCCCCCGTATCTAACACACAGGCACTTCTCGATGGACCACAGTCATGGTTGGGAGGTGAAATGAGTGGATATGGAGATACTGGCTACAGTTTTGTCGACGCTGATATGACTACTGCTGGAAATGGGGGTGCCACTATACCAGGAAGTTTCACTTTCTTACAGGGATTTGGAGATAAGCAGAGTGATGCAGGATTAACGACGGCTGTTCAAAATCAGGGTACACGATCAAAGAGGGAGGCAGTCTTTGATAAACAGATGGATATGTATAAACAGCAAAGAGATATTGGAATTCCTCAAGGCCCCGCTAGACAGTGATCAGGAATCTAAAGAATTATTCACATGATCATAAAGAGTATGTCAAAGTCAGTTACACCATTGGGGCTCTTTGTCGATAAGCTAATTGCATTTTTCAAGGATCTTCACGAGACATACCCGGAGGAGAAGGAGATTAAGGGTGCATTGGAATCGTTGGATGCTGCGAGAAAGGTGAACCCTAGATTAATTCACGATTTGTTTAGTGAGCATATCTACAAGCCTCTCCGCGAGGACATTTTAGCAGAAGATCTTGATAAGGTTGTTTCTTATACAAAGGTTGCAATTCAAACACAGTTCAATGAAATTTATCCGGCACTTACGATTTTCGAGAAATATTGGGGGGATATGTCAGACACAAATCGTTCTGCCATTTGGAAGCACCTGAAGATTCTTGTTCTCTTATGCGAAAAGGCTACGCGATCGCCTTAGGCGATAAGGGGCGTAAAGATAGCCAAACAAACTACACTATATACTCTAGATGTCCACTCCATCGCCTAAGATGTTTCTCGACAAGTATGCAGAGTTTGCAGTACAGTTGTTAAAGACTTGCCCAGAGTTAAAGTCTGATATTGATCTTGCAATGTTTATTTCCGATTCCGATAAAGTCGCGCAGTTCAAGGAGCGAGTTCTTCCCTCTTGTTCTCCCAAGAGAGATCCAGCCGTCAGCCCTGGAACCGTGTTACCTGGAGTGTTTTTAACTGATGAACTTTGGGCATCCTTTAGCGATGATGCTAAGGAAGCAGTTCAGCAGCATTTAACTCTGCTGTCCTTTTGCATCTTGCTTGATATGGGCACAAAGGATGATGTGAAGGGTTCTGATTGGACTGAATCGTGGGCTAAGAATATGATGGATGAAATGAAGGAAAAGATGGGAGGTATTGATTTTATGTCAATGGGTGAGAAGATTGGAAAGTTATTTAACGATCCATCTTCCTTTCCTAAACTTCCTGAGAAGTTTTTAAAGGGACAGATCGCCCGTCTTGCTGAAGAGATTGTTAAGGAATTAAACATTGAGGATTTTGGAATTAGTCCTGAAGATGTGGAGGAGACCAAGAAAAACCCGGCAAAGACATTTGAAATAATGATGAATCTGTTCAGTAAAAATCCTACTGTTCTTCAAGGAACTGTGCAGAAGTTGTCAAAGAAGCTTCAGCAGAAGATACAGTCCGGTGCTATTCGGCCAAAGGAATTGATGGCCGAAGCCGAGGAGTTAATGAAGTCATTTAGTGACAATCCTCAGTTTGTTGAGATGATGGAATCCTTTCGTAATGCATTTGGTGCAAGGGAGGCTGATTTTGAACGTGCTGCAGGTAATCAGCCTAATCCAAGGCTCTCTCTCGTCAAGGAAAGATTGAGAAAGAAGTTGGAAGCAAGGAAGAAAAACAAATAGAAGCGTTAGATGGAGTTATGCGACCCATATTTTTGGGAAAATCCCAAATATATTGTTCACTCATTATACCCAAGTAAGAGTTCATGTGCAAGTCATATGGTAAATAGAGTTGCTGCTGTGTACGTTCTGGCCTTTCTAGTAGGATTTGTTCTAACATCTCTAACAAAGAGTGATTCTGTATACCTAATTGCTGGAGTTGTATCGACAATTGGACTTCTTCCTACCTTATTGGCTCTGAAGAATTTGAAATCGGGTAAACAAGAGAAAGAAGGATTTGTAGGCAGTGTACTCGATGATCAATTTGTCTTGCATTCGGTAAAAGAACACATATCTGTAAAGGCTGTAGAAGGGAGAGAAGATACTCTTCCTTTCCAGGAAACGATTGATGGTGCAAATAATCCTTTTCAAAATATAACGGTTGATCAATATTCATATGCCCCGACACGAGACCCGGCACCTTCTTTACAAACTAGTGAGGCAAAAGAATCGATAGATGCCTTGTTCCGTGTACAATGGACAAGTGATCCCACTGATGTGTTTGGAAAGACACAGAGTCAGAGAATGTTTTTAACACAACCTATTACAAGTATTCCTAATGATCAAAAGAGTTATCAAGATTGGCTCTATAAAATACCCGGAAAGACATGTAAGGAGGGTAATGGCGATGCATGTTACGGTGGTACTAATGGATCAGCTATGCCTTGGTTAAATATGTAAGGTTATGCATTATGCCTTATGCCTTATGCATTAGGCGAAACCTTAGGCAAAGGCTTTGATCCCTGTAATGATAACTTAGGTGTTCCTTCACATGAGAAACGTTTTAGTGTACGTCTCCGGCTTTTACCTTGTATAACTGATTTAACGCAGATAGCAATCGCCGAAGATTCTTTTGGAAATTTGAATGTTTTCCGTACTTTTTTAATACATGAACAAAACCGTTCAGACAGTTTTCTTCGTGTTCCCTTTTGTCCTGCAACCATTTCTTCTACTCTGCTAGAAGAATGGATATTAACCGTCTTACACATGTAAGGGACGATGCTTGTGGTATTACCTCGTATTATTCTCAGTCAGTAGGACCCGGTAAATATAATACGATGAATCTTGTACCTGATTCTAGAAAGGTGAACCCTATGTCAATTGACAATGTATTTGTATACCCTAGAGAAGGTTTTGGTGCAAATAATTCTGAAATTGATTCTGAATCTGTACTTAAGAATCACCCAGAGTTTAAAAATAACAGATGCTTGATTCGCGCACAGGCAAGACCTTTTCTTAGCGTGCCTTTTATGGGTACAGGTCGCGGTAATTCTGATGTAGAATCGATGCTTTTACACAGTGAGCAGGTACGCCAGGGTAAGGAGTGTGGTGGTGTAACTGAGGTTGGATTTGATGGTGTATTTGAACCATTGATCAAACCGGTTAAAGATAATATACAGAACCCTAAGCATTTAGTGGAAGAAGTTGCTGCAAATGGATGGATTCGTGGAGGATTACCTAGCAGATCGTATGCAAGAGATATCAGTTGTTAAACCGTGTCGCGTTGTTATTTATTAATCAACTATGGGACAGGGATTTGTGTTGGTGCTTATGCTGTTTCTGTTACTACCTTAGAATAATATAACATAACTAAATTTTTACGTATTGTATCGCCCTTCTTTGTCATCATATCTTCATAAGATTCAAATTCCTCATGACCTTGCTTCGTGGCTAAAGACCCTTCACTCATTCCATTATCATATAACCACCCATCACCACATTTAATATATGTTACAAAATGCCCGCCTCCTGGAGTAGATACTGTCATTGCATCTAATTCAAATGTAGATGTTTCTGTATGATTAAGTAATTCTTTTATAAATCTGTTCAATGTTGCCTCTTTATCGCCTTCAATTGGTACTCTATACATATCAATGGTAATATCTTTTTTACATGTAGGTATAGTCATAGTTTTAAGAGGGATAATTTCATAATCATTATATTCGGTTTCAGACTTTTTTCTACCAAATACCAATACGAGTGTATGTCTGTTTGATGATATTGGAGGTTGTGGAAATTCATAGAATCCACTTAATGTGGAACCTTCTGATATTTTGTTGTTATCCATATCACGTGGCAATCCAAAATATTTTGCATGATAATATATATCATATTGTTCCTCTAAAAATCCTGGGGATGCTTTGACACATGGTATATACAAATCATTTAATTTATCATCTGATTCTAATGCTTTTGATAAATATGCAAAATATTCGGTGGTATCTTTATAATCAGTACGTTCAATATTAAATCCAACTAGCTCTACTAATCCTTTCAATGCATTACGTGCACCATTTTGTAAGTATTCCATAAACGTATCACGTTCTGTATCATTCATAATATCATTTCCAGAATAATAATTGTATATTTTCATAAAAATCTCTTCTTTAGTCTTGGGGTCTTCTTTAGTGGGATTAATACCTGTTGCAGTAATACCTGTTGCAGTAATACCTGTTGCAGTAATACCTGTTGCAGTAATACCTGTTGCAGTAATACCTGTTGCAGTAATACCTGTTGCATTAACTACATTTTTAATTGCATCAAATTCAGGTCGTTTTTTATGAAAGAGTGCAAGATTTACTGATAACCACCAACATATATTTGCATTATTTTCTGGTATATATAAACCCCTAAGTCTATCACAGTCGTTCGACATTCTCTTCAAGAATCATTTATTCTTCAAGAATCATTTATTCTTCAAGAATCATTTATTCCTCCAGGATAGAACATGGATGCAATAGGATCCTATGAACCCCATCCTTGGCAATCTGTTGAAAACCCTCAAACCTATGAGTTCCTTGTATCATATGCCGAACATCCTAAACCAACACAACACACCCTAGGTCTTGTCGGAGGAAATGAGGTTCCCTATGAAACCCGGGAAAAGCAAGTAAATATTGAATCCGATCTTAGGGGAATAACACGGGCAAATACCTTCTGCCCTAAAAGGCAACATCTGCCACAAGATGCTACAACTGACGTAAAACGTGATACACCCAAACAAAAGGTAACTATTAATACGTCAGGAACTGCATTAAAACCATCTCAGATGTGGGCATATCCAGCCACCCTTGCCCCTGAACCATTTAGTGTAAATGTATGTAATCGTCCTGAAAAGTACTAGTAGATATGTGTACTCCCCGACAGACAGCATTTACAAGGTCAAAATGGGATGATGTACATCAAGCAGACGATATGAGAATTACATCCTATGCAGGGTCATATGCATTCACACCATTCCGTAATTGCCCCAGCAGTTTTCCCATGGATACAACAACTCGTATACAACAATCCGGAGCAAGTTGGGTATCTGGCCTCTGGAAGACAGAAGTTGAATCTGATTTAATGGGTGTAGGTCGCCCCTCAGCAAGATGGAGAGAAAATGATCTGTTATACAATCCAGATACTAATTCCGTAAATCAACGAGGATTGGAACACGCCGCAGATGAAAGTTCTCCCCTTGTATTCAATCATTTAACAAATCCACCGTGTACATTACGTGCAACAGGATGGAATCGCTGGGATTTTCCTCTTCATAACCCCCAAGAATCATTTGAAACACCATTCGACTTTTTCATTCCTGCCAGAGACGTTGATAAATATAGATTTAGGACACATACTCCTGCTAAAGGAACATATACAGATGAAGTGCTAAAGCAAGTAGCCAGGCAACCCAGGTTACAGTAATACAGTAAAAGCGGAGTATCCTTTTACTCGTCACTTGTTAGTATGGAATTAGCAGTCCTAGCAGTTTTAGGAGGAGTTGGCCTCTTGCTTGCACGAACAACTACACCAGCAGGACCATATCCAACAAAACCAAGTGGAACAAACCCTATTGCACGGAATGAAATACCTGTAAGAGAAGCTTTTACAAATACACAGGTATCAGACCCTGGTAATCCAAAGACTAGCCTTAGAGGTTCTGCCGCCGAATTGAATCTCATGTACAAGGGCCTTATGGGTATGACTACCCCCCCTGTTGAACCAAATCCATCCGGCGTTAAGCTAATTCCCACGCAAACCCCCATCGAATCTGCTACCCCCGATGTGATGATGAATGCTGGTGGACAGGAACTTACTCCGAATTATATTGAGTCTGATTACATAACAAGTGGATTATCTGGTCAGGTTCTTCCATCACAGGATTTTACTCATAACAATATGCAACCTTTTTTTGGAGGAAGAGTTCGACAGAATGTTGATGCTTCCGCAAATTCAGGACGTCTTGATAGGTATACAGGCGCAGGAATTACTCAAGTGAAAAAACAAGAAGTTGAACAAATGTTTGACAATACACAAAAACCTTTTGGAAATGTATACGGCCTTGAAGCATCTTCCGATTTCGTCCACAGTCGTATTAATGAGCCAAGGAATCGTGCAGGAGAAAAACCGTTCGAACAAGTGCGTGTAGCTCCTGCTATCAATGAAGGATATGGTTCAACGGGTAAGGGGGGATTTCAACAGCTTGAAGTAAATGAATACATGATGAAAAATATAAAGAGAACTGACGATTTGCGTGTTGAAACAAATCCTAAGAATTCTTACACAATGCCTGTCGTAGAAGGACAGCAATTTATTGGAAAATCTGCTGAAAGTCCAGGTGAAGTGCGAAAGTACCGTCCTGACGGTTTTTACAGTGATGAAGACGGGAAGCATATGGGTATTGCAGGTCAGGGAGAATATACTAAAGAAATGACTCGCCCGATACAAATTATGCCTGAGACGAATCGCCAGGATACAAGTGTCGAATATAAGGGTCCAGGGGCTAGCCAGGATTTTGGTATGAACTACGTGGTTGGAAGTTACCGAAAGCCTCAGGGATATCAATATGGAGGTGCAGGATATAGAAATGCAGATGCCAGCCAATATTCATCTAGCACAGAAGATGATTATGGTAAAGGTTCTTATGATGCAAGACCTAATGAGCGATATTACACTGGAGATCGTGTCATGGGATTAAATCTGAGCCCTGCAGAGGCAGGAGCAGTTACAACTCATTTTGAAGACGAATCTCGTCCTACTCGTCGTGGTGAAACAGTTGGTAATATTCAACAGGCTGGAAATGCGACAGGATATGCAAATGGCGCGCCCTCTATAACTGTATGGGATCCTAGCGATATTGCGCGCACAACTGTACGCGAAGGCACTATTCACAATGATAGGTTTGGAATTATGGCTATTGCAGACGGCCCAACTCGTTTAACTGCATATGACCCAGACGATGTTGCACGACCAACACAAAAGGCGCAGATATCTGCTAAA
>Ga0214919_10012596_pt1 | contig 10376 bp, 8 predicted proteins | sample LL1503_MetaG_FD_177994 | JGI IMG/M metagenome (GOLD analysis project Ga0214919, IMG submission 177994) | Freshwater microbial communities from Lake Lanier, Atlanta, Georgia, United States - LL-1503 | ecosystem: Environmental > Aquatic > Freshwater > Lake | place: USA: Georgia | collected 2015-03-15 | reverse complement strand
GTCGTAAAAGTGGTGGGCCCTGAAGGATTCGAACCTTCGACCCCCTGATTAAAAGTCAGATGCTCTACCAACTGAGCTAAGGGCCCCAAATACTTACTCTATGTTTATAGTGAATTAGCGGTTGAAGGTCAACCTTTTTTCTGGCATTAAGAGAAGATAGAGGTTTTAATGAATTGTTAAAGTCCTTGCGCTACATTAAATGCACTGTGAGAGAAAAAAGTAAAAATGTATTATTTTCGTTTTCTAAAGACTCTAAAAGCAAGCCAAGCAGTGTTAGCCATTTTGGCAATAATTATTTGTTTTTTGTCATTGTGGTTTGTAGTTCTGCGGGTTGGCAAACCAGTAACACGCTCGATCTGCGTTGCAGCAATGAGCACAGATCGTGTTATTGATAGAGAACAACGAGTGCGTGTTATTGAAGCACAGACAGTAACTTTAGGCACTGTTAGCAAGCGCATAAACACGGTTGGGCATATGCGCGCTAACGCTATGGTGGTCATTAAATCAGAATTAAGCGGACGTATTGCTGAGTTATTATTCACCGAAGGTGGAGCCGTTAAAAAAGGGGATTTAATTATTCGCTTTGAAGATGCTGAATATCGTGCAGCTGTTCAAATAGCTGAAGGTGAGCATGAAAATGCAAAAGCAAACTTAGAGCGCATTTCGAAATTGCATGAGCAAAAAGTTGAAAGCAATAAAAAACTTGATGAAGCGAATGCCAGTATGAAAATGACAGAAGGCAAGCTTTTACAAGCAAAAGCAAATCTTGAAAAAGCTAATATTAAAGCACCTTTTGATGGAACAATTGGCATTATGAACATAAGTGCTGGAGCATTTGTTCAAGGAGCTACTGATTTAGTAACAGTTGTCGACAATAAGTCTGTTAAGGTTACGTTCAAAGTGCCTGAGAAAAATGTGCACGATATAGGTGTGGGACAGGTTGTTGAAGTAAAAGTCAGCGCGTTTAAAGATCAGGTATTCACAGGCATGATAGAAGCAGTTGATGCTAAGGTTGAACAAGAAAGTCACAGTGTGCAAGTAAAAGGCGTGATTCCCAACCCTGATAATTTATTGCGCGATGGTCTGTTTGCGAATGTAAGCCTTATTGTGGGTGAAAAAGGCAATACCATGACTGTAGATGAGTCTTCAATTGAGAGAATCGGTGAAATTGAATTTGTGTGGGTAGTAGAAAGAGGACGCGCTGAAAAGCGTCGTGTACTGACTGGATCACGTGAAAATGGACAAGTTGAAATTGTTGCTGGGTTGCAGCCTGGTCAAATTGTTGTTACCTCAGGGCAAATCAAGCTTAGCGATGGTGCAAAAGTTAAAATTTCAAATATGCCTGATCCATCTGTAAAAGTAATGCTGTAGCGGGGCACGATGCGTATTTCCGAAGTTTGTATTGAGCGTCCAGTTTTTGCATGGGTGATGACGCTTATTTTGGTGCTGTTAGGTGCTGTAGGCGCTTACAGACTACCTTTACAAGCAATGCCTACTGTTTCCAATACCACCATTACAATTGAATGTACGCTTCCTGGCGCTAGCCCAGAAGTTGTTGAAACAACTGTCACCAGAATTATTGAAGATTCTGTTTCTAGCGTTGAAGGCGTTGATCAAATTGAATCGATAAGTAATTCAGAAGATTCAAAAGTTATTGTGACATTCCGACCAGAACGCAAAAGTGAAGATGCTGTTAACGATATTCGAGATCGTTTGGCAAAAAACCAAGAACGCATGCCCATGGATGCAACACAGCCTGTTTTATCTAAATCGCGCGCTGACGACAGAGCAATTATTACATTAGCATTAACTTCTTCAGCACTTGATGCAGGTGAATTACATGATTTTGCAAAGCGTGAGCTAGAGAAAGAATTAGAAGCCGTTAGCGGTGCAGCACGTGTTGATATCTTAGGCGCCAGTGACTACGTAATGAGAATTTACCTAAATCCGCTAAGCCTAGCTGCCTACAACATAACCGTCTCTGAAGTTTTGCATCAAGTTAAAAAACAAAATATCGAAAAACCTGCTGGAAAACTTATTTCAAAGGACCGTGAATATTCAGTCACAACGGTTGCATCGCTAGAAAAGCCTGAAGAATTTGAAAATATGATTGTGGCACCTAGAAAAGACTTTCTTGTAAGGTTGCGTGATATTGGCCGTGCTGAAATCGATTCTGATGATAGAAAAACAAAAACATATTTTAATGGAAAGGCTGGTATTAGCATCGGCATTGTTAAGCAGTCTAATGCTAACCCCATTGATGTTGCTCGCGGTGTTAAGGCTGTTGTTGAGCGAGTAAAAAAGAGCTTGCCTGACAACATCACAATTCATGTAGCTAGTGATACAACAACCTTTATTGAACGGTCTATTCATGAAGTGTATCGCACGCTTTTTGAAACAACACTGCTGGTTATTTTAGTGGTTGTTTTCTTTTTACGATCAGTTCGTGCATCAATTATTCCGTTGGTGACAATCCCTGTATCGTTGATTGGTGCATTATTTTTAATGTATTTGCTGAACTTTACATTAAATTCGTTGACTCTAATGGCTATGGTTTTGGCCATTGGTTTGGTAGTAGATGACGCCATTGTCGTTCTTGAAAGTGTGCATAGAAACCGTGAATTAGGCATGAAACCTTTCGAAGCGGCTTATAAAGGTATTCGTGAAATTAGTTTTGCAATTGTTGCAATGACACTTACTCTTGTTGCGGTATATGCCCCTGTTTCATTAGCCAGTGGGCGTATTGGGAAATTTTTAGTTGAGTTTTCAATTACCCTTGCTGGCGCTGTTTTGTTATCTGGTTTTGCGGCACTTACCCTTTCACCCATGATGTGCGCCCGCCTATTAGGTGATGACGATCATGAAAAAAAAGAAAATCTTAACAAAAATAATTTTTCTTCTTGGGATAAATTTAAAGATTATTTTTTAACAGATACTTGGATGGTTGATTTAGAAACTAAGTACGAACATATTCTAAACATGTTAATGCCAAAAAAATTGACTGTAGCTTTAACTGCAGTTGGGATTGCTTGTTTAGGGTACACAACCTATCAATATTTGCCTGCTGAAACAACTCCCTCAGAAGACCAAGGTATTATTAAAATTGAAGGACAATCGCCACAAAGCTCGACACTTGCTTACACTGAACGTTACGTACAGCTGCTTGATGATGCTATTAATAAAATTCCTGAAGTTGAACGTCGAGTTATTTCTATTACCAATCCATCTTTTGATGGAAGTATTATTCTTAAAAATAATAAAGAACGACAACGAAGCACAGAAGAAATTGCTGCTCAAATACGTGAATCTATTGAAACAATTACAGGAATTCAGGTAAAAATTGATACTGGTTCAGGCAGTGGAGGCGGAGGCGGCGATAGCGGGCGTGCTGTTGATTTTGTGATTCGAGCCAATAAAACATTTCAAGAACTTCAAGCAATGTCTGGAACTCTCTGGGGTGAATTGCACCATTCTGGTTATTTCCAAGCTATATTCAATAATGGACGCGGTGATGTAGCAGATTATACTGTTAGCGTTTTGCGTGATAAAATTTCTTCCTTAGGCATTGAACCTGATGCTATTGCCGAAACAATTTCCGCGTTAATTAAGGGTAAAAAAGCAGACAAATTCAAGAAAAATAATAAAAACTACGATGTCATGGTGCAAGTTGAAAATGCTGCGCGCCAGAGCCCAGATGACATTACAAATCTTTTCGTAAAAGCAGCTGATAAAGATGGAACATTGGTTCCTTTGTCTGAACTTGTCGTGATTAATTCGAGATCAGGACCTGTTGAAATTCAACACACAAACCGTATGCGCTCAGTAATGCTCTCGGGTGTTTTGAAACCAGAATACAGCATGAAAGATGGTATTAATTTAGTTGAGACTATATCAAAAGACTTAACAACAACCGATTACCGTATTGACTTTATGGGAGAAGCAAAGCGATTTTTAACAGAAGGCCCCATGATGCTTCTTGTGTTCGGATTAGCAATTGCGTTTATTTACCTGATTATGGCTGCACAGTTCGAAAGCTGGCGTGACCCCTTTATTATTATGCTAAGTGTACCGCTGTCACTGACGGGCGCAGTCATTACCTTGGCCTTTTTAGAAGGCGGCAGCTTGAATTTGTATTCAAATATTGGGTTGATTACGTTGATTGGGCTAATTACGAAGCATGGAATTTTAATGGTAACCTATGCTAACCAAATGCGTGATGAAGATGGAGCAAGTATTGAAAATGCTATTATTCAATCATGTAAAATTCGTTTGCGGCCAATTTTAATGACAACATGCGCTATGGTATTAGGCGCATTGCCATTGGCACTTGCTGCTGGCGCTGGTTCAGAAAGTCGTCGCCAATTAGGATGGGTTATTGTAGGCGGCATGACGATTGGCACATTGTTTACTTTGTTTGTTGTACCTGCTTTTTATAGCTACTTCACTAAAAAGAAGCGCGAAATGATAAAGGTTTCTGTTGCATAGCGTTCCCAAAATTTTTGATAACAGTCTTTTAAAAACTAAAATCAAGCATTCACATTCCGAAGTAATTAAACTACAAGCCTTTCTAAATGATATTTTGCAACAACGGTTATGTTTTTTCTCAAGAAATTTTTCATTACAAGCACACCATGATTTTGCAAAATGTGTAGCAATTAAAAATCTCATTGAAATTAACCCGGAGATGTTGCCATTTAAACCCCACAGTTTTGACCTTATATTCAGTGCAGGGCCATTGATGTTTACAAATGATATTCCTGGGGTATTAAAACAATGGTACGCGTCCCTGAAGCCCGGCGGAGTATTTATGGCATCATTTGTGGGTGAAGATAGCCTAATGGAATTGAAAGAGTGCTTCCTAAATGCTGAAGAAGCAATGGGACTTCCACATTATTTACGATTTTTTCCAACCATTGCTACTAAAGATGCAGGTATGCTTATGCAACGTGCAGGATTTCATTTGCCAACAGCTGATCGAACGCGCCATATATTTCAAGTTGGGTCATTGTCAGAATTGCTAAGCATTCTAAAGGCCATGGGTGGTAATGTGCTTTATGATAGGTCAAATGCAGCACTTACAAAAAAATTTTTAAAAGCAGTTGAAGAAGACTATTTCAAGCGTTACTCTTCTGAAGGTCAGCTAAATGTAACTATTGATATTGTTTGCATGACAGGTTGGGCCATTGAGCGTTATGCTGAAGAACGAATACAACAAGACACACCAAAAACTATAGGATTTATATGATAAGAACAACGACACTTGCGAATGGTCTAAGAATTGCCAGCGATACAATAGACCATGTAGAAACAGTGGCGCTTGGGGTGTGGTTGAATATTGGTACACGTCACGAGACAAAATCAGAAAATGGTATTGCGCATATGCTGGAACATATGGCGTTTAAAGGCACGACGAATCGTACAGCCTTAGACATATCAAAAGCTATTGAAGATGTAGGTGGGTATATGAATGCCTACACATCGCGCGAAATGACAGCATATTACGTTAGAGTTTTACGTAAAGATGTTGAGCTTGCCGTTGATATTTTGTCTGATATTTTACAAAACTCTACTTTTGATGAAGCTGAATTTGCACGTGAGCAAGGTGTTGTTTTGCAAGAAATAGGTCGTTCAAATGACACGCCTGATGATGTTGTTTTTGATTATTTTCAGGAAACTTGTTTTGGTGATCATCCTATGGGATGGGCAACTTTGGGAACAGAAGATATTATAAAATCACTCACACCAGGCGCTGTGAAAGCATATATGGACCGTCATTATGGTGTAAAAAATATGGTGTTTTCTGCAGCTGGGCGCGTTGATCATGATGAACTTTGCGGACTTGTTGATAAATATTTCACAAAAATCTGTGATAAGGGTGATCAAACACCATTACCAGCTGGATATGTTGGCGGAGATTTCAGACAAACAAAAGATTTAGAACAAGTGCATGTAGTGCTTGGATTACCGACAGTTAATATGTTTGACCCAACATATTACGATTATATGATTCTAGCATCAGTTTTAGGAGGCGGCATGGCATCTCGTTTATTTCATGAAATTCGTGAGAAACGCGGGCTTGTTTATACAATTTCAGCAGATCAGTATAGCTATACAGATGCGGGCATGTTGACGGTGTATGCTGGAACTGGTCCAAAGGAAGTTGCTGAATTGCTACCGGTTGTGTGTGCTGAACTTAAAAAAGCAGCAAGTACAATTACTGAAGAAGAAGTGAATCGTTCAATAAATCAAATGCAAGCAGGACTTTTGATGGGACTTGAAAGTACGTCGCATCGCTGCGAACGTCTAGCAAAGCAAATGCATTTATTCGGGCGTGTTATTCCTATGGTAGAAGTTCTTGAAAAGTTAGCGCGCGTTAATGTAAAAAGTGTTCAGGCAGCATGCCAAAATGTATTATTAGGCAAGCCAACCCTTACAACGCTTGGGTTGGTTGAACACGTGATGACCTATGACGACTTAGTTGCAGATTTAGCTGCTTAGCCTAAGCTTTCGTATACGCACGAATGGCTTTAACATGATGCCGTCCGTGATTCATCTGGCTTTTAATTTCAACAAGCTCTTTTTCAGCGCTTACAAACTTGTTTTGCACGAAAGTCTTTAATTCTTTTAAAGAAGGCGTCACAGAGCCTTGCTCACTTACTGGCAACATTTTGCATTGCTCTAGCAATTTTTGTAAATCAGTCTCAACTTCATGAAAGTGCGATTCTGTTAAGGCTAGAATTTCATTCCGATCATCCATAGCTTTGATACTGTCAGTTGGCCATACATCCATTTTTTGTTGCAGACTTTTTATTTGTTTTTGAATGTTATCAATAGTCATATTTTTCCTTATTGCTAGCTGAGGTTGTTAATTTCTATACCAAAAGCAACGGGTTGTTGAAATTCTTTCATTACAACTTGTCCGCGAATGCTTATATATAAACGCTGACTCTGTCCATCAAAATGGTCAAGAGAAACACTTACTTTTTTTAGTCTAGGCTCAAAGTAACTGATGGCATCCTTAAAAAGATCACTTATACGTACCCACTGAGTTTTGTCAGCGGGGTCCATTGATGTAAAATCGGGAACACCATACATCCAAGGTAAACCTAGGCCGTATTCTTGGTCACGATAACGACTATAAATTTTTGCTGTGGCGCTTAGGCGTGTATTTAATAAACGAGCAACGTCATTGACTATAGACTCTAACACTTGGGCACGATTGAGAATTATCCTTTTAGGATGTTCTTGCTGTGTTTCTGGAATGTCATCAATTAATCTCTCAAAGAGAGGCGCTTTACTACCTTTTTTTGGTTTTGGTTCTGGTTTATTTAGAAATGAGCTTGTACTTTTATTTTTGCTAAACGACTTCGCCGTGGTGCCCATTTGTAGAATGCATTAAGCCAATAAAACTATTATGTAGTTCTATTGGCTATAAAATCAATTCTTTAAAAAAAAAATAACTTTATTTACTTGTGTTTGTAACAAAATCAACAGTGTAAACTTTTTGTCCAGCTGCTTTTTCATCTTTGTAATCAAATCGTGTGATCTCAATTTTTTTTGCTTTAAAACGAATTGTAATTGAAGGAGTCACAGCTGTTTGAATGAAAAAAAATGTACTGACAATTTGAGCTCTTTCAAAATTAAATGTTTCAATTTTAACGCTGTGTCCTCCAATATTTCCAGTTTTTGTGAAAATAATATCGACCATTTGTCCGTTTGCAATAGTTTCAATGGCTGTAATATCAACATCACTACAAGGCAGCGTAAATTCTATTTCATCCATTCCAAGAGTAGCAGATGAATTTGTAGCCGAATTGGAAACGTCTCCGCTTTCTTTTCTCCAAACGTTCATCTTTAGACCATGAATAACAGCAGCGTCTACGTAACCAGTAACACTACTACTAGTTATTGCTTTTCCGCTGTAGACAATTTTTGCAAATAAGTCTGCAGAAGAAGCCTGTGATTCGTCGCGTCCCTCAGCATTACTTACGATCGTAGCTTTTTGATCTAAATTCATAATTGATATTGACATATTTTATCTCCTTACGCGGGTGGTGCTGGTAATTTTGCGACCAGGCGAATAGAAACTGCCAGATCTTCAAGCTGAAAGTGTGGTCTGATATAGGCAACTGATGTATATGAACCAGGCTGTCCAGGAACTTCAAATACATCAATTCTTGCTTCCCGAAGTGGATATTTTGCCTTAACCTCTTGAGGGGCTCCGTCGTTTAACAATACATATTGCGCAATCCATGTATTTAGATAATGAGAAACATTATCTTTTGTCATGAAGCTTCCAACTTTATCACGCATGATAACTTTGATGTAATGAGCAAATCGTGAAGCGGCTAATATGTATGGAAGCCTTGCTGAAAGGTTTGCATTTGCTGTAGCGTCATCAAGATTATATTTCTTTGGCTTCTGAGAAGTTTGCCCACCAAAGAATGCTGCGTAGTCAGTTCCTTTGCAATGACATAAAGAAATAAATCCGTTGTCGCTTAATTCTTTTTCACGACGATCAGTAATGCTAACTTCTGTTGGACATTTAAGAGCAACGTCTCCATCTGGTGTTTTGAATGTGTAAGGAGGCAATCCCTCAACAATACCACCGCCTTCAACGCCACGGATAGCGGCTGTCCAGCGATATAAGCTAAATGCATTACACATGCGCTCAGCTAGAACGAATGCCGCATTACCCCAACAGAAAAGATTACTGTCAGCCATGCCTACATCTTCTTTGAAATTCAAGCCTTCAACAGGAGATGTATCTGGACCATAAGGTAAGCGCATTAGAACGCGTGGCAACACTAGGCTCACATAACGAGAATCTGGAGCACTCCTAAAACTGTGCCATTTTACTAACTCTAAGCTATCCATTACCTTACTTAAATCTCTTGGAACGCCTAAGTGCTCGAAGCTATCTAAGTCAAAAAGCATAGGATGTGCAGCGCTTATAAATGGTGCATGTGCAGCTGCGGCAACACCTGAGATTTTTTCAAGCAAGTCCATATCCATAGGAGATCTACCAAATTCGAAATCACCAACCAAACAAGAATATGGATGTCCACCAAAGGTTCCGTATTCTTCTTCATAAACTTTTTTGAATAATTGGCTTTGGTCAAATTCAACTGCTTTATCTAGGTCATTTTGCAATTCTTGACGAGAAAGGTTCATCAACCTTAATTTTAAGTGTTCACCTGTTTCGGCTTTGTACACTAAGTAAGACAATCCTCTCCAAGATCCTTCTAACTTTAGAAAATCTGGATGATGCATGATTTCATTAAGTTGACTGGTCAAAAGGTTATCAATGCGGTCCATATGATACGCTAGATAATGTCCAAGTAGTGTTGGTGCATTTTCGTCAGGCGTTGCAACCTGCATTAAAAATTCTTTTAAAATATTTAAGACTATTGGTTTTTGTGATTCATCACGAACCATTTTGCCTTCACTCAACAATTTATCGAGATCAGCACCTGCACCAGCAGCAATTTGATCTGCTAGTGCTTTTTGTTTTGCAGCATCTCCCATTAAATCAGAAAGCATTGCAGCAAGTGCATCATTACCATCAAGCTTATTCATTAAATCTTTTAAGTGACAGCGTGAATCATACAGCGTACTTAAATCATCAACTCTTTTGACAATGTTTAATGGCTCAAAATCTTCTATGGAACTGAAAAATAGCTCAAGAGAAGTTTCAGTTTTGTCCGCACCTAATTTGTAGGGAACAGTAATTGCCAAGCGTGGCTTGATAGATTCCAGAACTTCTGGAAAATTGTCACGATCAATTTCTACAAATTTTCTCTCTTTTAATGGGGGGAGAGGGTCAGACAGATGACCAGATAAATCTGCAAGAATACCAACCACAAAGGGCAGCTCTTTCATTTCGATAGCATCACCTATTTCTACATCATAGGTAATTTGGACGCGCGGTGGGCGCACCCGGTCGAGCTTATGCTGAATACTTTCGACCATAATTTCTTCCTCATTTACATATTGCTATGGGTGCAATCCACCCAATGATCCTTATACTCATTAAATCGAAGCTTTATTAAAATTTCGTTAAATTTTGCATTTACTTTTCAATGGATCATTTTTTTCTTATACTGGACGAAGGCTATATTTGGCTTTATGGTTGAATTGTAGGGACTTTTTTAATAAAAAAAAATAAATCCAAATGAAGAAAAAATATATTTGCTGGGTATGCGTAGATGCTTTAAAAGTAGGAACTTGGAAGCAAGCTGAAGCATTAGCATCAAAATGGATTGGAAAATATGAGAAAAAACCAATTCATCTGCCCTCTTGGTGTCGCTGGATGCCATCTAAAATATTTGCAAAGCTACCTGTTTTTTTGAAAAACATGGCAGTCAAAAGTATAA